>ENA-OWPI01000153-OWPI01000153.1-marine-metagenome-genome-assembly--contig:-NODE-153-length-103224-cov-8.210961_pt1 | contig 103224 bp, 99 predicted proteins | sample MGYA00238138_ERZ651775 | MGnify/ENA primary metagenome ERZ651775 (study PRJEB26906, sample SAMN06265043) | marine metagenome | isolation source: Helgoland LTER site | place: Germany:Helgoland, sampling... | reverse complement strand
CAAGCAAGAAGCTAAAATTGCAGAAGCTAATCGTATTGAAGAAGAACGTCAGAGAAAACTTGAAGAAGAGGAACGAAAAGCTAAAATTAAGGCAGAAAATGATAAGCTTCGTGCATATCAAAAGAGTGCTGAATTGTTTGTAGAGGATATTAAGGAATTTGTTCAGACAGGTGGAGCGTTCGACATTAGTTTTCCGAGCTATTTTCAGGCCGTGCAAGGTTTAGGTGCTGCAGAGTGGAGTGATGAATTAATATTGGCTTATGAAAATTTAATAGCCTATACAAATAAATTTGATCTGTTCAAGGTTTACAGAAAAGACAAGACTGCGAAACGATTAGAAAAAGAGCTAAAGCTAAGAAGTGATATCAAAAAAGACGTTCGAAGGGTCCTCAAAGAAATAGAAAGTTGGATCACTGGAAACCCTTTGGCACCAGAAGCAGCAGATCTACTTAACATACTAGAAAATTTTGCGTCTCAAGATACTGTTGATAATATTGAAATTTTAGAGAAAGTTCTTTCTGATCTCATAGCTGGTGTTGGGAAGTTAGGAGTAGAGCTTCCTATAAGTGAGCTCTTAGATAGACGCGGATATAGTCTTTTAGGAACGAATAATCCTGTGGCTCCAGTTAACATAATAACAACCCTGCGTGATGCACAACTTTATATAAGAGATTCAAAAGAGTTTATTCAACAAAATCCAACGGTGTTTGGATCAAAGATTATCGTGCTTTACAATAATGTTAGATCAATCTTTGACGATAATGATTGGTCTACTGAAGCCCAATCAAATTTTAGCGCATATGAAGAATTTACCTCTCGAGAAGCAACTTTTGTTGCGTTTCGCAAGTCAGCGCTCAACGCCCGAGCGAAAGGTGAGCAGTTAGCTCTGAAGCGTTTGAGAACAGCTCTAGTACAGTTATTGGCAGATGGCACGGTTTATCTTCAAAACAATACTTTAGCAGACAACTCTCTTATTGTTTACGAAATTCTTGAATATGGTCGCGCATTTGAAAGAATTATAAACCCCAAGGATTTATTAGCAGCAATTGTTAAAATAAAAACAGAGTTCTCAAATAATAATGTACCATTTGTTGATAAAATGATAGCTACCGAGTTTTTGGAAATGTCTGACGAAGAAATTGCATTAGTAGAGAAGATTAATGAAGAAACCAAGCTAAGAACTGAGAAAATAGGGGAGTTAACTGATAAAATACAAAAAGAAGCTAGTTTAGAAGAGCTAGCACTTTTGGAAGCAGAGGCTTCTAAAGTAGAATCGGCGCGTATAGCTGCCGAAGAAGCACAAAATAAAGCGGATGAAGAATTAACAGGAATAAAAACTTCACCAACCGCCACACCAGCCACAGAATTTAAGAGTAATCTAAAGAAATATAGAGATGAAGCTCAGACATTGGTTGATGATGCTCGAGAGTACGTAAAACAAGGAAATACGTTCCCACTTGAATTTGTCCTATTAAATGCAAAAGTAGTAGATTTTGAAATAGCCGAATGGGAATTACCATTGTTCGAGAGCTATCTTAAATTTCGAACCTTTGTTTTTGGCTTTGAAGAGTTCAAGAGCTTTAGAGATGGTCAAATATCCTTGCGTGTTAAGTTGGCTGAAGAAAAACAACTAATCCTTTTGGAGGAAGTTAAGTTGGCTACAGACGCATTAAGTAACTGGCTAACAAAAAATCAACTTGATAGTAGGGCTCCATCAGCGGTTCAGGTCTATCAAAATTTGATTAATATCATAAAAGAACCTCTAGAGCTGTTAGAATTAGAAAACTTTGAAAGAGAAATTGATTTACTGTCTCAAGCCATAACAGATCTTCAAATCGACACTCTTTATTTACCAAAAACCTCCAAAAGAACCACCATACCAAAAGGGGAATCTATTATTGTTGCCAACCCCAATACAATGACCTTAAATGAGGCAAAATTACTGGTAAATGATATACAAACTTACATGAAAGAAGGAATTGGAAGCTTTGATACAAAATTAATACTACTGTATGGAAAAGTTAGACCGTTAGAAACGGGAGTTTGGGCTCCATCAATTGAAGCAGCGGTTCTGGACTTAAAAGAATATGTGTTAAGTTTTAAGCAGTTTGCAGATTATTATGATGAAAGAATTAATACACGGCGACAAGATGAAGAACTAGAAATCAGGAAACTCGCTACCGAAACTATATCTCATTACGAAGCGATTTTTCTTTGGCTTCAAAATAATCCATTTGACCAAAACGCTGCTGATATTGTTCTCAAGCTCCAAGGCTACGAACAAGAAATAAAGGCTTTGAAAGAAGATTTACTCCATTTTGATAGGGTATTACTTGACGAGGTTTACGGTAATTTGTCTAGTATTTCTATTAAGCTTGGATTGAATGTTTCTGTTACTGAAAAAGAAATTTCTGAAACATCAGATGTCAATGTTATAGGTGGTAAGGTGGGATCTCCAACTTTATATCCTCCAAAAAGTTTTAATGTGTTTGTAAACTTATCAGGGAGTGCAGAAAATGCTTTTAAGAATATTAATGGAGATATAGAGTTTGAAAATGGTGAAGCGAACTATTGTTATGAAATGGTTAAGCCCTTCACAAAAATAGAAAAATTCTATGCAAACTTGGAAATAAACAGGAACCTTTTGCCAACATTTGATCAAATTAGTCAGTGCTCAGGTGAAAGTATATTGGAAACTGATATTCTGATTACAGATGGCCTTTCGATAAACGAAGGAAATAAAAAAGTCGCTTCAGCGCTAAAGGCTGGCTTCCAAGAGGTCTTACAGTTGGATCAAAATTACTTTGCCAAGTCTGTAATGCAGGATGAGTTAATAAGCGAAAATTTAAAAACTGATATACTCGATGGGATTCGAGCTGGATATGGTTACATAGTCATGCAGAATAACTCTCAAATAGGCTGCTTAACACAGGAAGAGAATATATTAGCACATGAATACTTTTTAACTGCCTCTGGAAACAGAGTTGCTATGATGAGGGAACACCCGATTACATCCTTGCAACAAATGAATTTAGATAACGTATTCAAGCAAACTCAACGTCAAAGATGTGGACTGGTTTATTCGAACTCAGAGAACTTAGAAAAACTTATCAATGGATTAGATAAACTTAATATTGAATATAATCTTTCACCTGACTGGATAAGTCCAAGAAAAATTAAAGATAAACAGATTGAAATTGATAATGAGAATGAAAAAGCGACTATAGATAAGTCTGCAAGACAAAAAGAGCTTGAAAACCAGATTAAATTAGAAACTAAAGCGTTGGAGAAGCGTCTAAAGGATGCAAAAGTAAAACAGGCTATATTACGAGAAACGAGGGGACCTCGTGTAAGAGGCTTAGTCGACGAGGCTAAACCCAATATAATGAGAATTGTAGATGCGTCATTTGGATTAGTTTCGAGTAAAGTTTCACCACAATTTGTATCTGCATTTCCAAGATTGTCACAAATTGTTGAGTATCATTTTGATCGAGACTGGGAAGAGGATAAAAGGCAGATTGATTTAGTTGACTATGGAACAGGTCGTTGGCTCGGACGTAGTGTAGAAATAGTCGAACTAGTATTGGAAATTGATATTAAGAATAGAAGCATTGGTAAATATAAAAATTTATGTTTCAACCTTATGTATGTTTGGGATGATGAATTTAAGGTGGTTAGAGATCCATTTGCATCCGAGTGTGCTGACGTAAACAATAGACGCACTTGGTTGATGAAACAAAGTTTTGAAAGTCTTTGGAATATTGTCGTCGAGTAATAAATATTAACAGAAAAATTCTTTTTTTATTCTTATTAATTTGTGCATTTAAAAGAATGATAGGTTATTTTTTGTTTCTCAAGAATTTTTATGATAGTTTAATTGACTGATTATTTTTTTAAACACTAGGAAATTTAATGAACTATCTAACAGAAATTCGGAAATTAGTGAAAAATAACCTAATGCACTTGTTTGGCTTAACCGTAGTAACAGTCATCAGCTTTGGGCCTGATGTTAGCGCTCGGGCAGATACTAATGAGATTATTTACTCGTTCTCCTCAGATAGTTACCGACACTGGCAATTTGTGTCTGATGGAGTGATGGGTGGCCTTTCAACAGGAAAGCTAACCTTTGAGAAGGAAGGTGAGGTAAATTTTGCACGGTTAACTGGAGATGTAACTACTGAAAATAATGGTGGATTTATCCAATTTAGGGCTAATGTATCATTTGATAAAACAGGTGATCAGGGCCAAATGATCAAGGGAGTTAGATTGACTGGGCGTGGAAATGGAGCAAAGTACTTTATCCATTTTAGAACTTCTGATAACAGACGGCCCTCAGACTATTACTCTGCTGAGTTCCAAACTGGACTAGAGTGGAACAGTATTGATTTACCTTTTTCTAAATTTAAACGTAGCCGTTTTGATAATTCTATATTGCTTAGTGGAAATAAAATCCAAAGTATGGGAATAGTTGCCTATGGCCGAGAGCATATCGCCGACGTTTCTATTTCCAAAATTGAATTTTATTACTAGTAGTGATTAACGTCCGTTATCTATTTTTTCTTCAGCCCAATCTCTAAAGCGATACCAAGTTCCGACCATAGGTACAAACCAAGGGAGCCCAGTATAGAGAGGGTGAGTTTTATATTTTAGACCTTGAAAAGCACTCACACTATTAGATTTTCCTAAAATATTTTGAGCTGCACGTTTTCCCAACCAACTCATCATTACAATTCCTGAACCTCCATTGCATGCTAAGGCGTAGTGGTTTCCATCTTGAACACCAAGTTTTGGAAGAAAGTCAAATGTGAATGCCATAAGCCCAGTCCATGAATGTGTTATTTGAGTATTCGTTAAGCTAGGGAAAATTTTGGCCATCGTTTCATGAAGTATTAAAGTGCTTTTTCTTGCGCTTATAGGTGTGAACCTGGCACGACCTCCAAAAAGGATACTCTCTCCATCTGGAGAACGCCGCGCATAACTTATTATACGCTTTGTATCGATAACTGGACAACCAAGTGGTAGTATTTCATTTACACGATCTCGCCCAATTTTCTCTGTCGCTATTAATGTGCTGGACATAGGAATAATTCTTTTTCTGTGATAGGGTGAAAGCTTATCGGTATAACCTCCAGTACCGATCATAACACTTTCAGCTTTAATGTTTCCATTATTAGTAAAGACTTCCTTACCAGATTTTGTGGATATGATCTTTTTTACTAACGTATTACTTAACAGTTTAACTCCAGCTTCGATCGATAGTCGAACGAGTTCACTATGATATTTTGCTGGATGTATTGTGCCTGCGTTGCGGTTAAACATTCCGCCCTTATAGTAATCACTATTAACAATTTTACTTTGCTCAGCTTGAGTAACCATTTCAAAGTCTTGATGTTTTCCTTTGTTATATTCGATCATCTTAAAAGCAATTTTGTCATACGCCCTACGGGAATGAGCACCCATAAAACGACCACAGTGATGAAAGTCACAGGCAATATTTTCAAATTTTATGAAATCTTGTAAATGAGTGTATGCTTGATCGGCCTCTTCAAGGATTTCGTTGGCTCGACGGTCACCGACCGTTGCCTCAAGGTTGATCAGTTTACTTACACCAGCTCGCCCTGAGGTTAACCCTCCCGCTCGTGAACTAGCGCCACTTCCAATTTCTACCTTGTCTATAACGAGAACCTCAGTACCCGCTCTAGCGAGCTCTATAGCACAACTTAGTCCTGCATATCCGCTACCGATGATGACAACGTCTACTTTTTTAGGTATTTCATCCACGGTTAATTTAGGAGGAGGGGCATCATCCCACCAGTATGGGTCCTCTTTAAAATTGTCCTGAAAAATATTAAACATGATCCATCTATTTGATTATTAGATTAATGATTATATTTAAGCTGAATTGAGAAGTTCTTCAATACGACCAATTTTTTCATCTTTATCATATATATCATAATAGGCAGCATTCATGATATGAGGGGCACCAAAAAAGAACCTTTCATATAAATTTTGACGGCTACCAAAGCCTGAAACTGCAACATCATGGGCTAATCTGTAAAGAGCTACTCTATCTCGAGCCCCTAAATTTATCAGTTGAAAATACTTTTCGACATCACCTGAAATGGCATTAGAAAAATCAGCTTCCGACGGTGTCGCCATCAAGGATGAGGATCCCATAAGTTGTAATATTTCAACCATTCTGGGATACATTTTAGGAAATAGATTACGAGATGTATCAAGCGGACTTCTAAGTGGCATAAAATTTCCCCACTGATCTTCGTGAGAGTTCTGTTCTGCAGAGAACAGTAAAGCCCGAATTGTTTCAGCCATCATCATTACTTCTGCAATCATTCCTTTTGTATTTGGATCTTTGTCTCGACCAGTAGCTTTTGCAATTGAACACAACAGACCAACCATAAATTCAGCTTTTGCAAGTTTACCACAAGCCACTTGATGTGCCATATGCACTACAGCATTCGTACTATTCATAGCCTTGTTGCAAAGCTCTGGATCCGCATAAATAAATATCCGCTCCCAAGGTACGAAAACATTATTAAAGACTACAACAGCATCCATTTCTTCATAACGGGAAGACAGTGGAGCATCAAAATGAGATTTCTCGTTATCATAAGTATCTCGACATATCATTTTTAAACCTGGTGTCGCAATTGGAATCGCAAATGCAAATGCGTAGGGCGTGTTATCTTTATGACCTTTTAGTACTGTAGATGGGAATACCTCAATTTCATCTGAGGAGGGGCCTAATGTTGCTAACAAGCGTGCTCCTGTCACAAATATACCGGCATCTGTCTCTTTTACCACATGAAGAGCTACATCTTCTGAAAATTTTCCTTCGGAAGCTTGCTGATGTGAAACGACAGGGTTTAATAATGTGTGAGTTAGAACTTTATCGTTTAATCGCATTTCATTGTAGTAATTAACCATATTTTGAGAAAAGGCTGTCTGGCTATTTGTTCCTTGAGTTAGGAAATTAGAAGAGGATGCAAATGCCATCAAAGAAGCATTCTTGTAGTCAGGTGTCCGACCAAACATTCCGTTTGACCATTTTGCCCATTCGTAAAAAGATTTACCCCGTTTTAATATATCATCTTTTGACTTTGGAATTAAATTTGATGTTGCACATCTAATACCATCGTCGTCTAAATAGGTAACGGTTTCTTGGAACTTAAGATCATGCTGACGATCTAAGAAGCCAGCTAAGGTTTCAGCACCTCTCTTGATTCCTGGATCTTTTGTTACGTCTTTAACCCTTTCGCCTTTCGTCCAGATCTCTCGATCATCCTGAAGCCCTTCGAGGTATTGTTTCCCTGTTCTAATTCCATTATTTAGCATTAAGCTTCCTCTATTTTAATACGATCTAATTTTTTTAAAATATTATTTATCTGTTTCCATTCTGTAGGAGATAGTTTTTCCCTTGTTTGGTCTTGTATTAGTTTCACTTTGGGCATTACCTTTGACTGCAATTCTCTACCTAAATTTGTAATTGTAATATTTATTTCTCGTCGATCGCTTGTCGATCTCAACCTCTTCACGAGGTCTTTTCTTTCTAATCTATCTAGGATCCCAACTAACGAGGGAGAGGGTAGAAGTGTAAGACTCGATATTTGAGCTGATGTAAGATGTTTTTGCTCCCAGAGTACTCTTAAGACGCGCCACTGTTGCTCTGTTACTCCAAATTCTTGAAATAGATCTCGATAAGGCGGCATAATAGCGTCTAAGCTTCTGTTTAAAAGCATAGGAAGAGATAAAGTGAAATCAATTGTTTTTTCATTAATAGATGAATAGTTCATATATTAACTAAAAATCATTTATTCTAATATGTCAAATAAAATAAAGCTAGTTATGGCTCTTATTTCTTTTCTGAAAGAGCCCAATCCCAGTACATATCTCTAGCCATTTTTGTAATTGGACCTGATTGAAAACTTGTTGTATCAAAAGCTATAACAGGTGTGACTTTTTTCATATTTCCAGACATGAAGACTTCATCTGCAGCGTGAAAATCTTCAAAAGATAACACTTTTTCATGGACTGTAACACCATTTTTCTTAAAATTACTTATATGGCGTGAGCGCGTAATGCCAGCCAGAAACGTGCCATTAGGTATGGGAGTATAAACTTCATTATCTATAGCCATAAAGATATTAGCTGTTGCTGTTTCAGCAACGTTGCCAGCAAAATCTGCAACTAGCGCATTACCGAACCCTTTTGACTTTGCTTCCACAAGCATGCGAGCGTTATTTGGGTATAAGCATCCAGCTTTTGCGTTAACAACATTATCTTGAAGAACGGGTCTACGAAAACTTGTCGTTGTTAAGGTACTAGTTGCACTTAGATCTGACATTGGGATTTCTTCCAAACATATAGCAAATCCAGTTGAGCCCACTTTTGGGACAACTGCCAGTTCATCACCTTCAAGTGCCCAATACATTGGTCTGATATAAACGGCAGCATTTGATGAATATGCTTTTAATCCTTCCTTCACTATTTGAACCATTTCATCTTCTTGGACAGTTGGCGTAATCATCATGGCCCTTGCTGAATTATTAACCCTAACACAGTGCTCCTTAAGATCAGGTGTAACCCCTTCAAAGTGTCGAGCACCGTCAAAGACAGTAGTTCCAAGCCAAGATCCGTGATCTGCTGCTCTCATAATCGCAACATCTTCATCGTGCCATTCACCCTGATAATATGTTCTTATATTTTTCCCTGTGGCCATAGTATTTTTTTCCTTTAAAACAATGACTTACGCCATATTTGATAACCCATTGTGCCATCATTACCCGTTATAAGAATAAGGAAAATAACAACTATAGAAATTTAAAATTAAACGAATATCCTAAAATGGCAACAGTAAAATCATCTGTTTAAATTCTAGATATCATTAGAATGTTTTGGGATTTTAGTGAGGCCAGCTAGTTTTATCTTTGCAAGTTTGTTCACATAGTAGTGCCTTTATGTAGTTAACCTACAGTTTTATTAAGACGCTTATCATTGGCATTCGAGCGTACAAAGATTAAGGGTTCCTTATTGTTCTAATTTAGATTTTTATATTATTATAAAATTCTATCCAAATAAATAATGCTACTTAACTAAAGGGTCTATTTAATAAAAATGAATAATACAAACCTCCCATCTAAAGTTTGTGAAACTTGTAAGAAGCCTTTTAATTGGCGTAAGAAATGGAAAACTGAGTGGCCAAACGTCAAATATTGTTCTGAAAAATGCAGACGAGAACGTAAGGCTGGATTATATATTGGCTCGCTTGAAAAAACTCGAAGAGGAAATCTGTCGAAAACTAGAGGTAGTGAGAGCTATAAACCCTTGAGTGAAAACACAATTTCCACTTCAGATGACACAAGTGAAAAAGTATTAGATAGTAGTATGGTGATAGAGCCAAGGCTTAGTTCGAAGCAAGCCCGTCAGCAATGGTTTAGAAAAAAAATGATAGGGAATAAAGGCAAACGCAAATGAAAGTCGGTCAACATCAGGGCAGGGCGCGTTAACCCATAAATGATAATCAAATAGCATTATTACAAGTTATATAGTTTACAAAAATTGATTTAGTTGATTAAGAAAAGGTATGAAGCGAATACTCTTAACCTTAGAATTCCTAATTCTATTTTTTGTGATACCATTAATGGCTGCTTTTGTTTTGCCGCCTAGCTTATTATTCCCAGGTCTCTTAATTCTCACCTTTGTTGGAATATTTTTACTACAAGTTACTGCGGCATTCCGGTGGAGTACTCTTAATGCTGGTTTTGCAACAATTAATTGGAAATTATTAGTATATTTTTCAGTAGCTTGTTTTTTTATTTTAAGCGTATTGGCTTTCTTTATTGATCCAGAAAACACTTATTATTTGCCGATGAACTCACCTCGATTGTGGATCTTTATAATGATTGCGTATCCATTGGTGTCTGTAATACCTCAAGAATTAATTTATAGACCACTGTTTTTTATTAGATACAAAAACATTTTACCTTCTGGACAATCTCTGGTTATAGTAAATGCCACTTGTTTTTGTTTAATCCATTTATTTTATTGGAATCTTGTAGCACTTTTTATTACATTCCTTGGTGGACTAATATTCTCTCAAATTTACTATAACAATAAAAACTTTCTAGAGGTCGTTTTGTATCATTCTGTTGGAGGTTGTATGATATTTACGACAGGATTGGGGCGTTTTTTTTACTCGGGTGCCATCCAGTGATTTAAAGTTAAGTCAAAACTTTACATTTGTTAGATATTAATCTTATCCTTTATAATTAACATCATTTATTAATGGTAATTTAAAGCGGGAGAAACACTATGGGCCACCCTTTTCGGAATCCTCAAGATATCCTTGACTTAGAAAGTAAAATGCCGATCGATAAGGCGCTAGACTCTGCAACAGTCTATGAAAGGCTTTGCAAGACTAGAGATGTGTACCCTGATCGCCCAGCAGTTAGTTTTCAACTAAAATCAAGTGCAAACTCAAAGTCGACCACTTTAAGCTGGACCGACTTGACGTCAAAAGTAACTCAAGCCGCTAACCTTTTTAGAAGCCTTGGAGTTGGCCCCAAAGATGTTGTAGCGTATCTCCTGCCAACTACTCATGAAACTTTAATAACTCTTATGGGTGGTATGACATCTGGGATTGTTGCACCAATTAATCCAACTTTGGAGCCTGAGAGTATTGCAGCCCTTTTGAGGGAAACAAATGCGAAAGTTTTAGTAACACTGAAAGCATTTCCAAAAACAAATATTTCTGATTTAGCCAGTCAAGCAGTGACACTTTCTCCAAATGTTAAGACAGTTATCGAGTTAGATTTACTTCCTCATCTATCAGGAATTTCAAAGTTTATAGTTCCGTTTATTAGACCCAAAAATACTATCCAGCATTCTGCTAAGATAGTTGATTTTAATCAAGCTTTAGCAACACAGTCTGATAGTGAATTAACATTTGAAGAAGACTTAACTGATCCTTACTGTGCTTTATTTCATACTGGTGGAACAACCGGTATGCCAAAAATTGCTCAGCACAGACACTCTGGTGTCCTTTATAACGGATGGATTGGTGCATCACTACTTTACTCTGAGGATGATGTTATAATGTGTCCTTTGCCATTATTCCATGTATTTGCCGCCTATCCAATCTGGGCAGGGTGCTTGCTTTCGGGTGCTCATATGGTTTTACCAACGCCTGCAGGTTACCGTGGGGAGGGTGTTTTTGATAATTTCTGGAAGTTGATTGACCGTTGGAATGCAACATTTGTATGCACTGTTCCTACTGCTGCTGCCGCTCTACTGCAACGCCCAGTTGGAGATAGTGATATTTCCACATTAAATGGAGCTTTTTGTGGTTCTGCACCACTTCCAATAGAATTGTTCAAGCGTTTTCAAGAAGTTACTGGAGTGGAAATAATAGAAGGGTATGGACTTACTGAAGCTACATGCTTGGTGTCGTGCAATCCTAAAGAAGGACAAAGAAAGGTTGGATCTGTTGGTATACCACTACCTCATACTAAAATTAAAATTTGTTCTTTTAATAAATCTGATCAATTGGACAAAATCCTTGGTATTGATGAAATCGGTGAGATTTGTGTTGCGAATGCCGGCGTAAATATTGGTGAGGTTTATAAATCTGAAGCTGCAAACATAGGCTTATTTGTTGAGAAAGATTACTTGCGGACTGGAGATTTGGGTCGTCTAGATGGTGACGGTTATTTATGGATAACAGGGCGTGCAAAAGATATAATTATACGAAGTGGTGAGAATATTGATCCTAACCTCATAGAAGAAGCCTTAGCAGGACACCCAGCAGTGGCGTTGTCGGGGGCTATTGGTCAACCAGATGTTAAGACAGGTGAAATGCCTTGTGTGTATGTTGAGTTGAATGAAAATATGAGTGTTGGAGCAGAAGAATTAATTAATTACTGTAAAGATAAAATTCCTCATAGAATTGCATGGCCCAAATATGTTGAAATCGTGGATGTATTACCTAAAACTGCCGTTGGTAAGATCTTCAAACCAGAGTTGCGAAAAAACGCTATTACTAGGGTATATAATTTGGCATTAAGTGAAGCAAAATTAGATCAAAGAGTATTACGCATTAGGGAAGATAAAAAGCTTGGGCTTGTGGCGGTTTTAGATTCTAATAAATCTGAAATTGATAGTATGAGTATTGGGAAGGTTCTAGGAGGCTATGTATTTCCCTGGGAGTGGAGTGATAAATAAATTTTATAATAATTAAATGTAATTATTATAAAGCAATAATCAGGAGATATTATGACAATAAAGGTTGCGATTATAGGACTGGGTATAATGGGACGGCGAATGTTAGAGCATATGTGCTTACATTCAGATTATGAGCCAAACTATCTTTGGGACCCTGATAAAAATGCTTGTGGTCTTGCTTTAACGGAAAACCCTCAGGCACAAATTATGGATAACGCTAGCGATGCCATACAGGCAGCTGATTTGGTCTATTTAGCGTGTCCACCTGTTGTTCGCAAAGCTTATGCATTAGAGGCAGCCGCATCTGGAAAGGCATTATTCTTGGAAAAACCTTTTGGAGTCGATGTAGATGATAGTGTCGATTTAGTAACGCAACTTGATAGGTATGCAGTGCCAACAGCTGTAAACTTTACGCAAGCTGCTGGGATAGCATTGACAGATCTACTAAAGGCAAAAGATCGTGGTGAAATGGGATCAATTTTAGGAGTCGATATGATTGTGACCTACCCGTCTTGGCCACGCCAATGGCAAAAGGAGGCTGATTGGCTTAGATTTAGGGCAGAAGGCGGTATGACTAGAGAAGTAATTTCACACTTCCTGTTTTTTTCAGAGCGAGTGCTTGGCCCTTTAAAGGTAATTTCAGCAAATACAACCTACCCTGAAGATCCATTATTATGTGAAACTGAAGTGTTAGCTCGATTAGAATCTGTTGAGGGCTGTCCTGTTAATATCTTGGCGAGTGTCGGTGGGGTGCAACCTGATAGACAAGAATTTACAGTTAAAGGATCATTAAAAAGCCGACGGATATCAGAGTTTTATAAGGATTCAGAGTCTAGTGGCGGTGATTTTAGTGCCCTTAGGCCTGAGCCGGAGGATCCAAGAGCGGCAAGTCTAAAAGGTCAGCTCGATGACTTGTCGTTAAATTTTAATGGTCTAACAAACAGGCTAGCAACAATTCATGAGGCACTAAGGGTTCAAAAGTTAGTTGAACAAATCTTGAAGTAAATATTGTCAAAAATTAGTAGTTTTTTTGGGGTTGTAACTATATCTCCATAATGAGACAACCTTTCACTATACTTTTATCGATACTTTTCTTTATCATAATAACATTTTAGTAAGGATATGTTTTTGGTTGGTCAGAAACCTACTAACCTAGAGAATAGAATTGAGACTTCTCCAATACAAAATATACCTTTAGGGGTCTTACTGTTATTTTTAGAATTAGTACTTTCTGTCGTTATAGCAGGGACTGTTAAATTCCTTTCCGATGACTTAAATATATTTTCAATTTTGTTTTTTCGATATTTACTCTCATTACCGCTACTACTCGTATATGGACTATATATACATGGGAGCAGCGTCTTTTTAATTCGTCAAAAGGGCGTTATGCTTGCTCGTATTTCATTTGGGTTGATTGGATTAAGTTGTTGGTACCTTACGGTAATTTACTTAACCTTAAGTGTGGCAACTGTATTACTACAAACCGTACCAATTTTTATTACTATATTTGCTCCAATTATGACCTCAGAAAAAGTTGGTATACGTCGTTTTTTTGCTGTTATAATTGGGTTTTTGGGAGTTATTATACTAATTGACCCAACTTTAGATGGTAGTTTTGCTTATTCGGGGATTGGACTTCTTTTTGGGATCGGTGCTACTGTCTTTGGAGCATTAATGTTTATTACTCTGCGAATGTTGGGGACACGGGACTCTCCTATTCCTACAGCGCTTTGGTATAACATTGTGGGTACTATCATATTTGGTTGTTTGGCAGGTTTTTCAAATGGTGTTTCAACTCTTGAAATAATTGCAAATGAAGGCCTTTGGCTTATGCTTGTATTCGTCGGTATCTCAGCAAGTTTTCAACAGTATTTAATGGCAAAGAGCCATCAACTGGCGCCTGTGACAATTCTAGCACCAGTGCATTATGCAGCTATACCAATCTCAATGATTGTTGGAGTTTTATATTTTGGTGATATTATAGATTTAAGATTTTTAATAGGTACTGCAGTGATCGTAAGTTCTACACTTTATATTTTTGTCCGAGAACAAACTGTAAAAAAAATAAGTGAATAAGTTTTTTATTAATTCTTATAGATTCGTGACTTGCATTTAACGCATAACGGCTATTGAAAAATATCAGTATTACTTACCTTTTTTTAAGCTTAGAGAATTCTTCATTGCTAATAACACCAGCTAAATAGTTTAACTCAAAGGAAACACTATGGTTAGAAATTTTTGGAATAAAATTGTTAAGTCTCAGGAAAAAAGGGCTGCCTATTATATGCTACAAAACCTCTCGGATAGACAGCTTTCAGATATCGGTGTCACCCGTTCTGAAATTAAATACCGAGTTTATAAATAATAAGTATTATCTCCTACTTCTTCTTAAGTTTTATAGGCTTGAAGTAGGAGTTTTTACTTTTAAAATAGCACTTTTATTTTCATCGATATATCCCAGTATCACTTCTAATTATTCTCTGTTATACTTTTTGTATGTAGAAAAATCTTTATGGAGTTATGAGCCTTATGAAAAAAATAGTATTAGTTACTGGGGGAGGGTCTGGAGTAGGAAGATCCGCAGCATTAGCTCTTTTAAAAGCAGGTTATCAAGTTGTGATAGCTGGTCGTCGTCAAGAAACATTAGATGAAACGCTGGCTCTAGCAGTTAATGTAGACGGCCAGGATTCTGGATGTCTTGTTTCCATTCAAAGTGATGTAAGTGACCCTGACTCTGTTGAAGCCCTTTTCGCTGAAATTAACACTAAGTTTGGAAGGATAGATGTGCTCTTTAATAATGCTGGGGTCAATGTGCCAAGTACGGTGTTTGGGGATCTTACTTATACCGAATGGAAAGATACCGTTGATGTAAATTTGACAGGTGTTTTCTTATGTGCCAGAGCTGCTTTTAATTTAATGCGCAGTCAGAAACCACAAGGCGGTAGGATTATAAATAATGGATCAATCTCTGCCCATGTGCCAAGACCGGGCTCAGCGCCATATACATCTACTAAACATGGAGTGAATGGCTTAACAAAAACGATTGCTCTAGATGGTCGTCCTTATAATATAGCTTGTGGTCAAATTGATATTGGAAATGCGCTAACGCCCATGGCTGCACGTATGGTGCAGGGGGTACCTCAAGCAGATCTCTCTATCAAGGCGGAGCCGGTCATGGATGTCGAACATATTGGGGATGCAATTGTAACAATGGCTGACTTACCCTTAGAAACTAACATTCTAAGTATGACAATAATGGCTAGTAAAATGCCTTATGTTGGCAGAGGATAAAAAGTCTTTCCGTTTTGTCTTTAATTAAATCAAGCTGCTTTAGATTTTTGAGTAAGGTTACTCAATACGTTAGCTACTATGTTGTATGATTTTAATCGGGCTTGATGTTCGTGGATCGCTCCAGTCACGATAACCTCATCGGGTTTATACTTGGAAATTAAATCACTAAACTGTTTGTGTACTTTTTCAGGGTTGCCAGTAGCAGAACAGGATAAGGACTCATTTACTGCAGATAAAAGATTAGAAGGAATATGTTCACTAATATTGTGAATGGGTGCAGGTAGCTTCCCAGGTTTTCCAGTCCGCAACCTAACGAAAGATTGTATTTGAGAGGACCTCAAATACTCAGCTTCTTCGTTTGTATCAGCTGCACAAGCACCGACACCCATCATAAAATATGGTTTCTCAAGCCATTTAGAGGGACGGAAAGTAGTGCGATATGTGACAAGTGCCTCTTCAAGCATGCCCGGAGCAAAATGAGAGGCAAAAGCATATGGAAGACCCATATATGCAGCGAATTGCGCGCCGTAGAGGCTCGATCCTAATATCCATAAAGGTACGTGAGTTCCTTGACCCGGAACTGCTTTGATTTGCTGATCAGAAGAATCTTCATCTAAATACTGGATTAGTTCATAAACATCGTTAGGAAAATTATCATTGCTGTCTAATTTTCGTCGGAGAGCTCTTGCTGTAAGCATGTCGCTACCTGGGGCTCTTCCAAGGCCTAGATCGATCCTATTAGGATGCAAGGTTGCAAGTGTCCCAAACTGTTCTGCGATTACTAATGGAGAATGGTTAGGTAACATTATACCACCAGCACCCACCCGAATTGTTTTTGTCCCCGCTGCAATATGAGCGATTACTACTGAAGTAGCGGCGCTGGCAATACCTGGCATATTATGGTGTTCCGCTAACCAATAGCGATTATAACCAAGTTTTTCAGTTTCCTGGGCAAGACTAAGTGAGTTGGCTAAGGCACCCGCAGCATTGCTACCCTCAACGATTGGCGACAGATCTAATACAGAAAAATTATACATTTGCTCTCCGTCTCTTAACTCTAAACTTAACAACTACATTACTTAATAAACTAAAAAAATAAATAATTAAATTAAGAATTGTTTATAATTTGAATTACTGTAAATTTTACTGACACGGTTGTCAGGGTTTATTAGATAATGAAAAAAAAGCCAATAGGAATGAAAAAGCGTTTAACCAATTATGGGGATGATGATTTTGCCCTTTTTCTAAGAAAGTCATTTATAAAAGGTTTTGGACATACTGACGACGCATTAGACAAGCCGGTAATAGGGATTATAAATACTTATAGTGATTTTAACTCTTGTCATGGAAATCTTAATGGTCTTGTCGAAGCATCTAAAGCTGGAGTTTTAGCAGCAGGAGCATTGCCGCTTTCATTCCCCACTATTAGCTTGCACGAAAGTTTTTCTTTCCCGACTTCAATGTATTTAAGAAACCTTATGGCGATGGATACAGAGGAAATGATGAAGGCCCTCCCTTTAGATGCGTGTATATTGATAGGTGGGTGCGACAAGACTGTTCCCGCACAAATTATGGGTGCTTTAAGTGCGAATATACCGTTTGTACAATTAGTAACTGGACCAATGAGCGTCGGGAGCTTTAAGGGAGATCGAGTAGGGGCTTGCACCGACTGTAGACGAATTTGGGCAGATTATCGATCAAATAATTTAACTGATGAGGATGTGCTGGAGGCAAGTAATCAGCTTGTACCCACTGTTGGAACATGTGGAGTGATGGGTACCGCAAGTACTATGGCGTTAATGGTCGAAACATTAGGTTTGATGGTGCCAGGGGGTGCGTGTGCACCAGCTGTTTCTGCTCAAAGAGTAAGAATTGCCGAGGAGAGTGGCACCTTAGCTGTAAAAATAGCAAATCTCAATAACAACCCGCGTGACTGGTTGACTGAAAGGTCATTCGAGAATGCCCTTCGTGTACTGCTTGCCGTTGGTGGCTCTACAAACGGCATAATTCATTTAACTGCAATGGCAGGTCGGGTGGGTATAAACCTCAGTCTTGATAGACTAGATGAATTAGGCGCAAATACACCCGTAATTGTTGATCTGAAGCCATCAGGCGAAGGTTACATGGAAGATTTAGATAAGGCTGGTGGTTTAGTGAGGATTTTAACTGAAATAGAAGATCTATTACACTTAGATGAATTGACAGTATCGGGAGAAACATTAAATCAAGTCATTAAAAGAACTCGCAGGGGTTGGCCTCAGACGGTTGTAAGAACACGAAAAACGCCAGTTTTTGATTCTGGTGGACTTGCGGTCCTAAAAGGTAATTTAGCACCTGATGGGGCTATAATAAAACAATCTTCTGCTAGTTCAAAGTTAGTAAATCACCAAGGCAGAGCAGTAGTATTTGATGGGCTAGCTGACTTATCAAACCGAATTGATGACGAGGATCTTGATGTTAGTTCAAAAGATATTTTAGTGCTTAAAAATATTGGGCCCAAAGGGGCACCTGGTATGCCAGAGGCGGGCTTGATTCCTATACCTAAAAAATTGGCTCGAATGGGAGTAAAAGATATGGTGCGGATATCTGATGGTCGGATGAGTGGGACCGCTTCGGGTACAATCGTATTACACGTGGCGCCAGAGGCTGCCGTTGGAGGTCCTCTGAATTATGTAAAAAATGGTGATGAAATTTATCTGAATGTTAATACTCGAACATTAAAATTGTTAGTAAGCGATGAAGAATTACAAGTCCGAAAGAAAATGATGCCAATAATAACAACTTCACCTAAAAGGGGTTATGGAAAACTATTTCATGAACATGTAACGCAAGCTCCTCAAGGGGTAGATTTTGACTTTTTATTGGGGGTTGATGATGAGAATAAACTTTAAGTGGAAAAATTTATAAATCTCTTTACCAATTGGGGTACATAAAATGACTAATTTTACTGAAATTCCTATCTTAGATCTTTCAGCTCTAATTAAAGGTGGTGACACAAAAAATTTAGCTCAAGAGTTTAGAAAAGCTTATGGAACGACAGGCTTTTCATATGTAATAAATCATGGGATCGAACAGTCTTTAATAGACTCTGTATTCGAGATGTCAAAAAAGTTTCATGATCAAGAGTTAGACAAAAAAATGTGTTTTCAGATTGATAAAACACATCGAGGATATATTCCAATAAACACCTCTACTGACGTCACTACTGATCTAGCAAAAGTCACTAAGCCTAATCAATCAGCTTCCTATATGATAATGAAAGAAGACATAGCAATAAACCCAGATATCTACCTATCTGGGCCAAATCAATGGCCTGATGTTCTAGGGTTTAGAGATGCGTGTGAGGCTTATGTAGCAGAAATGTCTGAGTTGGGTCGAAAGTTAATGGGACTAGCTTTACAATCTATAGAAGTTGATGACACTAGTATTTTGAAGTCTTTTAGTGACCCCACAACATGGTTGCGATTACTTCATTATCCACCACAGTCTCCAAGGGCGGAGAAAGATTTATATGGTTCGGCTCCTCATAAAGATTTTGGCTGTTTAACATTATTGGCTCAGGATGATGTTGGCGGCCTGCAAGTAATGAGCCCATCTGGAAATTGGGTGGACGCACCGCGCATACCCGGTAGTTTTGTGGTAAATGTTGGAGATATGTTACGTCGGTTGTCTAATGGAATCCTCCTTTCAACACCTCACCGTGTAATTAATAAATCAGGTCGTGAACGGTACTCGTGCCCCTTCTTTTTTGATCCTCATGTAAACACGGTTATCGAACCTATAAAAGGCACTGGCAATCCTATCTTTGAGCCATTACTTTTTGCTAATTTTCTTAAAAGTGAGTTAGAGGCTAGTTATCAGGCGCATCAAGCAAAGCAGTAAAAATATACTTTAATAGGAGCTAAAACGATGGACAAACTTTGGGAAGTTTATGCCTTAAAATATGCTGAAAGAGATGACCGTTTCCGGAGTGATAGCTTTATTTTGGATACTAATCACGCAGGAATACATCCCATGGATTACTTTGTATGGGTTTTAAAATCTGAACATGAAATTATTTTAGTTGATACAGGCTTTGATGTTGATGAAGCACGTCGGAGATCGCGTCCCATAATCAGAGCGCCCCAAAAAGCTTTAAGTGCATTAAATCTGCGGCCAGAAGATATAACAAAAATAATTATTACCCATCTTCATTATGATCATGCAGGAAGCTTAAAAGACTTTCCAAATTCTAAATTTTATGTGCAGTCAGCAGAGCTCGCCTACGCTACGGGCCCCTGCATGTGCGAAGATACACTCAGAATGCCGTACACTGGAGAGCATATTTGCGATATTGTTCGTGCCCTGTATACTGGTAAGGTGATCTTTTCAGATGGCGATATGGAGGTATCACCAGGTGTTACAGTTCACTGTGTCGGCGGACACTCGCGAGGTCTTCAGGTTGTCCGCGTGAAGACTCAAAACGGTTGGCTCTGTTTGGCTTCAGATGCAACACATTATTATGAAAACTTTATAACCCGAAAGCCTTTCCCAATTGTTGTTGATGTGGAAGAAATGCTCAAAGGTTTTGATGTGATACAGGACTTGGCAAGTGATCGATCTTTAATAATTCCAGGCCATGATCCCTTGGTTAGAACATTATTTCCTAAAGATGGGGATAGCGGGTTCCTATGGCGCTTAGACGTTGGGACAATAAACAAACTGCCTGAATGGAACGAATCCATTTAAGTGGAATTAATATTTTTGGACCTGTCGAGGGAAATATATTTAAACAGTCTATTTGCATAGTATTAATGTTTTATGCCATAAAAAAAATGTTAGTTCGGTATTATGATCATAGTTGGTAAAATTTAAGGAAGTTAAGTTATGGATTACACTAATATTCAAAATATAATTGATTTGGATGAATGCCCTTTAGGGAACGCTAACTTTACTGAATTATGTCAAAAGAAAATTGATGAAAATGGAGTTTTGACACTTCCAAAGTTCTTAAACGAACAGGTCATTAAGTACTTAGTCGAAGAGGCTAGTGCGGCTCAACATAAGGCATTTTATTCTAACTCTACTCATAATGTATACTTAACTAAAAATAATCCAGACTATGATGATGAGCATGTTTTTAACAGGCAGGTTGTGTCCTCAAAAGGATGTATAACTGATGACCAAATTTCAGAAATTTCTCCTTTAAAGACTTTGTATCAATCAAATATCTTTAGGGATTTTTTAGCAAAGGTTCTTAATGAACAAAAACTATTTGAATATGAGGATCCTATGTCCTCAATAAATGTGCACTATGCCTCTGAAGGTCAGGAGTTGGGGTGGCATTTTGATAATTCAAGCTTTGCAATAACGTTACTTTTACAGGCCCCAGAGGCCGGTGGTTCCTTTGAATATATTAAAGATTTTAGAGACTCTGAGGCTGGAGAAATGAATTTTGAAGGAGTTGAGTCTTTACTAGATGGAATAAAAAAACCTGAATTTTTAAAAGTAGAACCTGGAACACTTGTCTTATTTCGGGGTAAAAACTCTATTCATCGTGTCACACCTACTAGAGGTAATAAAACAAGAATGTTAGTTGTTTTGGCGTATAATACGAAACCTGGAGTATCATTATCCAAGTCAGCTCAAATGACTTTTTTTGGCCGAGTAGCGTAGGTATTCAAATATTAAGTTTCTACAATAAGTTCTTTTAATCCGTGAAAATGATAAAGATCTGCATATTGTGGTACCTGTTTGATTTTAATTTTTGGGCATCGGTTAAAAAGGACAGCAAGCCCAACTTTCAATTCAAGTCTCGCTAAAGGAGCTCCAACACAAAAATGAATGCCTCCACCAAAAGCTGTATTAGTTTTAATTGGTCTTGTAGGAAGGAATACTTCTGGACTGTCCCATGCCTTGGGATCTCTCCCTGCTGCTCCTAACATTAGCGCCACTTCGTCGCCTCTTTTAAAGCTATGGCCCTCTAAGTGAACATCCTCGTAAGCATAGCGAGTAAACATATGTAATGGGGGATCAAATCGTAATATTTCTTCAATAGTTTTGCCAATATTACTCTCCTCAAGGCAAACTCTGTTAACTTTACTTTCAAGTAATGTTTTTACACCATTTCCAATTGAATGAACTGTGGCTTCATGACCTGCATTTAAGAGAAGTATACAGGTTGTAATCAGTTCATCTGTACTTAATTTCTCACCCTCTTCTTCTGCTTGTATTAAATGGGTAATTAAGTCATCTGCGGGCTTATTTCTTTTTTCCTTAACATAATAATTCATAAAAGAGACAAATTCTTCACAGGATTTTACAGCTCTATCCTCTATTTCGCGATTTCGGCGTGCTTGGTACATTGAAACCATATCGTTCGACCATTTAAGCAATTGATTTGACATATTTTCAGGCACGCCTAATAAGCGTGCAATTACTATGACCGGAATTTGGTTTGCATAACTCGGTATAAGATCAAAGTCATTGGGCGGAAACTTATCAATTAATTGGTTACACAGGACATTTATTTCTGGTTCTAATTCTTTAATTCTACGCGAAGTAAAGGCTCGCATAACCAAACCTCTTAACCTGGTATGTGCGGGAGGTTCTAGTTCTAGCATGGAGTGTGCTTCATTTTTATAAAAGGGTAAAAGATGCTGCGGAATACTTTTAACTAACTCCTTTGGAACTTCTCTTCCAAATCTGCGGTCCTTAAGGATCACAGCAGTCATGCTATGATCAAAAGTTGTAACCATGGAATAGTCTTTCCAATACACAAATGGTCCAATTCCCCTCACATTTTTATAAAAATGATATGGATTCTGAACAAAATCTGGATCAGTTGGTATTTGGCTAATTTCTTTCATATAAAAATCTTTGTCTATGGAAAATTTCTTGAGTTCTATCATTTATTGAGTTTTACTACTTCTTAAGCCTATGGTTTTTTTTTAAGAATTAAAATCTATTTCTTAAGAAAAGTTGTCACGTGAGATCTAAAATACATTCTGATCTTGCATATTACTGGGGAGTAAAATGATGGTATCAAAATTATGGAAAGATCAATCCTTTTCAGTTAGCCACGCCGATGGAACTGGAACTAGTACAGGAGGATTTGAGGCTGGGCTAAGATCATTTTTTGAATATCGCGATTTAGGAATAAAAGATGCGACTAAAGGAAAGTTTGTTGCTCATGTAATTCGGGCAGTCCCAGGTATACATACTGAACCACAATGGCATGTACACAATTTAGACTTCCAAATGGTTTATATCCTTAAAGGTTGGGTGAAGTTTGAATACGAGGGAGAGGGGGAAATAACTCTCCGCTCTGGTTCATCTGCCTTGCAACCACCTGGAATTAAGCATCGAGAGATTTCCCATAGTGATGATTTGGAATTGATTGAAATTTGTTCACCTGCGGAGTTTAAGACAGACTTAATTGATACTCCCTGAGATATTATTTAAAAAATATTGAGATAAAATATGAAAAAAAGACAGTTGGAATTTGATTGGGTTGATGCGTTTAGTACTCAGCCTTTTGGGGGTAACGGATGTGTGGTTGTTCATGATGCATCAGAGGTGTCAATTCAAGATAGATTGGCGTTAGTAAAAGAGACGTCACTATCTGAATGTGCTTTTCTAGTTAATTCAAAGATAGCTGACTTTGGTGTGCGCTACTACTTGGCTGAGGCAGAAATCCCTATGGCTGGCCACCCAACCATAGCAACGGTCACTTCATTGCTTAGTAGAGGTTTAGTGAAGACTACAAATGGTTCTTCTAAATTCACTCTTGAAGTCGGATCTGGTGTCCTTCCAATAGAAATAGAAACAACGGAAAAAGGTTCCCTAATTCGCATGACTCAAATGGCCCCTAAATTTGGAAAATTTTTTAAAAAGGAAGACATTTCAAAATTGTATGATTTAGAGCCAGAAGATATTTTGATTGATCCACAAATCGTATCTACGGGGACTCCCTTTTGTGTAGTGCTTTTAAAAGATAAAGACACGTTGCAGAAAGCAAAAATTAATAGTCATCATTTCAATGAATATTTTCAAAAAAATCAAAAAGAGGAAAAAGATTTGATGGAACCGTTTCTTACTACTATCGGGGGGATAACGAGTAATGGTGACATATTTTCACGACTTTTAATGTGTCAGTCTGGCAATCAAGAAGATCCGTTTACGGGATCTGCTACTGGTTGCATGGCAGCGTACTTATGGCGTCATGGTGTAATCGACAGCCCAAAATTTGTTGCTGAGCAAGGCCATTGGTTGGGTAGGCCAGGATCTGCCCAGGTTGAAGTGTTAGGCTTAGAAAATAATATTAGCGGTGTAAATGTAGCAGGTTATGGATATGTTTTAATGAGTGGAAGTTTGTCTTTATGAAGATCTTATTTTATCTTTTTCATAGTAATAACTAAAGATCTTTCTTAATAGTTACTCTTTTTCCAGTTGCTGTCTGCCTTGCTCTGTTAGTGTCCAACATTTACGTCCTTCGAATACAACCGGTGTTAATTCTCTGCCGTATGCGGCGCCACCATCAAGATCAATCCGATTGCCAAAGTGCGTAGGTTTATCAAGTGCCATATGCCCGTGTACAATTAAAGGGCCATGATCTGTGGTATCTTCAATAAATCCTTCACGGATCCATAATAAGTCATTTTCTTCTTGGGATTCTAAAGGAACTCCCGGCCTAATCCCTGCATGAACAAAGGCCAAATCAGATGTTCGGTACATTAAGTCAAGTGAATTTAAAAAGTTCAAGTGAGTTTCAGGTATTTTTTTGCGCGCCTCAGCATGAATCTCACCACTTCGACGTGTGTCATCCAAGGTAATGCCATAAGATAATAGGGTTGTCGCACCACCCATTCGGGGGTGCAACCAATGAAGCCCGTGAAATAAATGAGGATCATGAATAGGTTGAGATTTTAAATACCACGAAAACATTCTGTCATGATTACCTTTTAGAAAATGCCAAGGTTTTGAATTATTTCTACCTTCAAGTAATCGTTCAATAACCCCGCGGCTCTCAAGCCCACGATCGGTATAATCACCTAAAAATACTATTTCTGCATTGGACCCACCATCCGTTTCTATTAACGATAGTGCACGGTCCAACTGTTTTAATTGACCATGTATGTCACCTATAGCGTAAATCATTTCTTCCTCAATTAGACCCCAAAACCGCTTCCTGGGCTTAGATATTCCGGCCTAGGTGGAGAAAACAGATCTAATATAATTGCCCCTTTTGGTCCACCTATTATACCATGCTCAACACCACCGGGAGTAAGCCAGAAATCTCCCTTATTTACTTCAACCTCAACCCCATTTTGTATCCTTATAGCACTACCTTCTATCAGATAACCCCACTGTTCCTCAGAGTGGCTATGTATACTACCAATAGCATTTGGGTCTATCCTTACCACAGAAACCATTGCATCATTTCCTGGAAAAACTCTTGTATTAATTCCTGCAGCAAGAGATCTTGGAATTCCATTTTCACAATCATCTATATTAAAGAAACATTCTTTTTTTTCCATAATGTACTCTCCTAAGGTTTAATTTGAGATGTTAGGCTGTGCTGTATTGCGGCAACCGTTTGAGTAGTAGTAGCACTTCCCCCGAGATCTAGTGTTAAGTTTTTCTTGTCGTGCATGATTGCGTCAATTGATTTTTGTAATTTTGCCGAGTCTTCACATAGGTAATGATTATCAAATTTTAGACCCAACCACTCGAGCATCATAGCTGCGGAAGAGATCATAGCTATTGGATTGGCTAAATCCTGACCCTCTATATCTGGTGCTGTTCCATGGCAGGGTTGGAATACCGCATTATCCAGACCTATATCTGCAGAAGGAGCGACACCAAGTCCACCCATTAGCCCTGCACCTAGTTCAGATAGTATGTCCCCAAACATATTTTCTGTAACCAAAACATCTAATTCCCAGGGTTTTTGTACCATCCATAGAGCCATTAAATCGACGTATGCAGATGAAGCTGTGATATCAGAGTGATTTTTGGCCTCCTTTTCAAAAATCTCTCTAAAGAAGGCAAACGCCCTAAACATATTTGCTTTATCCACGCATATAACTTCTCCGTTTCCTTGATTTAATGTTTTTCGAGTTTTAGCCAATTTGAAGGCAAAATTAAAAAGCTTTTCAGATATGTTTCGTGTAATTCTTAAAGTCTCTCTGGCCTCATTCTCTTCTACTTCTCCTTTACCTTGAGTAAAAAAAAGTCCTTCCGTACTTTCTCTGATGAGAACAAAGTCGATAATCTTGCCTTGTGGAATTTTTAAAGGCGAATGAGCTTCTGTCATTACTCTAACAGGTCTAACACCTGCAAAGAGTACTAATTCCTTCCTTAAATCAATCTGAGGTGAGATTTCTGTTCCATCCTCATACCTGATGTTTGGCAACCCCATAGCGGCAAGTAAAATTGCATCACTTGATTTTGCTATTTCTAGTGACTGATCTGGTAAGGCTCTACCGCTCTTTAGGTATTCGTTTGCTCCAGCAGGGACTTTTTTAAAATTAAGTCTGTATTTGCTAGTATCATTTTGTAAAAGTTCTAAGATATCCAATGTGGGTGCCATTATTTCAGGGCCGATGCCATCACCTTCAAAAACTGCAATTGTAAAAGATTGTTTCATGTGCCTACTAAGTTTGTGATAATGTGAAATGTGTCCAATTTATACTTCGATAGAGTATGTAGTGTCATTCGATAACTCAAGGAGTTAGTTTTTTTAAGTAATGTGAGATGACTTATGCGAAGATTTAGATCCAACTACTCTCGCTGCGTTCCTTCTGATAGCCGTAATAAGAGTATAAGAGAGCATGCTAATGTAAACTTAATAAGATCTCGTATGAATATACCTTTAGAAGTGCTCTTGACCAAGTTTAGCATTGAAGCACTAGTAGGTTTGGGAGTACTTGTTATTATTAAGAATATATATTTTTAAAATATTTGTGGTTATTTAATTAATGGGTTATTCAATCCGCCTGATAGATAGTGTGAGGCTAGTCCTTTTGTCTGGGGCGTGGATCTGCGCAATAGCACAAATCTTGTTTGAAGAACGAGCAGTAAACTTTATAAACTTTGGTGTAATCCTTTATATAATTTTTATTCTGATGACTCTGCCAAAATTAAGGCCAAGTACGTTTTTAATCTTGTTGTTTTTGAGTTTTATCGGATGGCTTTTTATGAAGAAAATTCCATCATTCAGTGACTGGATGGCATCTGGCCGATACGCATTAATTTTTTGTGCTTTAATTCCAACTATGGCATTGGTTAGAGCTACTGCCTTGATCATGCCGTCCGTTAATCAAACGCAAAAACAATTAGCAAATTTACCACCCAATACATCGGCGAGCGGTTTTCAATTAGCTGCTCACTTTTTTGGAGGGGTGTTGAACTTGGGAGTGGTACCAATTCTATCAGCAGCAGTACCAGAAAATAGTAGCTTTGAAACAAGACGTGCTGCTGCTGAGGCAACCTTAAGGGGTATGGTGACAGCCGCAACTTGGTCTCCATTCTTCATTGCTTTTGCAATAGGGCAAAAATTTACGGGTAACTTGGACTCATGGATTGCAATATCTATAGGGGTATTTACGGCAATAATTTTTACATTTGGTACGTTGCCCTATATTAATAAGTCATTTAAAAACCTTCAAATTAAAGCGTCTATTCGTTGTCTAAAGCCAGTTTTATTTCGTTTAATGATAGCTCTGACCTCAGTTCTAATTGTGGCGTTACTCTTTGATTATACGGCGTTGTCGGCGGTAATTCTTGTAATGCCAGGCTTGGTGTTGCTACAATTAATTCGAAACTCAAAAGGCTTTAAGGTTGTGGTAGCCAGCACCAAAAATTCCATGGTAAATATTTCTGATGACATAGTAATAATAAGTATGGCTATGGTCGTTGCGTTCTTTGCGACAGAAGCTGGAGTCTTTAGTGAAGTGGTTTCTACATTTTACTCTGGAATTATTCCAGGATGGGTAGCTTTAATATTAACACCAACTATCATGATGATAGCTTCTATAATTGGTATCCATCCAGTTATTTCAAGCACCGCCTTATTAGGAATTTTTAGCGGAGGCGCGGCAGATGTTCATCCTGCATTATTAATGCAATCTCACTTAATTGGGTGGGGTGCAGGAACTCTACCATCTTTTGCATCATTGGCATTAATTACCTGTTCTCGGCTCTTTGTTGTTCCGGTATATAAGTTAACTTTTGGGATAAATTTATGGATTTCGTTTGGATACGCTTTAATTGGAGGTATTTTACTAAGTTTAGTAAATATCTTTATTTAAGAGTGTATTTTTAGGATATCGAATAGTAATTGTTTTATTTTACGGTCATTGTAATAAATTTAGGAGCTTAGCATGGTAGTAGTAAAGAGTAACAATTATAAATTTATAACTGCCAAGCCTTTTGCTCCAAATCTAGGTGCAGAGATATATGGTGTAGACCTGAGCATTCCGGTGCCAGATGAGCAGTTCTTTGAAGTTCAACAAGCCTTCTTAGATTATCAGGTTTTATTTTTTAAAGACCAAAATGTGATTCCGCCTGAACAGCATGTTTTGTTTGGAAAACGGTTTGGCCCCTTACACGCGCATCCTGCAGCACCAACTATGAAAGGACAGCCAGAAATTTTTGAAATTCATGCAACTAAAGATTCAAAGATTGCGAATGGAGAGTTTTGGCATTCAGATGTATCATGTGACGAAGAGCCTCCGCTTGGAACTATGCTTCAGATCCATATTGCTCCACCATGTGGCGGAGATACTATGTTTAGTAATATGTATATGGCTTATGATAATCTTTCGAAGCCCTTAAAATCATTGGTTGAAGGCCTAACGGCCCTCCATTCTTCGGAGCATATCTACAAAGGTAGGTACAGTGACCGGGGTAAAAGTGATCAAGACATTCACTGCCCAAAAGCTGTTCATCCAGTAGTTAGAACTCATCCAAAGACAGGTAGAAAGGCACTCTTCATAAACCGGACTTTTACAACTCGTATTAATGAACTTTCAGAAGCTGAAAGTGATTCAGTTTTAGAAATGCTCTTTAAGCACGCAGAACATCTAGATTATCAGATAAGGTTTCGGTGGTCTTTAAATGACATGGCCTTTTGGGATAACCGGTGTTGTATGCATCGTGCGATTTGGGATTATTGGCCAGAAGAGCGCAAGGGTAGAAGGGTTACAATCAAGGGAGAGCGGCCGGTTTAAGGTGTTAAGTTAATGGAGTTTTTAGAACTCTATATTTTAGTGTTCATTTTTTTATAATTACTTGATAAATGCTTTTCTGGAGGTTTTGTAATAAAAGTTTTACAAAAATTATGGGCAAATGCCCCTTTATTAATATGTTTTTCAACCTTTGGGTGGGCAGGAAATACTATAGTAGCTCGATTGTCTGTAGACGAAATTTCTCCTATGGTGGTAGTCTTTTTACGCTGGTCTATAGTTGTTCCAATTTTGATTATGGTGCAAAGGGAAAAGCTGATTTTAGCTTATCCACTAATAAAGAAAAATCTTAAATGGGTTCTATCAATGGGAGCTTTAGGACTTACCGCATTTAGTGCATTATTTTATATTGCTGCAAATTATACTGTAGCTGTAAATTTGGGAATTATTCAATGTACGATGCCAGCTTTTATTTTAATCTTAGCAGTTTTATTTCTAAATACTAAAGTTTCTAAGATAGAGGTTTTTGGTATGCTTGTCGCTTTAGTTGGTGTTTTAATTGTTATTAGTAAAGGAAGTTTAATTGCGCTTCTGGGACTTTCGGCTAATTTGGGCGATCTTTTTGCGCTAATGGCTGTATTCCTATACGCGAGTTATACAATTGGTCTAAAGCGGAGTCCCAAGATGGAGAACCTCACGCTTTTTACATTTTTTGCTATTGCAGCGTGGTTGGCTTCACTTCCTCTTTTATTATTAGAAGCGTCTCTGGGATATACGCTTTGGCCAAATAATTTTGAGTGGTTCTTAATCGTTTATATTGCTTTGGTACCTTCTTTTTTATCGCAGATTACTTTTATGAGAGGTGTTGAGCTCATTGGTCCAGGGCGAGCAGGTTTATATATAAACCTTGTACCAATTTTTGCAGCTATTATGGGTGTAATAATCTTAGATGAACCCTTCGAACTGTATCACCTTTGGTCCTTAGTTTTTGTTTTTATTGGAATTTATATATTTACCATTTTAAATAAAAAAGTTAACTTTTCTTAGTCAGCACCTAGTGTTTCGAGTAACTTGCAATAAGCGATCTGCCCACGCTTGAAGTTCTTTAATCTAAAAAATTCATTAGGAGCGTGTAGGTTTTCGTCACCTAATGAAAACCCAAACATAGTACCATGAACCCCAAGCTCTTTAAGAAAAATAGTCATTATTGGAATAGAACCACCCAGGCGAGTTTCATAAGGTTCTTTTTGATATACTTCAGCAAGTATGTCTTTTGCGACTTTACTCGCGTTATGGCTCTTAGGCATAAGAAACGGGTCTCCGTCTCCAGCTAATTTTTGTATAGATGAAGTTGTCCCCAACGGAGTATGGTTTTCGACGTGTTTTGTTATTAAGTTAAAGACTTTCTCAGGATTCTGATTTGCAACTAATCTGCAGGTTATTTTTACACTTGCTTCCGATGGGTGTACAGTTTTTGAGCCTAACCCCTGATAGCCGCCCCATATACCATTTATATCCAATGTTGGACGCGCCCACAGTCTTTCGCGAGTACTATACCCAGCTTCTCCAAAAAGTTCTGGAACTCCGAGCTCAGCAATATAGGCTGCCTCATCGTATGGTATTTTTGAAATTTCATCCTTATCTTCTGACGTAAGTTCAACGACATCATCATAAAAATTTTCAATAAGAATTTTTCCATCTTGATCTTTCATTGATGCAACTAATTGACTAAGCGCCATTAGCGGGTTTGCAATAGCTCCTCCATGTAATCCGGAGTGCTGATCAACTTTTGGCCCTGTTAATTTAATTTCTACCCCGAGTAGACCCTTTAAGCCTAAGACAATGTTTGGCTCATCTTCTGTCCATTGCAGTCCATCTGCAGAGAATATCATATCGCATGAAAACTTTTTACGATGTTTTGCTATAAACTCCGGTAATTCGGGAGAACCTATTTCTTCCTGACCTTCAAATAAAAACTTAACATTTACTGGTAATTCACCCTTAGTTTCTTTTATTGCTTCAAACGAGATAATTGGAATTAACATACCCCCCTTATCATCTGATGCTCCTCGTCCATAAACCTTACCATTTCGTATTTCAGGCTTAAAGGGTGGGGTGTCCCACAAATCAAAAGGTTCTGCAGGTTGAACATCAAAATGGCCATATATTAAAATAGTAGGTTTTGATTCCCCTGCGTGTAGCCAATCACCATAGACAACTGGGTGGCCACCTGTTGGCATTATAACAGTGTTTTCTGCTCCAGCTTTCTCTAACCTGTTGGAGACCCAACGAGCAGCTCTTTCTACATCGTCAACATACTCACTAGATGCTGAGACAGAAGGAATGCTAACAAAATCTAGTAGTTCATGCTCAAATCTTTCCTGGTTAGATTCTAAGAATTTTTGCCAATCTTTCATATTTAGATCCTTTTTTATAAAAAAATAGAGTGTAAAAGAAACTCTCAATTAATTAATTAGGCCCATTTGTATTTTCGTTTAATCTTTACTTTTATCGTAACTATTAAATAGTTACAAAACAATGTTGTGTTAGTCTAATCAAAAAGTGTTGGGATATATTGTGGTGGATGATCAAACTATTGAAGTTTATAATGCAAAGGCTGATGAGTATTCTAAAATAGGTGGTTTTACCACAAACAAGCATTTGAAAGACTTTGTGGAATTTCATAATAAGAACGATAAAGTTTTAGATTTAGGTTGTGGTCATGGGTCTGCCGCTTCCTATATGTTGAACGCTGGTCTCAATTGTCATGCAATCGATGCTTCCGCAAAAATGGTCGAACTCGCTAATCAAAAATTTAATATCAAAGCTAAAGTTTGTACCTTTGATGAACTTGATGGGGCAGAAAGCTTTAATGGGATATATGCGAGTTTTAGCCTTCTACATGTTGGTCAGATTCAATTTTTAAAAATTTTGCAAGTTATTAAACGCATGCTGTTGCCTGATGGAAAGTTAGGCTTAGGAATGAAGTTAGGGACTGGTAACAAGCGTGACTCTATAGGTAGATTTTATGCCTATTATACTGAGGATGAACTGACAAAATATTTAGAAGGTATTGGCCTCAGAGTTGTAAGGCGTTACTTTGGAACCTCTAAAGGTTTAGCAGGAGATGTGGAGCCATGGATCTTTCTAATAGGAAAAAGTCAACTTTAATTAAGTTTCTTATTTTTAGTTTGCTAGTGACAGGCTCTTCCATGAAATTTGAGCTGCCAATAATTATAAGGAAGAGGTGTAATAAACCCAGCAAAAAGCATTATTGGTATCACCCAAATAGTCAGTTTGGCTCCACCAACTAGAATCAAATCAACAATATTCATTGAAAGCTCCATTGATATCATTGAGATGAGTGACATCCCAAGAGCAGTCTTGAACGCTGCGGACAAGACCATTTGGCGTGACAAAATAAGTGTTTCAAGTGCGATCGAAGTTATTATCCCATTAACTATAGCTAGGCTCATTACTACAAGTGCTGACACGTTAAAATCAGAAATTTGAAAGAAAAGAATTGTTCCAAAATCACCGATTGAGCATCCAATTAAACACCACATCGTATTATAAGACGATGTCATCCAAGTACTCTTACACTTCCAATCAATTTTTAGCTTCAACACTTTAGACAATGATCCTTATTTTTTGTTTCCTTAAGTTAGGGAGCTTTTTGACAACAAACGTTCCAGCTGCAACACGAGTATACTTTTATGTGTTTGGTTGATATTGATCAATGATATTATAAGAGGCATTATATGCTAAGCAAAAGAGTTAAGTGAAATACCTTAAGTAGGAAATAATATTATGACTAAAAAAGTTTACATAATTAATGGACCAAATTTAAATTTACTTGGGACGAGGCAACCGGAGATCTATGGGAATGCAACGCTAAAAGATATTGAAGAAACTTGTATTTCGATATCAAAAACATTGAATATCGATTTAGAAATCTTTCAGTCAAATCATGAAGGAGAGTTAATAGAAATTATTCAGGGTGCTAGAGATAAATTCAAAGGAATTATAATAAATCCAGGTGCTTTCAGCCATACTTCAGTTGCGATATTGGACGCGCTGAATGTTTATGAGGGTCTAGTTTTAGAAGTCCATATTTCTAACATTCATAAGAGAGAGGAATTCAGACACAAGTCATTTGTATCACTTAGGGCTGATGGTGTTATCTGTGGCTTTGGAGTTTCTGGCTACGAAATTGCATTACGCCATATGGCGATGAAATTAGATTAAGTCTGCATCTTAGAAAAAAATCAATGGAAGAAATTAGATGAGTTTATATAATCAGCTGAAGGCACGTCGTGCTAACAATGAAATAATTCGTATTGGCTTAATCGGGGTTGGTAAGTTTGGAACAATGTTTGCTTCTCAAGTTATTAGGTTACCAGGCATTCATGTCGTTGGTGTGGCAGATTTAAATGTTCAATCATGTAAGTCCAACTTAAAGTTGGCTGGCTGGAAGCCTGAGATGTATGATGCAAAGACGTTAGATAAAGCATTAGAGTCTGGTACCACGTGTATTTTAGAAAATTTTGTTAGTCTTGTTAACGAACCTAGGATTGATATTATTATCGAGTGCACTGGAAACCCAGTAAAAGCTGTTGATCATATAATTGCAGCATTTGAGTCAGGAAAGCACGTAATTAGTGCTACCGTTGAAGCAGATGCTCTTTGTGGGCCAGCGTTAGCTCGTAAAGCTCTTGAATTAGGCGTAATTTATTCAATGGCTTACGGTGATCAGCCTGCAATGGTCTGTGAGTTAGTAGATTGGGCCCGGGTCTGTGGATTTGATGTTATTGCCGCTGGTCGTGGTCATAAATGGCGTTCAGAGTATCGTTCTTCTACACCGGATACAATTTGGGATTATTGGGGGTTAACTGAAGAGCAAGCAGAGCGAGGTCGATTAAATCCTAAAATGTTTAACTCTTTTCTTGATGGAACCAAGCCAGCAATTGAATCGTCAGCTATTTCGAATGCGACAGGTCTATTAGCGCCCAGTAACGGATTGCTCTACCCTTCTGGATCGATTGATCAAATTCCAATGCTAATGCGACCAATTCATGACGGTGGTATCTTGGAAGGACCAGGCTTTGTAGAGGTAATAAATAGTTTAGACGAAAATGGAGATATGATAGACTATGATATTAGGAAGGGAGTGTGGGTTACTTTAAAATCAGCAAACGATTATCAACAGAATTGTTTTGAAGAGTATAAGGTCCAAACTGATGATAGTGGTAAGTATTTTACGAGTTATAAGCGTTGGCATTTAATAGGACTAGAGCTTGGAATGTCTGTAGCTAATGTTGGCATAAGAAAAGAAGCTACTGGGGTGGCTAAAGAATTTCTATCAGATGTTGTGACTATTGCAAAAAGAGATTTAAAGGTCGGTGAAGTTTTGGATGGAGAGGGTGGCTACACAGTATCAGGAGATATACGACCAAGTAATATTTCTGTGAAAAAAAATTATCTGCCATTAGGTCTGACAGCTGGTGTGAAAATGCTTAGAGATGTTAAGGCTAATTCTATTTTGAGTTATGATGATATTTCTATTGAACATCAAACGAATGCATATAAACTCAGAAAGAGTTTGGAAAAGTCCATAAAACTGTAAATTTTTATCATAATTTCATTAAGGAGGGTACTAAGTGTCAATAAATATCTCATCAGTAATTTTGAAGAGCAAAAAGGAACTATCAGAAATCTTTGAAGATTTACACGCAAACCCGGAGATTGGTTTTGAAGAAGAGCGAACATCAAAAATTGTAGCAGAGAAGTTGAAAAGTTTTGGTGTTGATGAGGTCCACACTGGAATAGCAAAAACAGGTGTGGTTGGTATCATTAGAGGTAAAGGTAAAGGTAATAGGAGAATTGGACTTAGAGCAGATATGGATGCGTTGCCAATTGATGAGATTTCTGGTGTGTCATATACCTCAAAAAACCCAGGCACTATGCATGCATGTGGTCATGATGGACATACGACTATGTTACTTGGGGCGGCAAAGCATTTAGCAGAAACGCGAGAATTTGATGGAACAGCAGTTTTAATATTCCAACCTGCAGAAGAGGGTTTGGGTGGTGCTAGAGGGATGTTAGAAGAAGGCTTATTTAACCAATTTCCTTGTGATGAGGTTTTTGGGATGCATAACTCTCCCAATGGAAAGATTAATTCGGTGGATATTTGTAAGGGAGCTGCCATGGCAGGAGCTTCGTTTTTTGATATTACTGTAAAGGGTGTGGGAAGCCATGCAGCAATGCCTCAGCAATCAAAAGATTCTTTGGTAATTGCTTCTGCCTTAGTTGGACAAATACAAAGTATTGTAAGTAGGAATGTTCCACCTTTGGAAACATGCGTGATTTCTGTAACCCAAATTCATGCTGGCGCGGCTTATAATGTTGTTCCAGAAACGGCACATCTAGCAGGCACAATTCGATATTTTTCTGATAGTGTGTACGAGATGGTTGAAAAGAGAATGAAAGATATTTGCGAGGGGTTTGGAAAGGCTTACGGCGTTAATATTGATATTGATTTACGTAATATTTTTGATGTTCTCACAAATGATGCTGATTTGTCAGACGAGTACATGAAAGCTGCTGCAGACATCGTGGGTTCTGAAAATATTGATGATAAGGCGCAGCCAGCTACTGGATCAGAAGATTTTGCTGATATGTTGAAAGTAGTGCCTGGAGCTTATTGTAGAGTAGGGCACGCTGGCACGGTTCCTCTTCATAACCCTAGTTTTGTTTTAGACCCAGAAGTTTTACCTATTGGAGCGTCAATAATGGCCAGAATTGTTGAGCGGCGCATTCCCTTGAATGGGTAAAGAAGTTTATATTCAGCATAAATTATACATAGGGACACATTATGAGGCTTAAAGATAAAGTTGCAATTGTTACGGGCGGTGGCTCTGGATTTGGAATTGGAATCTGTGAAAAATTTTCTCAGGAAGGGGCTAAAGTTATAGTTGCTGATATTAACCTGAGTTCAGCAAAAGAGATTGCCAAGGATATAAATGGTACCGCTATTGAGGTGGATGTTTCAGATTCAAAAAGTATGAAAAGTTTTTCTGAAAAAGTTTTCTCTGAATTTGGTAAAATTGATATTCTGGTTAATAATGCAGGAGTTACCCATTTACCAGCACCTCTGGAGTCTATAAGTGAGGAAGAATTTGATAGAGTTTTAAATGTTAACGTACGCTCAATTTACTTAGCAGCTCGGAATTTTGTACCACATATGAAATTGAATAAGTCTGGAGTGATATTAAATATGGCCTCAACAGCTGGGGTGTCACCGCGACCGAATTTAAATTGGTATAACGCCTCTAAGGGCTGGGTAATAACGGCTACTAAAACCATGGCTGTGGAGTTAGCTCCGCACGGTGTTAGAGTGAATGCTCTAAACCCAGTGGCAGGAGAAACGCCATTACTTAAAGCTTTTATGGGTGAAGATACTCCTGAAATTCGTAAAAAGTTCTTATCTACTATCCCTATTGGAAGGTTTTCAACTCCTGAAGATTTGGGTAATGCCGCCTGTTATTTGTGCTCAGACGAAGCCAGTATGATAACAGGTATCGCAATGGAAGTTGATGGCGGTCGTTGTATTTAATGTAATTATTTTCTTATTAAGAGCAGGTGTTTACTAGGATATGCCTTTATTCCCAAAGGAGTAGAAGCATTTGATAATTTATGCAATTACTCAGGTTGAATGTTATAATATCGTTTGGATAAGAAACTTGTGCTTACTTTATAATATGATATCTATTGGGACTGTTTATTTTATCTGAGGTTATATGATGAAAACGCGAATAACTGAACTTTTCAAAATTGATTACCCTATTATTCAAGGCGGTATGCACTTTGTGGGATTTGCAGAATTAGCTGCAGCGGTATCAAATGCTGGTGGATTAGGAATTTTAACTGCACTGACTCAAAAGTCTCCAGAAGACCTCTCTAATGAAATCTCCAGATGTAAAGATCTGACAGATAAACCTATCGGAGTAAACTTAACCTTTTTGCCTGCTGTTTTTTCTCCGGATTATCCTAGCTATATTAAAGCTATAATTGCTGGTGGGGTTCAAATTGTTGAAACTGCTGGGAGAAATCCGCAAGAGCATTTACCTGCTCTAAAAGACGCTGGAATTAAAGTTATCCACAAATGCACATCTGTTCGACATGCATTAAAAGCGGAGGCAATTGGCTGTGATGCGGTGTCTGTTGATGGATTTGAGTGCGCGGGTCACCCAGGTGAGGATGATATACCAAATTTTATTTTATTACCTTTAGCTGCAGAAAAACTTAGTATACCGTTTGTTGCCTCTGGCGGAATGGCAGATGGACGAAGCTTAGTCAGCGCCCTTTCCTTAGGGGCAGATGGCATTAACATGGGAACCCGGTTTATGGTAACTAAAGAGGCTCCAATACATGAAAATGTAAAGAAAGCCATTATTGATGCTACTGAATTAGATACTAGATTAGTGATGCGCCCTTTAAGAAATACGGAAAGGGTTCTAATTAATCCATCTGTTCAAAAGGTTTTAGAGTTAGAGAACGAACTTGGAAGTGATCTTAAATTTGAGGATATCGCCGAAGAAGTTGTGGGAGTGTATCCGAAGGTTATGCTCGATGGCGAGGTAGAAGCTGGGGCTTGGTCGTGCGGCATGGTAGCGGGACTAATAAATGATACTCCAAGTTGTGATGAGCTTATTAAGAGCATTATTAGTGATGCCAATGAGATCATTTCGGGACGCCTGGCTGGGATGGTTAATTAATAGATATTATTAGGACTTTTCTACTTCGTGAACTTCTATAACATTACCATCAGGGTCGTAGAAGAACACTTGATGCCAACCATTCACAGCGGCATTGCCCCAATCTGAATACTTTATGCCTTTACGGTCGAGATGGGCTTTGAACTCTGCAATGTCATCAGTTCGGTAGGCTATATGGCCACGTTCTACAGGGTTGACGAATTGTTCAGTGTTAAATCCTGCCAGTTGGTCTTTCTGAGCGATATGAGTTTGTATCGTTCCATCAGTAACAAAAGCAACATCACCTTTGTAGCCTTTATTTTTTTCTAAGGTTGGTAGGTCGGCTGTCTTATCTTCACTAAGTTGAAGAACGTCTTTGTAGAATGCATCCATTCTTTCAATATTCTCAGTACAAAGATTAATATGATGGAGTTTAAGTTTCATTATATTCCTCGCTAACTTTTTTTATAAAAAATAATACTAATCGTTTGAAATTATTATATTAAAGTTCAGATAATGGCTTTTTTCTAGTGTCATTGTTGCTACAGAACGTAACCTTTCCAAGGTAATTTTAATTTTTGGATTAGTTTGTTAATCAATACTGTGTTAAATTTTTCTTTATCAATTTTGGAAAGGAATTATAAAATGGTAGCTGAGTTTAATGGAGTACCTTATTTAATATTATACATAGTGATGATTGCTGGTTTTTTAATGTATACCTACCAGACGCTATTTACCACTGTTGATTGGTTGGCAAAATACGGTATTCATGAATCTGCTGTATTACCCACTAGAGTTTTGGGCTCATTTGTAGCTGCTATATCTTTACTTGGTTTATACTTCTTGTTTGTAGGCTTGGGTGGAGCATGGATTTTCCTTGTCTATATATTTGTTCAGGCATGTATTTTGGTGGTAGCAGGCTATATCACTGTAACTAGCTCAAATGCAGCTACTTTGGATGGTGTAAAATATACTGCTGAGGGTTACATAGCGCCTTTATGTTTCGCTATTGTGTCTGCAATCTTGATCTACGGCCTTAGTGATAAAATCTATACTTAATTACGGGGTTAAAGTAAAAGTTAACTGGTGCGTAGTTGTCTATTAAACACGTGCGGGTTAACTTAAAGGACTCTCGTGACCTTTTTGGATTTAAAAGCGCTCAATCCACGGCCTAAGCTCTATCTCCCAGGCCCAAGCGCTTCGGTGCTGTAGATGAAGTTCCATATAAGTTTTAGCTATTTGATCGGGATCAAGAAGATTATCATCTAAAGCCTGTCTTGTGTTGGATTTTATTCCACCATCGATTACAAAATGTCCAACATGAATATTTTTTGGATGAAGTTCTCGAGCTAGAGATTGGGCCAAGCCTCTAAGGCCAAACTTGCCCATTGCAAATACAGATGAGTTTGGAAATCCTTTAACTCCTGCAGATGCGCCTGTAAAAAAAATACTTCCATTCCCTCTTTTAAGCATCCGTTTAGCAGCTTGTTGTGCAACTAGGAAAGCTCCAAAACAAGTAATTTTTAATGCCTCAAGAGTTTTCTGGGCATCCAGGTCTTCAATTGGTCCTCGAACTCTGGCCGAGGGATTGTAAACAACTAAGTCAGGAGTGCCTAAGGTTTTATCAAGGTTTTCAAATAAATTAGATACCTCGTTGATTTCACTTGTATCACAACTATGTAGAGTTGCATCTATATCTTTTGCTAAATCTTCTAGTTTTTCGATATTCCTTGCTACTAGTCCAACAGACATATTATTTTCTGCACACAACTTTGCTAGAGATGAGCTAAGGCCATGTCCGGCACCTACGATTAAAACAGATTTTTTCATTAATTTTCCTTTATGGCTATTAGTTAATGTTAAATTAGTGCAATTTACTAAAAATGAAAGAAAGGATGTGTTCAAAGTTAGTATTCTTTGTAGTTTAATATATAATTAAGTTATAAATTTTGAACTCTATTTATTATAATTACAGTTGTTAATTTTTTGACAGACGATAAAATAAAAAGGTAGTACTTATGGTAGGTTTTTTTGAAGGTAAGTAAGTTAAATGTTTAACAGGTTAATATTAGCTTTCCTTATTACTTGTTTTTTAGGTGTCTCAGCTCACGGCATGTCTCGGCTTTCTAGATTGCCAGATGGTAAGAGCAATATCTGTTCATTATTAAAGTTACATCGTGGTTGGATTAGGCCATTAAAAAAAGTTGAAAAAAAATGGGGAATTCCAGCCCATGTGCAACTTGCTACGATATGGAAAGAGAGTAGTTTCACTCGAAATGCTAAAACCTCTAGAACGAAACTTTTTGGAGTTATACCATGGCATCGAAGGTCTACTGCTCAGGGATATGCTCAGGCTTTGGACGGCACTTGGGATGAGTACAAAAAAGCAAATGGTAAAAGATTTGCAAGCAGAAATAACTTTGCACATTCGGTAGACTTTATTGGTTGGTATATGAATAAAGCCAGTAAATCTTTGAACATATCAAAAAAGGATGCTTATAGACAGTACTTAGCTTACCATGAAGGAGTATCAGGTTATAAGAGGGGTAGTTATAACTCTAAGGGTTGGTTAGTTAATACAGCAAAGGCTGTCCAGGTACGTGCAAGCCTTTATGAAGGACAATTAAAGAAATGTCGTTATTTTTAACTACATAAAAACTAAATATTTTTTAAATTGTTGCACATAACAGCAAAACGGAAAAGTACAATGAATCCTTATTTAACAAAAAATAAATTTATAAAAGGCTTTTTCTTAGATCAAGCAGTTGAAAATGTATTTTCCACAGAGATGACACTGGAGTATTACAAAAAATATGAGATAGCTTTGACTGAGGTTGCAGAAAGGTTATCTTTAATTGATACAAATTTAGCATTAGAGACCTGCGACGCAATAAAGGCGTTTCAACCTGATATGCAAAAAATTGAAGATTTCTTGTTTGTAGATGGACTCGCAATCCCTGAGTTTGTTAGACAGCTTAAGAGGCATGCTGGAGACAAGCTAAAGGATTGCATTCATATAGGTGCCACTAGCCAAGACATCATGGATACGGCCTTGGTGCTCGCTATTAGAGACGCAAACAACATTATTGAGGATAGGTTGGAAAGCTTGTGCTCCGTCTTAGATTCAATAATAGATCGTTTTGGGGAAAATGTAATCGATGGTCGCACTAGAATGCAGAAAGCATTGTTGATCCAAGCTAATGATCGCATAATAACTTGGAAATTGCCACTGATCGGTTATTTGAATCGTTTGGTGGAAATTCGCACACACATAGAAGTTGCTCAGGTTGGCGGTCCAGTTGGTACTAGGCAGTTTCCTCCTAACTTAGGAGAAATGTTTGCAAGTGAGGTAGCCAGTTCTTTAGGTTTAAGTGGTACCCAAAAGGCATGGCATACGATGAGGTCTAATTTAACAGAATATGCTAACTTTTTATCTATGATCACTGGATCTTTGGGTAAAATAGGTTTGGATCTAAGCTTGATGTCTCAACAGGGCGTGGATGAGGTCACTTTTATGTTTGGTGGGTCGAGCTCTGCGATGGCCCATAAGAAGAACCCTGTATTACCTGAGGTTCTAACTAGCTTAGCGGATTTTAATGCAGTCCAACTTCCTGGGATGCACTTAGCTATGCTGCATGAGCAAGAGCGCTCTGGACGAGCGTGGACCTTAGAGTGGATGATCCTTCCAGGTATGCTTAATACTACAGCAAGAGCACTTTCGATTGCTTTAACAACCTTAGGTGGTATTTCTCATTTAGGAAAAGAAAGGCCCTAGGCACTCTACTTAAAATGATAGTCACACTTACCTAAGGCCTAGTATCTCTCTTGCTTCACTACATGTAGCAGGGCGCCTATCATACTTGGAACATAATTCGACAGCCCTTCCTACCAAGGCAGCATTTGAAGGTGCTAAAGTGTCCTTATCAAATTTAACATTATCTTCAAAACCTGTTCTGGTATGCCCGCCATTTGCGATGCACCACTCATTAACGGTAAGCTGATGTTTTCCAATTCCTGCCGCACACCATTCTGCATCTGGAAGTAACCGGTTCACTGTTTTAATATAGTAGTTGAATACATCTTTATCCACAGGCATTGCATTTTGTACTCCCATAACAAATTGAATATATAGCTTACCAGGAATTCTTCCATCTTTATTCATTATTGCCGCCTGATGAATGTGACTAAGGTCAAACGCCTCTATCTCTGGTTTTACATCATGCGTTATCATTTCCTTGGCTAGCCAATCGACCAAATCTGGAGCATTTTGATAAACCCGGTTTGGAAAGTTATTGGAACCTACTGTCAAAGAAGCCATATCGGGCCTTAGGCTTAACATGCCACCCCGTTCTTTTTCTGCACCAGAACGCCCCCCAGTTGAAAACTGGACTATTAAGTCGCCGCAGTGTTTTTCGAGACCCTCTTTTAGTAAAGCAAACTTTTCTGGACTGGATGAGGGGCTCCCATCATCATTTCGAACATGGCAGTGGGCTATCGCAGCGCCTGCCTCAAAAGCTTCATGCGTACTTTCAATTTGTTCATTTATCGATATCGGGACAGAAGGATTATGCTCTTTAGTAGTTACAGAGCCAGTTATCGCAACACAAATTATACATGGATTACTCATTTTAACCTCTAAATATCAAAAAAAATTGTTTCTTGTGAGCCTTGTAGATGTATATCAAATTTATATAAACCTTTTCGTTCTTTCAAGGCTAGCAATGTTCGGGCTCGCTTAGATTCTATTATTCTGGTCAGAATTGGATCAGAGGAATTATATTTTATTTCATCAGGAAAATAAACTCTGGTATGAAGGCCCAAATTTATTCCACGAGCTACAATCCAAACAGTTATATGAGGAGCTTGCAAAATACCTTCTCTATCAGGAACCCGACCGGGTTTGACTGTATCAAATTTATATAAACCAGTTTTTAAGTTAACAGGGCATCTTCCCCAACCAGAAAAGTTTGGGTCAGCTCTACCTCGAGTCTCTTTAGGCGAATTATAAAACCCTGAACTATCAGCTTGCCAGATCTCTATCATCGCGTCTTTAAGAGGTTCTCCATTGCCATCAAAAACAGTCCCTTTTAGTGTTATTTCCTCACCTTTTACAGGGCCAAACTTCATGGATGACCCAAGATCACCTTTAAAGAGATCTTTAATGCCAATAAAATTTGGTGTGCATCCAATGTGCACATAAGGGCCTGCTGTTTGGGAAGGGCTCTCCTTAAAATTATCACTTATGTCCATCATATTACGAACCTTCAGGTTTATTTTCAAAGAATATTTGTTGATTGCCACGTATAACTATATCAAACTTATATGCCAAACTATCCATTGGAACAGTTTTTGTCATATTTAAAAATCCTGTTAGTCTCTCAACAGCTATCTTTGATTTCAATGTAGAGACGATTGGGCATTTTTGTATTAATGGATCACCTTCAAAGTACATTTGAGTTATAAGGCGTTGAGAAAACGCATCTCCAAAAATAGAGAAATGAATATGCGCAGGCCTCCAGTCGTTTGGACCGTTTGGCCATGGGTAGGGCCCAGGCATTATTGTAGAAAACTCGTAATTACCATTTTCATCGGTCAATGTCCGACCACAACCACTAAAGTTAGGATCAAGAGCTGCTAAGTAAGTTTCATTCATGTGCCTGTACCGCCCTCCTGAATTAGCTTGCCATATTTCGATAAGCGAATTTGGTATGGGACGGTTATATTCATCAATGAGGCGCCCAAATACAATAATTCGTGAACCGATTGCGGATTGTCCTTGCTTAGCGCTGTTATGTATTAGGTTATTATCAAGCTTACCTATCAAGTCATGTCCAAAGACTGGACCAGTTTCCTCACTTTGTGTTGCTGGGAAGGAAAGAAGCTTTGACTGCGGCGATCTATAGATACTGGATTTATATGAAGGGCTTAATGCTTTTGGGTGCCACGATCTGTTTCTCCTCAAGTAACTATCTGTTTTACTTTGGACCTTCATTCCATATTATCCATATCTTCAAAAACTTTTTTTGCAATCTTAAAGGCATTGTTTGCTTTGGGTACACCTGCGTAAATAGCTACATGCATAAAAGCTTCCCGGATGTCTTCCTTGGAGGCGCCAGTATTTGCAGTCGCTCTTATGTGCATTGGTATTTCATCAAAATTTCCAGTTGCAGCAAGAAGTGCTAGCGTTATCATAGACCTCTCTCGAAGACTAATTGTATCATTTGCCCAAACCGTTCCCCAGGCGCTCTCTGTAATTAGATTTTGGAAAGGTTCATCAAAACTTGTTTTTTGGTCTAATGCTTTGTCTACGTGTGCATCACCTAGTACCTTTCGGCGGGTTAATGTTCCATTATTGATTTTATCTGGCATGAGTACCTCCTAGTAATCTTTCTTTTACATCAATTAATTTTTTAACAAAGGGAAATATTAATAGTTTAAAAATTACAATTGTTTGAGTAAGTGCTACCTGTCCGAGTTACGGTTTTTATAGAGGACTTTATTCTTACGAAAAATAATGTTGTTTTTAGGCTATAAGCGTGAGAACTGTTAGAAAAAAGAAGATACTTATCTTGAGCTTTTGATCTGTTAGCTTGGCAATTAATAAATTTTATGCTTAGATTTACAGTGTAGAGTGAGTGTTTTAATCAATTACTTTTAGTAGAAAGCTCCTATAAAATGGCTACTTGGATATGGGTAACTATAATTGCGGCGATATCTCAAAGTCTTCGAACGGCCCAACAAAAAAACTTAAGGGAGTCCCTGGGTGTTCTCGGTGCAAGTTACGTTAGGTTTTCCTATGCTATTCCTTTTGCGTGGGCGTGGATTGCTTTTTATTCATTTTTTTATGATCAGCCATTACCTTCAATAAATCTAGAATATATTTTTTGGATAACTGTAGCAGGATTAATGCAAATTATTTTTACAGTACTCCTCATTACTTTATTTTCACACAGGTCTTTTGCTGCTGGTATAGCTTTTTCAAAAACAGAAGTACTTATGGCTGCGATATTTGAGGCAATGATATTAGGATATTTTGTTAGTTTTGAGGTAGGTTTTGCAATCCTGTTGGGAGTTTTAGCTGTATTCTTATTAACCTTGTCTAAAAGTGAGATTAGTCTATCAAATTTGTTGAGTGCTTTATGGACACGTCAAACAGCACTTGGACTAGGTAGTGGCGCTTTTCTTGGTTTTTGTACCGTAGCTTTTAGGGCTGCCACTGATTCTCTAGAAGGATCAGATTTGTTAATGAAGGCTAGTATGACTGGGGGAGTGGCTGTAATAATCCAATCCGTAATAATGGGTTTATGGTTGTGGTTCAAAGCGAGAGTGGAATTAATTAAGAGCTTTAAGGCGTGGCGTCGGGCATATTTAGTTGGTTTTTTTGGAGCGGTAACCACTGCTTGTTGGTTTTATGCATTTTCTGCAAATGCGGTGGCTCCAGTTAGAGCACTAGGTCAAATTGAGTTATTGATAGCATTGGGTATTTCTTTTTTCTTTTTCAAAGAACGGCCCAACAAAAAAGAAGTTTTTGCTGTCAGTTTGCTAACTGTCTCCATTATGATTGTCTTGTTAAAAGCATAATCTAAGTTTTTTTAAGCTGTTATATTTTTTTCAGTGCATTCTGTTTTTTTACACTAGTACTTTTAACAATTATCGTATATTGAGATTCTTTCTATAGATACTACCCAGGGAGGGATGAAATGTTTAAAAACTTTAAGATAATTACGGCTATGGCTTTCGCAGTAGTTGCAGCTGGTTTTTCTAGTTCTGCAAATGCTGGTGTTCAAGGCGATACTATTACACTTGGATCGGCATTATCGCTGACAGGAAAGTATGCAACTAATGGGTTACATACTCAAAGAGGTTATGATTTTGCTGTTGATAGAATAAATTCTACAGGCGGAGTTATGGTCGGCGGAAAAAGTTATAAATTAACTGTTAAATACTATGATGACGAGTCGACGCCTGCGAGGGGAGCACAACTTGCAGAACGCTTAATTCAACAAGACGGCGTTGAGTTTATGTTAGGACCTTATAGCTCTGGTATGACAAAAGCTATAGCTCCAGTTTCTGAAAAATTTGGTGTTCCAATGATTGAAGCGGAAGGTGCTTCAAGATCGTTGTTTACTCAGGGTTACAAGTACTTATTTGCTGTTCTTTCTACTACTGATTTATATTTACCTGGCGCGTTAAATTTTGCAGCTGACCAAAAGAAAAGTATCGGCAAACCTGCAAGTGATGCAAGAGTTGCAATGGCTTTCGAAGGTGACCCTTTTTCAATGGATATCAGGGCTGGATTAGTAGAAATGATCAAAGATTACGGTATGAAGCTTGTGATCGATGATCAGCTTCCCGCTGATTTATCAGATATGTCTACTACTTTGACTAAAGTTAAAGCGCTAAAGCCAGACATTCTTATTATTTCAGGACATTCGAAAGGTGCTGCGACAGCTGCTAGACAAATTGACGAGATGAAAATCAATGTTCCAATCATTGCTATGACGCATTGTGAAGCAGCAAAAGTTCATGAAAAGTTTCCAAACGCCGCTACAGGGTTTCTTTGCCCTACGCAATGGGTTCCAGGTATAGATAAGAAAGATGCTATGTTCGGTTCTGCGGCTGATTGGAATGCAGACTTTAAAGCTGCCCATCCTAGCTACTCTTCTGTTCCTTACCAATCAGCGCAGGCTTCTGCTGCTGTTTACGTTTGGAAAGAAGCTTTTGAGGCAGCCAATAGCTTTGATAAGAAAGCAGTTAGAGATGCTATAGCTGGTGTCGAAATGCAGACTTTCTACGGTGATGTGAAATTTGGTCCAGATGGAAATAATGTTGCAAAACCAATGTTCTTAAGACAAATCGGATCTGATGGATCTTATAACCTAGTATCCTCGTTTTCGGATCTAGCCTACCCAAGAAATGTTAGTTACTAATTTTTTGGAAAAGAAATAGAAGGGAAGGTTAAATCCTTCCCTTCGCTTTATTTACTGGATTTAAAAATGTTCGATAATCTCCAACTTCTATTTGTTTGGGCTCCAATTATTAATGTTCAAGTGATTTTGGACGGTATTTTTGTAGGAGCTGTTTTTGCTCTTTGCGCTTATGGTCTTGCTCTTGTTTGGGGGGTAATGAACATTAAAAATTTAGCACAGGGTGACTTTGTAATTATGGGAGGGTATCTAGCCCTAGTTCTACATTCATGGAACCTACCACTACCCGTAATCTTAATAATTGTTACAATTATTATGTTTGTCTATGGCTGGAGTATTTATGCGCTAATTATTCGACGAATAGTTGATAAGGACATGTTTGTGTCACTTCTAGCAACGTTCGGGTTATCATTATTGATGCAACAAGCAATGAACTTATATTTTGGTCCTGAAGTACAAACCATAGACATGAAATTACCCGTTATTGATGCTTTTGATAATATGGTGACAATTCCATATTCAAAAATTATTTCGCTTGCTCTAGCAGGAATTATCACAGCTGCAGTAGTTATATTTATGAAAAAATCGAGGACGGGTCAGGCCATTAGAGCAACCGCTCAAGATGCTCGAGCAGCTAGGGTATTAGGAATTGATACTGACCGGGTTTATGCGTTCACATTTGCATTTAACTCTGCTTTGTGTGGAGCTGCAGGAGTTCTTGTTTCTGTAATTTGGGTCATTCAACCTTTCTACGGTATTACTTATTCTGTAAGAACTTTTGCAATTGTTACTGCTGCAGGGTTAGGAAATTTACCTGGCGTTATTAGTGCTGCCTTTGGAATAGGTTTATTTGAAAAATATACTGGTATGATCGTTGGTACCGCTTATGAGGTTGCAGCTCCCGTAATGATTTTACTGCTTGTTTTAATTATTCGCCAAATTCACATGAAGCGAAATAGACAGGTAGTCCGATGATGCGTAGGAGTACTTTTATAACTTATGCTGGTCTAGGACTTTTCGGAATATTAGGACCAATACTTTTCCCTGCTTATACGTTGTCTATTGCTTATCTTTGGATGATGGTTCTGATGGCATCAACCTGGGATATTTTAGGCGGCCAAATGGGTTATAACTCATTGGGGAATATTACATTTTTTGGTGTAGGTATGTATGTATCTGCGATTATTCAAATTTCTATATTTTATGAGCCTGGCGTTGGAGAATATACCTCTGCAATGGGCGCAATAAAGCCCGAATTTACTGACCAACAATACTACTGGGGTATATTTTTAGGAATTTTCGGAGGTGCGATAGCAGCTCTTGCATTGTCATTAATTTTCAGCACATTTATGTTTGGACTAAGAGGGCCTTATTTTGCTATTGGTTCACTCGGATTAGCAATAGCTGCAGCTGAAATAACAGTAACTATTAACTATGTTGGTGGAGCATCTGGAATTTCTATGCCAATGTTTCCTGGTGATATAGAATTCCGATCAGTGTTTTTCTATATATTATGTTTTACACTGGCCGTGCTATCACACTTTGTAATTCGAGGGATGCTGTCAACACAATTTGGTCTAGCTATAAATGCAATCCGTGACGACGAAGATAAGGCGGAAGCGATGGGACTTCCTACTCTGATATATAAACAAATCGGTTGGGCTGTGACCGCAGTATTTATGGGGGCCATCGGTGCAGTTGCAGGAAATATGGCGGGTTTTATCGATAAAGAGGTTGCCTACCCAGTGCCAACTTTTGGTATCTTTATGGTTGCCATGGTTCTTCTTGGAGGTAAGGGAACGTTATGGGGGCCCGTACTTGGAGCAATCATTTTCCATATAGTAAAAGAGACAACCTGGACTTATTTGCTAGGTTGGCAATGGGTTACTTTGGGTTTGATTTTGATTATAAATATTGTTTACTTTCAGCAAGGTATAATGGGTTGGCTCCAATCTAAATATCCTGAAATGTTTGGTATTGTTGTGGATCAATCAAATATTAACCAAGAAAAAAAAGAAAGTTAATGAAGCATGAATGATATTATTAAAGTTACTAATGTTTCAAAAGCTTATGGAGGTGTTAAAGCTAATGTGGACATATCTTTCAAAGTAAAAAAAGGATCAATAACGGGGCTTATTGGTCCAAATGGTTGTGGAAAAACTACGCTTTTTAACTCAATTGTTGGTTATCACCCTATTGATGGGGGTTCGATTGAATTTGATGGTAAAGAAATATCTCATCTGCGAGTTGGTGATATTGCACGATTGGGGATGCTTCGAACATTTCAACAAACAAAAATTTATACAAAAATGAATTGTGTTGATAATATGCAAATCTCTGTTTCTCATCGCAGAAATTCAAAAAATGGTATCTTTGCTAGTAGGAAAGGTGAAATTAGGGAGAGGGCTGAAGACTTACTTGAGTTTGTTGGCCTGTATTCAAAGAGAAATCTTATTTCTGGCGATCTTTCCTTTGGACAACAAAAATTACTTGAATTTGCTATGGCGCTTATGAATGAGCCTAAAGTTTTACTTTTAGATGAACCGACAGCTGGGATTAATCCAACATTAATCAATGGTCTCATTGATCGATTGGGGAGAGCAAATCAGGAACTTGGAATAACATTATGTGTGATAGAGCATAATATGCGAGTTATAATGAACCTTGCTTCTCATATTTATTGTCTTTCAAACGGAAAAATGCTGGCTGAAGGAAAACCCTCTGAGCTTCAGAATGATCAACGGGTAATTGACGCGTATTTAGGGGGGCACTAATGAGTGAAAAAAAGCCGATCAAAGGACAAAAAGCAGGAAAAGGTGTAAGTGGCTATGGTATTGGTGGTGTTGACGTTGTCATGTCAGTTGATCAAGTTGCTAAAGAGGCGGCCTCTATGTCGGATGCGGCACCCTCTTTGGACGCTTTAGGAAAGCTTGTAGAAAATAATTCTTACCTAACAATAAATAATTTAAGAGCTGGTTATGGAAAGATGGAAATCTTACATGATTTTAATTTACAGATAGGTAAAGGGCAATCTTTATGTTTAATAGGCCCAAATGGAGCTGGTAAGTCCACAGTTCTTCATTCCATTTTTGGGTTTACCAATATTTTTTCCGGATCAATCGTTGTTGATGGTCTGGATGTGACTTCCTTAACACCATCACAGAAACTTTCAAAAGCTGGAATAGCTTATATACTCCAGGATAAGTCTGTATTTCCACAAATGACTGTCGAAGAAAATTTACTCATGGGTGGGTTTCTTAAAGGTCGCCCGGCAGAAGCGAAGCAAGCTGCCGATATGGTATTTGATAAGTATAAACGTTTAGCAGATCGAAGAGATAAACCTGCTGGTGTTTTATCGGGTGGAGAACGGCGTCTCTTGGAAATTTCTCGTGCACTTGTAATGCAACCAGAAGTTTTACTTGTAGATGAGCCTTCAATTGGTTTGGAGCCACGATTTATTGATATGGTTTTTGAAATCTTAGAAGATCTTCAAAAGAAAGATGGTAAAACAATAATTATGGTTGAGCAAAATGCAAAGAAAGGTCTAGCCTTTGCGGATATCGGTTATGTTCTTGTCTCGGGTGAAATTGCTATTGCAGATAAAGGAGACAATCTTTTAAAAAACCCAGATGTAGGAAGATTATTCTTAGGCGGTTGATAGAATTAAAATTTAAATAGTTTAAGTTCTCCTAATCATTGCTTTTAGACTTTTCTGCTAAGTATGTTCAAGTAATTTCTATTGTACAGTTTTTATAGATCGGGTTACTCTTTGCTAAGACTATATAGTAATGGGTGCATATTTGATTTCTTCTCCTCATCCTAAAAGGCTGTTAATTGCAATATGCGTTTGTTGTATTATGTCTATGATTGGAATAACCTTATGGCCTGTTTTTCTTGTTCAACTTAGAGACGTTTGGGAGTTAAGTAATTCACAAATAGGGTGGATAAGTGGTGCTTATTTTGTTGGCTATGTTGTTGCAACACCTCTGCTTGTAGGTTTGACGGACTTTCTGGATTCTAGGTTAATATTTTTAAGTGGTTGTGTCTCTAGCTTTTTAGGGTGTCTTGGGTTTGCATTTTTAGCAAACGATTTTTTATCTGCGCTGATTACCTATACATTAATGGGAGCTGGTTTAGCTGGAACGTATATGCCTGGCTTACAAATTTTGAATGCACGCTTAAGCGATGATTTTCGTGTTAAGGCTGTTCCATGGTATACGTCAAGTTTTGGTTTAGGGTCAGGAATTTCATTTCTTGTTATGGGATATTTGTTAGCTTACTCAAATTATACTGTTGCCGCATTGTTAGGAGCTATAGGGGCCTTAGCCTCTGGCGTTTATGTTTACTTTTTTGTATCACCTATTCGTCCAACACTAAGCCTAAACAAAGGTGTTGACCGTCATCCACTTGATTTGCGTCCTGCTTTTAGAAAACCAAAAGCTATGGGATATATCTTTGCTTACTCGGCTCATACTTACGAGCTATTCGCATTTAGGTCATGGAGCTTCGCACTGTTTGTCTTTCTAGGTGATCGAGCTGAATCAACTCTAAATTTTTCCCAGATTGCAACTATTTTTGCTTTTTTGACGATATTAGGTATGGTTGCTTCTACTACTGGCGCAAAGCTGTGCTTAATGTTTGGTCGACATCGAAGTATTTCTTGGATGGGGAGTTTAACTGCACTTTTGGCTGTTGCATGCTCTCTTCTCATTTCCGCACCACTGTGGCTCTCTTTGGGAATACTTTGTGTTTACAATGTAGCAATAATGTTTGATTCCGGCAGTTTAACCGCTGGTACTGTTTCAGTATCTGATCCGGAAGACAGAGGTGCTTTGTTAGCAGTTCATTCTATGATTGGCTTTGCAGGAGGCGCAATTGGTGCCCCGGTAATAGGATACACCTTAGATATAGCTGGAGGTGAAGAAAACTTACTTGCTTGGTCACTCGCACTATTATTAATGGGTATAGGTTCCTTTCTAGTTTCAATCATACAATCGCGATTTTGGAGATATAACCGTTAAGTTAACATTTTTTAGAATAAATAAAATCTTATTATAATTTAAATTTTTTTTATTGATTTTACATAAAATTTACCATTTGATAAAAAAAAAGATTTCTTATATAACTAAAAATAAAGTGAGAGAGAATTTAAATGCCAAATACTGTATCATCGCCAGGAGTTTTGCCTGGTAGGCTTTCCGCCTCAAAAGTGACAGAAAATTTTTCTGACTTACATGAACCTTTTCGTGCTCACGAAGCCTCTGTAGCCGCTGATAGATGTTATTTTTGTTATGATGCACCTTGTATAACAGCATGTCCAACGGCGATTGATATACCACTTTTTATCAGACAAATCCAAACAAACACTATTGATGCAGCCGCTAAAACTATTTTTGAACAAAATATTCTTGGTGGTATGTGCGCACGTGTCTGTCCAACTGAGACATTATGTGAGGAGGCATGTGTAAGGGAGGCTGCTGAAGGAAAACCTGTTGAAATTGGGCGCTTACAGCGTCACGCAACAGACTCTTTCATGAAATCTGGAGTTCAACCATTTTCAAGAAAAGCCAGTACAGGAAAAAAGATTGCTGTAATTGGAGCTGGTCCAGCTGGGCTTGCATGTGCACATAGGCTTGCTATGCACGGGCATGAGGTTATCATTTATGACTCTAAAGAAAAGGCTGGTGGCCTGAATGAATTTGGGATTGCTGCATATAAAACAACGGATGAATTTGCAGCAAAAGAGGTGGATTGGTTATTAGAGATCGGTGGAATTGATCTTCAGCTAGGATTTGAGTTAGGAAAAAACATTCATTTGAATGAGTTAGTAAAGCAGTTTGATTCTGTTTTTCTTGGCCTCGGTTTGGGCGCAGTTAATAATTTGCGAGTTCCTGGAGATGATTTAGAGAACGTTTCTGATGCGGTTCAGTTCATCTCAACGCTTAGGCAGGCAGATGACTTAACTAGTTTGGAAGTGGGCAGGAATGTATTAGTTATAGGCGGAGGTATGACAGCAGTTGATGCGGCAGTTCAATCAAAATTACTAGGAGCTGAGACTGTTACAATAGCATATCGTAGATCTAAGGATAAAATGGGTGCATCGATTTATGAGCAAGAACTTGCAACGTCAAAAGGAGTAGTTATCCGAGAAAACCTTAATCCTAAAACCATAATTGGTAATGGTAAAGTTTCTACAGTTGAATTTGAAAAGACTAAGCAAACCGCTGGGGGATTAACTTCTACAGGGGAGGCTGTAATTATTGCTGCAGACCAAGTATTTGTGGCCATCGGTCAGGCACTAAGTGTAGATGAGGAAAGATTAGAGTTTGTAGGAAATAAGATCAATGTCTCTGGTTCTGGTCGCACTTCTTGTAGCGGTGTATGGGCTGGTGGAGATTGCGTTTCTGGAGGAGAAGATCTTACTGTTACTGCAGTCGCTCAGGGTCGTGATGCAGCAGAAGATATAAATTTAAGTTTAATGGGGTAATAACAATGGCCAATTTATCATCTGAATTTTTAGGAATAAAATCACCAAATCCTTTTTGGTTGGCGTCTGCGCCTCCAACGGATAAAGAATACAATGTTCGTCGAGCTTTTGATGCTGGGTGGGGAGGTGTAGTTTGGAAAACATTGGGGGAAGATGGCCCCCCAATAGTTAATGTTAATGGGCCACGGTATGGAGCCTTGTATGGAGCAGACCGTAGGCTTCTGGGTCTTAATAATATTGAGTTGATTACCGACAGGCCACTTAATTTAAATTTACAAGAAATTAAAACTGTTAAACGCGATTATCCTGATAGGGCCATGATAGTTAGTATAATGGTACCGTGTGAAGAAGGTGCTTGGAAGTCTATTTTGCCAAAAGTTGAAGAAACTGGTGCTGATGGTATTGAGTTAAATTTTGGGTGTCCTCATGGAATGTCGGAAAGAGGAATGGGAGCTGCTGTAGGACAGGTCCCAAAATATATTGAAATGGTTGCTCGCTGGTGTAAACAAAACACAAGGATGCCAGTGATTGTGAAGTTAACGCCAAATATCACTGATATTCGTTATCCAGCTAGAGCTGCTTTAAAAGGGGGTGCTGATGCTGTTAGTTTAATAAATACCATAGCCTCAATTATTTCAGTTAATTTAGACACTATGTCTCCAGAACCTTCTATTGATGGAAAGGGAAGTCATGGAGGGTACTGTGGTCCTGCAGTCAAACCAATAGCGTTAAACATGATAGCTCAAATTGGAAATGATGTTGAAACTGGAGGTCTTCCAATATCAGGGATTGGAGGAATAACTAACTGGAGAGATGCTGCAGAATATATGAGTTTGGGCTGTGGGAATGTTCAGGTGTGTACTGCTGCGATGACATATGGATTTAAGATTGTTGAAGAAATGAAGTCTGGTATGTCTGACTGGATGGATGAAAAAGGTTATACTTCGGTTTCAGACTTTATAGGCTCAGCTCTTCCTAATGTTACGGAGTGGCAGCATCTAAATCTAAATTATGTAGCAAAAGCAAAGATTGATCAAGATTCATGTATAAAATGTGGTCGGTGCTATGCTGCATGCGAAGACACGTCTCATCAAGCAATATCAATAAGTGAAGGAAGAGTTTTTGAGGTAATTGATGAAGAATGTGTAGCTTGTAACTTATGTGTTGATGTATGTCCTGTAGAAAACTGTATTAGCATGGAAGCGCTTGAGCCAGGTATGATGGATACTAGAACTGGAAAAGTTGTTGAAGAAGAATATGCAAATTGGACAACTCATTCAAATAACTCAGGTGCTTGTGCAGCCGAATAATTGCTGTAATTTGGTCTCTTTTAAGGTATCGATGTTGTTCATTTAAGGTCTTAATAACCTAGAAAACAAGTTTATGAGGTAATTCTCAGCGTTTTCAAAGGGTTCCTCATTTGTTAGGACAGCACGTACTTGAACATCAAAATCTGCATAGTGTTGAGTTAACGACCAAATGGAGAAAATTAAATGATAAGGGTGCACCTTTGCAATTAACCCATGGTCAGACCACTTCTTTATAATCAATACTTTTTCATCTACTAAGTTCTTCAAATCATTGCTTAAGGCTGTATGAATTCTTGGTGCACCTTGAATGATTTCATTGGCAAATAGCCTGCTCTCACGCGGATACATTTTACTCATTTGCAATTTTCTGCAGACGTAACCACATATTTCGTCAATAGGATCACCTGTGGCTGACAATTCCCTTAAGGGTTCTATCCACTTTTCTAAAAGTTGTGTGATTAACTGGGAATGTATAACCTCTTTACTATCAAAATAATAGAGTATGTTTGTTTTCGAAAGACATGATTTTTCTGCAATCATGTCGATGGTTGATCCACGAAAACCATTTATTGAAAATATATCAAGGGCTGCCTCTAAAATCTCTTTTGTTTTTTCACGTTGGATACGTGTTATCTTTTTTGTTGCTTCAGAACGTGCCAAAATGTTACCCCATTGCGTAGTAGTTTTATTTTCCAGGTATTGACTGGAAAATTTATAATCATTGGCATTAGTGACTTACTATAATATAATCTTGACTTAGGCTAAGGCCGACGCCATTATTTTTAACAAATAGTCAAAAAAAAGTCAAAGGAGTGGACATGTCTCAACCTACAAGTAATATACGAATTGATAGCGATAGGCTTTGGGATAGCCTGATGGAAATGGCAGAAATTGGTCCAGGTGTTGCTGGTGGCAATAACAGGCAAACACTCACTGATGAAGATAGTAAGGGAAGGGAGTTATTCAAACAGTGGTGTTTGAAAGAGGGGTGTGCAATGGGCTTGGATCAAATGGGAAACATGTTTGCTAGAAGAGAGGGAACTGATCCTGATGCACTACCAGTTTACGTTGGTTCACATTTGGATACGCAGCCGACTGGGGGTAAGTATGATGGTATCTTAGGAGTTCTAGGTGGACTGGAAATATTACGCACATTGAACAATCTATCTATCAAAACTAAACATCCTATAGTGGTTACTAATTTCACCAATGAGGAGGGGACTAGGTATGCGCCGGCTATGCTATCTTCGGGTGTTTTTGCTGGTATTCATGATCAAGATTGGGCTTATGAAAGAGTTGATGCAGATGGTAAAAAGTTTGGGGAAGAGCTTGAGCGAATAGGTTGGCGAGGTGAAGAAACTACAGGTGACCGTAAAATGCATGCGTTTTTTGAATTGCACATAGAGCAAGGACCAATTCTAGAGGCAGAGGGGATTGAGGTAGGTGTAGTTACTCATGGCCAAGGTCTAAGCTGGATGCAGCTAACAATTACAGGTAAGGATAGTCACACAGGTTCTACTCCAATGCCCATGCGACGAAATGCTGGACTAGGGATGGCTAGAGTGCTTGAACTCGTTGAGGAGATCGCACTCTCGCATAGTCCAAACGCTGTTGGTGCAGCTGGTCATATTGATGTTTACCCCAATTCCAGGAATGTGATACCTGGTAAAGCTGTTTTTACTGTAGATTTTAGATCTCCAAGTTTTGATGTTATTGCAGACATGGTTAAAAGGCTGAAAGAGGGTGCAAAAAAAATCTGTGATGATATGGGTTTAGAAGTTGAAATTGAAAAAGTTGGAGGTTTTGATCCAGTAACCTTTGATGAAAATTGCGTTGCAGCTGTTCGAAACGCGGCAGAAACCTTGGGTTATAGCCATATGAATTTAATATCTGGTGCGGGTCATGATGCGTGTTGGATTAATAAAGTTGCACCTACTGCAATGATAATGTGCCCATGTGTAGATGGGTTAAGTCATAATGAGGCAGAGGAAATAAGTAAAGATTGGGCCGCCGCAGGCACTAATGTTCTATTTCACGCTGTACTAGAAACAGCAGAAATTATTGATTAAGCGCTTTAGTAAATAATATAGTGGTTATTTTTTGTCATAATTTAGTTTGGGGAGAAACTTATGTTGAAAGTTATTAAAAATGGAACGGTTTGTACTGCAGATCGAACTTGGAAGGCAGATGTTTCGGTTGAAGGCGAAAAAATTAAACAAATAGGGGAAAATTTAAGTGGGGATGAATATATAGATGCTGAGGGGGCTTATGTAATTCCTGGAGGAATTGATCCACACACTCATCTAGAGATGCCTTTTATGGGAACTACAGCTGCTGAAACTTTCGAAACTGGTACTTGGGCTGCAGCTGCGGGTGGTACAACTATGGTAGTCGATTTTTGTCTACCTGGTGCTGACGGTTCGATTAAAAATGCAATTAATGAATGGCATAGAAAATCAGCACCACAGATTTGTTCAGATATTGGTTATCACATGGCAATAACAGGTTGGGATGAGAGTGTTTTCACTGAAATGGAAGATGCAGTTAAAATGGGTGTAAACTCATTCAAGCACTTTATGGCGTATAAGGGAGCTTTGATGATTGAAGATGATGAAATGTTCTCCAGTTTTAAGAGGTGTTCGGAATTAGGCGCTTTACCAATGGTCCATGCGGAAAATGGTGATCTAGTAGCCGAGCTTCAACAAAAGTACTTTGATCAAGGTATAACTGGTCCAGAAGGTCACGCATTTTCCAGACCGCCAGAGTTAGAGGGAGAGGCTGCAAATAGAGCAATAACTATTGCTGATACTGCCGGAGTTCCCCTGTATATTGTGCATGTATCTTGTGAGCAAACTCATGAGGCAATCCGAAGGGCAAGACAGAAAGGTATGAGAGTTTATGGAGAGCCTTTAATACAATTTCTAACTCTTGATGAAAATGAATACTTTAATAAAGATTGGGATCATGCGGCTCGGCGTGTAATGAGTCCACCTTTTAGATCAAAGGATCATCAAGATAGTCTTTGGGCTGGCTTGCAGGCAGGGTCTTTGCAGGTGGTTGCTACTGATCACGCAGCTTTCAATACGGAACAGAAACGTGCAGGCCTTAACGATTTTCGAATTATACCAAATGGTTCTAATGGTTTAGAGGAGCGTCTAGCAGTATTATGGACTGAGGGTGTTGAAACTGGAAGATTAACTCCAAATGAGTTTGTTGCGGCTACTTCAACTAATATAGCAAAAATCTTAAATATTTATCCTAAAAAGGGTGCTATCGTAGAGGGTGCTGATGCTGATATTGTTGTGTGGGATCCAAAAATTTCCAAAACAATTTCACCCGCCAACCATCACTCAATACTTGATTATAATGTTTTTGAGGGATTTAAAGTTAATGCTCAGGCCAGGTATACCTTAAATAGGGGTGATATAATTTGGGCATGGGGACAGAATAGTCAACCACAACCGGGAAGGGGAAAGTTTGTTCCACGTCCAGCGTTCCCTTCGCCCCATCAAGCATTAAGTAAGTGGAAGGCTCTTAAAACGCCTCGTCGTATCGAACGTGATCCACTTAACATACCAGCCGGAATTTGATTTAAGGAATTAATCAACGTGAGTCAAACTCCAGTAATAAAAGTCAATAATCTAGACTTAACCTTTGAAACAAATGATGGTCCAGTTAATGCCTTAAGCGACATTAATCTTTCTATTGATAAGGGAGATTTTGTATCTTTTATAGGTCCGTCTGGCTGTGGAAAGACTACTTTATTGAGGGTGTTAGCGGATCTAGATGAACCAACAAAAGGATCTGTTACAGTAAATGGAGTCAGCCCTTCTGAAGCACGTATGTCGAGGGCGTATGGTTATGTTTTCCAAGCTGCTGGACTGTACCCTTGGCGCAATATCGCTTCAAATATTAAGCTTCCTTTGGAAATCATGGGTTATCCCAAAAGTGATCAGGAAGATAGAGTTTCAAAAGTACTTGAGCTAGTTGAGCTGAATGGCTTTGAAAAAAAGTTTCCTTGGCAGCTATCTGGTGGGATGCAACAAAGAGCTAGTATTGCTCGTGCGCTGGCTTTTGATGCAGACATACTTTTAATGGATGAGCCATTTGGGGCATTAGATGAGATAGTAAGAGATCATTTGAATGAACAATTATTAAAATTGTGGAAATCTACCAGTAAAACTATTTGTTTTGTTACGCATTCAATTCCAGAAGCAGTTTTTCTTTCAACAAAAATAGTAGTTATGTCACCAAGGCCAGGACGAATTGTAGATGTGATTGAAAGTGACTTGTCACCAAATAGACCACTCGAAATCAGAGACTCAAAAGAGTTTATAGAGATTTCACAACGGGTTAGAGAAGGTTTAAGGACAGGCCATACTGATGAGTAAAGATGCCAATAGGTTTTTTCCAATCCTATCGATTGTCACTTTAATAGTTCTCTTTTGGTATGGTTTTTCTGTCGTCTTAAATGCTCCGTGGGCATATGATCAAGCAAAAAGGCAATCAATTACGTTAACTCTTCCAGAATTAGTAAATAAGACATGGTCACAGAAAAGACCAAAATTACCTACACCGCATCAAGTCGCAAGTGAAATGTGGGATACAACAGTAAATCAAAAAATATCCTCCAAAAGATCTTTAGTTTTTCATGCCTGGATTACTTTTTCAGAAACAATGTTAGGCTTTATTATGGGTATGGGGTTGGGTATTGCATTGGCGATAGCTATTGTTCACAACAGAGCTACTGCGTTGAGTGTGATGCCGTGGATAATTACGAGTCAAACCATTCCAATCCTAGCTCTTGCCCCAATGATAATTGTGGGGCTTGGATCAGCTGGCTTTAGCGGTTTACTTCCAATAGCCATAATTTCAATGTATCTATCATTCTTTCCAGTAGTAGTCGGTATGGTAAAGGGTTTAAAAAGTCCGGAGCAGCTTGAAATTGATCAAATGAAGACCTGGTCTGCCACGGGACCTCAAGTTCTCCTTAAGTTACGCCTCCCAAAATCCATGCCATATCTTTTTACCTCATTAAAACTAGCAATGGCAGCTTCTTTGGTGGGCGCAATTGTTGGAGAACTTCCTTCAGGCGGGGGAGGAGGATTAGGCTTTAGAATGCTATCGGGCAGCACCTTTGGCAATACATTGCAAATTTGGAGTGGTTTATTCTCCGCTGCGATATTAGCGGCTGCCTTGATCGCAATTATAGGCTTTTTGCAAAAAATAGTTTTAAATAAAATGTCGCTGGAGCCTTAATGATTTATTTTTATTTAGCTTTATTATTTTGGATAATTGCTTGGGGGATAAACGTTTGGATTTCTCGACAAAAATCTCTAAAAATCTTAAATATTATTCCTCCTATCCTTTTTGGAGCAAGTATACTTTTGATATGGGAAGCAACTATTTTTTATTTTAGTGTTAGCCCCGTCATCCTACCACCGCCTTCGGCGATTTTTTTTAAACTAATTACGAGTGTTCCAATGCTTTGGGCAGATTTCGTTCAGACCGTTATTAAGGGTGCTCTTTCAGGTTATATAATAGGTTGTGTATCAGCAATTGTTGTTGCTCTGATAGTAGACAAATTTAAATTTTTAGAACGTGGTTTGTTACCAATAGGAAATTTTATGGCGGCAATGCCAATTATTGGAATAGCTCCTATTTTAGTGATGTGGTATGGCTACGGATGGCAATCAAAATCTGCGGTAGTTACTGTTATGGTCTTTTTCCCTATGTTGATTAATACTGTTCAGGGAATGAAGATGTCGGATCGTATTCACCGAGATTTGATGTTAACCTATAACGCCAGTTATATACAAACGTTACTAAAGTTAAGACTTTCTACTGCGATGCCATTTATATTCAATGGTTTAAAAATTAGTACAACATTGGCGTTAATTGGTGCTATAGTTGCGGAGTTTTTTGGCTCACCAGTCAGAGGAATGGGTTTTCGAATATCAACTGAGGCAGCACGCTTTGCATTAGATATGGTTTGGGCTGAGATAACCGTTGCGGCCATAGCTGGTTCGTTTTTTTATGGTAGTGTTGTTTTATTAGAAAAATGGTTCACTTTTTGGCATCCATCGCAAAGGGGTAGAGCTTGATATCAATAAGTGATAATATAAAATTATTAACAAGGAGGAAGAAAATGAGAAACTGGACTAATTATATAATGAGTGCGTTATTTGCACTTACCGCATCGATGGCAAGTGCTGCTGATGATGTAACTATTCAATTAAAATGGGTAACGCAAACTCAGTTTGCAGGATACTATGTGGCTCAAGATAAAGGTTTTTATAAAGAAGAAGGCCTTAACGTGACCATAAAAGCTGGTGGGCCTGATATAGGTCCAATGAGTGTACTAGCTGGTGGAGGTGCCGATGTCGCCGTGGACTGGATGCCTTCTGCTCTAGCAGCACGTGAAAAAGGCTTTAACGCAGTAAATATTGCGCAACCCTTTAAGAGCTCGGGTATGATGTTAGTATGTCGAAAAGATCGAGGTGTTAATACCGTTGCTGACTTGAAAGGAAAAAACCTTTATGTTTGGTACTATGGTAATGAATGGCCATTTCTTAGCTGGATGAACAAGCTTGGTTTAAAACCTGATCAAGATATATCTGTATTTAGACAAGGTTGGGATATTTTACCGCTAACACAAGGTGATGCAGCCTGCGTATCCGCTATGGCTTACAACGAGTACTGGCAAGTTCTTAATGAAGGTCTTAAGCCAGAAGAATTAACTGTTTTTAGATATGAAGATGAAGGTGTTGCAACGCTTGAAGATGGTCTTTATGTTCATGGAGACAATTTAAAGGATGCAGCTTTCAAAGATAAGATGGTTCGTTTCGTTAGAGCATCTATGAAAGGCTGGAAATACGCCGAAACTAATCAGGCAGAAGCCGCTGAGATCGTAGTAAATAATGATGACTCTGGAGCGCAAACCGTAGATCACAATACTACACAAATGGGTGAAATTGCAAAACTTACAGCTGGAAGTAATGGCTCGCTCTCAGAAGCTGACTTTAACAGAACTGTTGATAGTTTAATGACTGGAGGATCTGATCCAGTTATAACTAAAATGCCTGTTGGAGCTTGGTCGCACGCAATTACGGATGCAGCTCTAAACTAATCAGTGCAAGATTCTGTATTTAAAAGAAATTTAATGGCGCTGATTGAATTTGGCGCCATTTTTCTATAATTCACATAAATTTTGAATCTTCCCTTAAAACCATAATAGAGGCAACGGGTCGCGCTTACAGCTCTTGACCTTTGCTTTCTATCGGCCCAAAGATGGATATAATTTGAGGTTAAAATGATCCCTGAACTTGGACAATTCTCACTAATTTTAGCCCTCTTAATAGCTATTGTGCAAAGCACTTTGCCTATTACTGGTTTAGTAAGAAAAAATTCAATATGGATTAACTCAGCAAAGTATTTGGCACTTTTACAGTTCTTTTTAGTTCTAATCGCTTTTATGGCCTTAATGCGGTCATATATTGTGAGTGACTTCACAGTGACTAACGTTGTCAATAACTCACACTCAAATAAACCCTTACTATACAAAATTGTTGGAACATGGGGTAATCACGAAGGTTCTATTTTATTGTGGGTTTTAATTTTAGTGGCCTTTGGTGGTGCTCTATCTCTTTTTGGATCTAATATTCCAACCACATTAAGGGCCCGAGTTTTAAGTGTTCAAGGTTGGATTTGTGTTGGGTTTATTAGTTTTATGTTGTTTACTTCTAACCCGTTTGAAAGAACTTTTCCGCCGCCTTTGAATGGAAATGATTTAAACCCCTTATTGCAAGACATTGGTTTAGCTATTCATCCACCTTTATTATATGTTGGGTACGTAGGGTTCTCGATCGTTTTCTCTTTTGCTATTGCTGCATTACTCGAAGGTGAGGTTAGCTCCGCTTGGGCTAGGTGGGTGAGACCTTGGATTCTAATTTCTTGGACTAGCCTTTCTGCTGGAATAGCGCTCGGTGCGTGGTGGGCGTACTATGAACTTGGTTGGGGCGGTTGGTGGTTTTGGGACCCCGTTGAAAATGTATCCTTCATGCCTTGGTTGGTTGGTACGGCATTACTTCACTCAGCAATTGTGACTGAGAAAAGAGGTGCTTTTAAGGCTTGGACTGTACTGCTCGCTATTTTAACATTCTCATTATCCCTCTTAGGAACATTTATAGTTCGTTCCGGTCTATTAACCTCAGTGCATTCTTTTGCTGTTGATCCTGAACGTGGAATATACATTTTAATTTTGCTAGCACTCTCAATCGGTGGTTCATTATTGTTGTTTGCCTATCGAGCGCCATCACTAGAGGGTGGTGGTTTGTTTTCACCGATCAGTAGAGAATCTGGCCTACTTTTAAACAACTTATTTCTGACTACGTCTGCAGCAATTGTACTTTTTGGAACCTTGTACCCTTTATTTTTGGAGGGGATTACCGGAGAAAAAATTTCTGTTGGACCTCCTTTTTTCAATATTTCCTTCACTCCAATTGGACTAATGCTGGGGTCAACAATGGCGATTGGCCCCTACCTTAAGTGGAAAAAAGCAGATATAGCTGGGATCTTGTCTAGAATAAAATTTTTAATTTTTGTTTCTTTGGGGGTATCTTTATTTGTTTGGTACCTTAAAACCTCTGGACCGGTATTTGCGATTGTTGGTGTTGGCGTTTCATTTTGGTTGTTTACTGCAACTCTTTTTGAATGGATGGATCGAGTAAAACTAATTAATAAAGATTATTCTGATATTTTTAAAAGAATTAGATCCCAACCAAGATCTGCGAATGGAATGACAATCGCTCATCTTGGGATGTCTTTTATTATTCTTGGAGTTGTTTGTTCTAGTGCTTGGAAAGAGGAAGTTATTGGTTTTGTAGAAAAGGGATCACAGCTAGAGGTGGCCAGTTTTTTAGTAACCTTTGGGGGAGTATCTCTTTATCAAGGCCCTAATTATAACTCAGAAAAAGCAACTGTCAAAGTAGAGAAAGACGGTAAATTCCTTGAAAACCTCTATCCGGAAAGAAGATCATATCTTGCTACTGGGACTAGCACTACAGAAAGTGCTATTCGTCAAAGTTTAGCTGGAGATCTATACGTAACAATATCTGAGCCAGCTAATAATAAGTTTAAGGGCAAGTGGGTATTAAGATTGATCTATGAGCCATTGGTAAATTTTATTTGGTTGGGTGCTAGTTTTCTTGCTCTGGGCGGGATTATTTCTATTACTGACAAGCGTTACAAAGTTGGCCGAACCTTTAAATACAGGAGAACAAAACCTGCCAATAAAGTGGTTAGATTGGATAATTTTTAAATGCGTCGATTTGTTTTTTTAACTCCTCTTGCTTTAAGTTTAATTATTGGTGCTTTTGCAGTTTGGGGGCTCTTAAATGATCGAAACCCTTCTGAGATACCGTCTGCGCTCATCAATCGCTCGGTTCCAAACTTTGATCTATTACCTCTGCCTGGTTTAAATTCTCCAGGTTTGTCCAAAAAAGAACTATTAAACCTTGAAAAGGTTTCGGTAGTAAATTTTTTTGCATCTTGGTGTTTACCGTGCCGTGCTGAACATCAATCATTTATTAAGCTTTCAAGAAATGATGATATTGAATTATTAGGTATCAATTATAAAGATAATGATAAGGATGCACTCGACTGGTTAACTGAATTAGGTAACCCTTATACCTACGTAGGAAATGACTTTTCAGGAAGGACGGGTATTGACTGGGGAATAACAGGAGTTCCAGAGACTTTTATAGTTAATAAGAATGGAAAAGTAGTTCACCGGTTCTCTGGACCATTAGTGGGTGAAAGATTTGAAGAGTTTAAAGAGCTCTTAATGCTAGAGTTAAAGTGATATAAATGAATCATTTAAAGCTTTTCTTTATTACTTTTTTTTATCTGGTACCTATGGGTAGCAGTATGGCAGTTGAGCCAGATGAAGTTTTAACAGATTCAAAGCTAGAAAGTCGTGCTAGGGATATTTCAACAAATGTTCGATGCGTTGTTTGTCAAAACGAACCTATTGATACATCAAACTCTGGTGTGGCTCGTGATCTACGTATATTAATCCGTGAAAGGTTATTAGCCGGAGATAGTAATAAAGAAGTTTTTAAGTATTTAGTGGATCGATATGGTAATTTTATATTATTTAAACCTCCATTAACTCTCTCCACAGCGCTCCTTTGGTTTATGCCATTATTAGTGTTTACGCTGGGCGTGATAATATTAGTTGGAGCTTTAAAAAAAGCATCGCCCTTAAAAAGGTCTAAAACTTTTAGTGTTTCTAACGAAAAAAAACTTGATGTATTAGAAAACGAAAAAGAGAAAGATTAATCATGCTAGTTGTTATTGGAATAATTCTTTCTCTAATAGTGGTGTTGGTTTTAATTCTTTCTAGTTTAAGCCCCAAAAATAATGAACGTTCGCCTGAAGATTGGAAAATTTTAACTCTTGAAAGCAAACTACTTGAAATTGATGATGATTTTAAAAGAAACTTAATTACAGATGAAGTAGCAAAAATCTTGAAAGAGAAGATTAATGGTGAAATTTTATTATTAGAAAAGCAAACTCCACTTCAATTAAGTAAAAAAAAGCCAAAAGGGTCATTCTTTATAGTTGGTTTAGCTTTTATAATTCCAATTCTAGCTCTCTATATACATTTAGCTGTTGGTGGTTCTGGGATACCTAGCGTTTCTTATGAAGACCGTACTGCTGAGTTTAAGGACATTAAAAACCTAGAAGAATTAATAGAAAAATTATCTAAAAGATTAAAAGAAGACACTTCTGGTGGAGATCCTGTAGGATGGGAACTCTTGGGCGACGTCTATATGAATAATTTGAGTTACTTAAAAGCTATTGATGCTTATACCCAGTTAGTGACAATAAAAACTGCAGACTCAAACGCCTGGGCAAAATTAGCTAATGCGCTTGTCGCTTTAGAGAACGGTTTGATAAATCAAGCAGCGCTAAATGCCATAGAAAGTTCTCTAGAAATCGATCATCTAAATCCAACAGCCCAGTACTTAAAAGCATTATTTTTAGAGCAAGAAGGTGAAATAGGGGTAGCATTTACAATACTGGCTAATCGACTTGAGTTCGATAAAATAGCTATGCCTTGGACTGAATTATTTGTTAGTGAGGCCAATAGATTAGGCCAAATATTAGGTTACGATATGATTGGTTTATCAAATGAGACTGAGACTTCAGTAAGGGGTCAAGATGAGTTGGTTACCGGAAAGATGAGTAATAAAGCAACTGAAGCATTTATCAACTCTATGGTTTTCAACCTAGAGGAGAGATTGAAAGCAGAACCAAATGATATTGATGGTTGGTTGCAGTTGGTAAAATCATATATCGTGTTAAAAAAAGTGCCTTTAGCTAAGGAAACTATAACATACGTTTATAAGTTAGTTAGTGAACTTCCAAGATCAGACGTAAGATGGGACGTTTATAACAAACTATTAAAAGAACTTGAATGATATTACTTAGCATTTTTTAAGGCATTTATTACTAGTGCAGATGTTAATATTTCTGGTAATATTATTCCTGATTTAGCACTTGGCCCGTAAACTATGTTAAAGGGAATTCCAAAGCGACCATTTTCATTTAGGTAACTTAAGATTTTCGAATTTTTTTGTGTCCAATCACCGCGCATTTTAATAACATTTTGTCTATTTAAAGCCATTTTTACATAAGAACTATCCAGGACAAGAAGTTTGTTTGCCTTACAGGTTAAACACCAATCTGCCGTAATATCAATAAAAACTACTCTCTCAGACTCAACAAGAATATCTTTTTGAACTGTATCAAATGCCTCCCAAGAATTATCTAGTTTTTCAGTCCAATTATTTTTTGAAGGGATTATCGTAGAGTGTGTTACAGAAAACATTATAAAAGTTAGAAAAAAAGTATACTTTAATAAGTTAATTTTTATGAATTTTAAAGATAAAATTGCTATAAGAAGTGTAATTTGTAAAATTAATAAAGACTGAAAACTTTCTACGGAAATGAGTAACCAAGAAAACCAACAAGCTGTCATTATAATCAATATCCCAAGCAAATTTTTAACAGTTTTCATCCATTTTCCGGGGCGTGGGAAAAACATAATGAGTCTAGGTGCTGCAGCAACAATCAAGTATGGGCTTGCTAAACCCAAACCAATAAATGAAAATATGATTAGAGATTTTACTCCACCTAATGTAAGAGCAAATGCCACCGCTGAACCTAAGAAAGGAGCAGAGCAGGGGGTTGCAAGTAATGCTGCAAAACAACCACTTAAAAAATCACCAGTTAAACCATTTTTATTGGAAAGTTGATAAAGTTTTGTATTCAATTTTTGAGGTAAGATAATTTCCAGACCACCTAACATGTTAATAGAAAAGATGATGAGGATAACAATAATAAAACTTAAAAAAACTGGACTTTGGAATTGCACTCCCCAGCCAATTTTCCCACCCATGATTTGAATTAAAAAGAGTAACCCGTTTAAGATCCACATAAATGATATAATTCCAAATGCTGATGAAATAAATTTATGACGAATTTTATCGCTTGAATACGATTGCGAGTTTATCACGGAGTTAATCTTTAATAATAAAACTGGCAGAACACATGGCATTACGTTAAGTATTAACCCTCCAACGAACGCAAAAAATATAATTATCGCAAAACTGTTTTCAGATAATGCATTACTTCGTGAGTGCGTTGTATCTTCTATAACTTTTAAGTTTTTATAAGTTGAAGAAATTTTACCATTAGAAATAGTTAATGTTATTGGGTTATCAATTTTTTTATAATCTAAAATTGGTAACTGGATGGTTGCCAATTTTTTATCTTGATCAAATGTATTTATGGGGGCGTCAAATACCATATCTGTTTGGGTTTCAGGGAAGACATGAACCTCATTTATATTTTTAAAGGACTGAATCTCAACAAAAAGACTCTCTTTGTTAGGGTTTATAAAAACAGAATTTAGTTTAAATTGGCTGTTTGGACCATCTACCGGTATTTTTGCTAGGCTGGATGACAGTTCTTCCCTTGATAAAGGATCGATAACCTCAACTTCTGAAAGAGATAATTTCAAAATAAAACTTTTGGGGATACACACGTCTTTACAAACTAAAATTGAGATATTCGCAGTTAACGATGTGGATTCTCCTGGATTTTTTAACACAATATTTATTGGAAAAATTACTTTGTTAGAGTATCCGTAATTTTCAATTTCAAACTCTTGAAATCTTTCAGGAGTTGGCCAGTAGAATTTTGTATGAAGTACGTTAGTTGAATCCTCCCAATCGATTTCTGGCGGAAGCCCAACTTGACCAGGTGAGCGCCAATATGTTTTCCAGCCTTTTTCTAATTTAATCGATAACCCTGCAGAAATTGTACGTGCATTAGAACTAATTTTATTTTCTGCTGTAATTAGTGTAGCAACCATTTCTTTTGAGATAAAAGGTTTTGACGTTGCACCAAGAGTGAAGTTGGTTGAGAGACAAATAGATATTAATCCCACAAGGATATATATTACAATCCTATTTAGTCTGGAAATTAGTTTAAAATTAGAATTAAAACACTCAGCCAATGATATTTCCTATTTATAATATTAGTAATGTAAGAATCTTTGTATTTGATAATAGTTATTTCTTAATAATCGTTATATGATCAGTTAGTTTTTAAGGATTTATAATAAATGAAACATCTTTTAGCACTTTCTATATTTTTATTAAATATTTTGTTTGGGTTAACATCCGCAGCCGATGAAGTTTCCGATCTGTTATTAGAACAAAAAGTCTTAAACATAATACGTAATAACCCTGAAATAGTTCTTGAAGCAATAAAACTTCTTCAGGACAATGAAGTTAGCGTTGAAATAAATGATAAAGGGGAAACTCAAAAATCAAGTAATCAAATCTTTAAAGATGATCCACATGCACCTATTTTAGGAAATCCAGATGGAAGTGTGACAATAATAGAGTTCTTTGATTATAATTGTGGCTATTGTAGGAAAGCATTTAGAACAATTATGGATCTCATTAAAGAAAATAAAAATATAAGGGTGGTAATGCGAGAGTGGCCAATTTTAGGCGAGGCTTCCGTATTTGCCGCTAAGGCAAGCCTGGCTGCAAATAAACAGGGTAAGTATGAAGAACTTCATGCAGCATTAATGAATAATAGAGGTCGGGTTAGTAAGAAGTCGGTTATCGAAGCCGCAAAAAAAATTGGAATTAATATAGAGAAATTAAAAGAAGATATGAACTCTCAACTTGTTCTTAACCATCTTCAAGGTAGTAATAATTTAAGTAAAATTTTGGGAATAAATGGCACTCCTGCTTTTGTGTTTGGTGATCAAGTTGTTCCGGGTGCGATTGATTTAAAAAGTATGAGAACGTTAGCTGGGGAAATAGAAAAACTTAAGTAGAATTGGATTGTTAAAAAGTACTTAAATAAGTTCTAATTCAGATTTATGATAACACTACTGTAAGTGAATTTTCTAAGTAATGCTCTTCTAAATTTTTACCTGGCCCTATTCTGTCAACGACGGCAAATAAACCTGGGTGAGTTAAGGGTGTTAGCACACCGTGCCATATATTTTTATGTATATTAATTCCCTGCCCTGAATTAGTTATGAAGGCTAGTGGATTGGTAGGCTTCTCACTGATACTATTACTTGCAACAATTATTAAGAAAGGGTTCTCTGACATTGGAATAAATGCCTGGGAACCTTCAGGGTGACGTTCTAGCATATCGCATTCATACGGAAAGTCTCTTGGAGTAGCATTAAATATACTTATTCCAGCTCGACCATTTTGAAAATCGAGCACAGCCTTGTCATCGTATCTCTCACAAAAGTTATTGTTTATCAATTTATCAGGGGATCCACTGCAGTCTAGTATATCGCCGTATGGTTTGAAACTTTCTATAGTAATCGGCTGAATTTTAATTTTTTCACCCATAACTATAACTGCGCATGCCGATTTACATCTTTGTATAGAAGGTATCTGAAATTGTCACTCCCTGTGTTCCGGCACGCTTGTGGACAAAAGGCTCGCAACCATAAGAAATCTCCTGCCTCTACATGAACCCAGTCTTTATTCAAAAGATACTCTGCAGATCCCTCTAAAATATATATTCCATGCTCCATCACATGGGTTTCTTCAAAAGGAATAACTCCACCGGGTTTGAAATTTACTATATTAACATGCATATCATATCTGAGGTCCTCTGGATCAACAAACCTCGTTGTGGACCAAGCTCCTTTAGAATGATCCATTATAATTGGTTTTATATCCTTTTCATTTGTTATAAACGGCTTAGGTGCCAAAATACCCTCAACAGTAACATATCTTTTTCTAAAGAGGTGAATTGTTGCACTTTCAGTACCAGTATTTTTTATAATATACGAGACACCTGGAGGGCAGTAAGAGTATCCACCAGAAAGCATTTCGTGATCTCCCGAGCCATGATTTATTATTAGACTACCAGAAGTTACAAATATTATAGACTCCACTTGGTTGTCAGGTTCTGGATTACTAGAACCACCAGATGGTTCTATTTCTATAATATACTGAGAAAATGTTTCGGCAAACCCACTTAGTGGTCTTGCTAAAATCCAGGCTCTAGATTTTTCCCAAAATGGTAGATAGCTGGTAACTATATCTCTCATTACTCCACCAGGAATTACTGCATATGCGTTAGTAAACACTGCTTTTCCAGTCAATGTGGCTTCTTGTATGGGTAGGCCTCCAATTGGTGTTGCATACGTCATTTATTGAGTCCTATTCTAAAATGTCTATTATTCTTAGATAAGCAATTTTTTCCACTTGAACGCAAGCTTCAACAAATTCATTATCAGTTGAATTATTTACTCTATTTCTGAAAGCTTTTAGGATCAAGTCACTAGAGAGACCTTTAGCGGCAATTATAAATGGGAATTGATGTTTTTGTTTATAGCTTTTGTTAAGTGATTTAAAAAAAGTTTTCTCCACTTCATTTAAGCTGTTTAGTCCAGCGCTTACTTGCTCCTTAGTACTTTCTTTTGTTAATCCTTTATTAAACATTAACCTACCTGCTAGGTCTGGGTGAGATTTAAGAACTTCTATTTTATTTACCTTATTTGCTTTTCGAAATATTGAAACCATTAGTGAATGAAGATTGCTTGCTTTATCGTGATTAGAATTTAAACCCTTTTCCCATGTCTGTTCAGCAATCCATTCTGAGTGTTCGAATATGCCGCCAAATATTTTAATAAACTTGTCTTTACTTAAAGATGAAGGGACAATTAATTGCTTAAGTTTGTTCAACTTTTTTCCTATCTTAATTTTTCTTCACAGTGTAATTTAGAACAACTTATGTTTATTGTCTAATTTTTTGCAGTTATTTTAACGTTGTGATAGCTGAAATGAGTAATGTGGGAGAAAAAAATGGTAGGATTTATTACATCGCATGTTCTGGATACGTCATTAGGTTTACCAGCAGAGGGAATAATGATTGAACTAATTAGCATCAAAGGTAATAATCGCCTATTAATGAACTCAGCAGTGACAAACTCTGATGGGAGGCTGGATTCTCCTATTATGGAGAAAAATACATTCAATAAAGGTACTTATGAACTATTGTTTTATGTAAAAGAATACTTTGAGAATAAACATAAAAAATCTTATAAAAATTGGTTTTTAGATATTATCCCAATAAGATTTATTGTTAGTGATGATAGCCATTATCATATCCCACTTCTTCTTTCGCCATTTGGGTACTCAACTTATCGTGGTAGTTAACAGAATGTATTTTAATCCAAGGGAAGTAAGTCATGTATGACTTGATTGTTATGTGGGAGTGGATCGGTTTTCTATTAAGATGGGTTCATGTTATAACTGCTATTGCCTGGATAGGGTCTTCCTTTTATTTTATTGCGCTCGATTTAAGTTTGAATAGAAATATTAAAGGATTAGCTGATGGCGAGGAATGGCAAGTTCATGGAGGTGGGTTCTACCATATACAAAAATATATGGTTGCTCCTTCTGAAATGCCTGAACATTTAACTTGGTTTAAATGGGAAAGTTACTTCACTTGGCTAAGTGGATTTGCGGTTTTAATAGTTGTCTATTGGTTTGGAGCAGACCTCTATCTTGTAGACCCTCAGGTCTCTGATATCAGCTCGACTATGGCTATATTTATTTCAGGTGGGTCACTTGTCGTATGTTGGTTAGTTTATGACTTCTTGTGTCGGTCTAAATTAAAAAATAGCCCTACAACATTGATGTTAGTACTCTACTTACTGTTAGTAGGATTAGCCCTCTTTTTTTCTAATTTTCTTTCAGGAAAAGCTGCGTTACTACATTTGGGTGCAGTAACTGCAACAATAATGACAGCTAACGTTTTCCTAGTAATAATGCCTAACCAGAGAGTCGTAGTGGCTGATTTAAAGTCAGGAAAAGTCCCAGACTCAAAATATGGAAATATTGCTAAAATAAGATCTACACATAACAATTATCTTACGTTACCGGTTATATTTCTTATGCTCAGTGCCCATTATCCGCTTGCTTTTGGAACACATTATAATTGGATAATAGCCAGTATTATTTTTATTATTGGAGTTCTTATTAGACACTATTTTAACTCTAAACATGCAAGAAAACGCTTGCCAAATTGGACCTGGGGTCTAAGTGCAATTTTATTTATTATTATTATGTGGCTGTCTACAGAACCTTTTATTTCTAATGTAGAGAACACCTCTTTAGGAGATCAAAATTCTAGATTAGATACTAAATTTGCTCGGGCACCTGGGTTTAATGAGGTAAAGGATATTGTTTCCACACGGTGTACAGTTTGTCATGCTGCGGAGCCAGCTTGGGAAGGATTACATTGGCCGCCAAAGGGGATGGTGTTTGAGACTTCTGAGGATATTGAATTAAATGCAAAGTTTATTTTCTTACACTCTGGGTTGAGCAAATCAATGCCTCCTGGAAACCTTAGTGGTATTACAGAAAACGAGCGTGACATTATTCGGAAGTGGTATAGGGCAGCTAAGAAGTTAGGGTCCTAAGAATTAAAAGCGTAAAGTTAACTGAACTCAGGAGTGAGGTTTAGGATAACTTTTTCTCAGTAATTATTCCAAAATTAAAAGTTAAGTTTCCAGTATTTTAGCTTTGGAAACTCGGTATGCTCTTCTAGTACAAATAATGAAAGTAATTATGAAGATTACTGTTAATACTAGAATAATTGTTGGAGCAGGTGCGCTATCAATAAAAAAACTGATATAAACACCCGTTAAACCAGAAAAAAATGAAATTCCAACAGATAGTGGCAACATTACCTTAAATCTTTTGGTTATTAAAAAAGAAATTGCGCCAGGAGCTATTAGGAGTCCTATGGCTAATATTATTCCCACTGCTGATAATGTTGCTACAATAGTTATGGAAATTAGGGAAAGTAACGAGTAATGAAGAAACTTAACTGGAAGGCCCACTGCGTAGGCTTGGATGGGATCAAATGAATGTAATAAGAAGTCATGGCGTTTAGCCAATATTACAAATGATACAAACATTGAGATGGTTCCGGACAACCACAGATCTGAAGGTTGGATCCCTAACATGTTTCCAAATAAGATATGATCAAGATGAAGATCAGTTTTAATTTTAGCGTATAAGACTATTCCAAAACCGAACATACCAGAGAAAACGATACCCATAACAGTGTCTTGTTTTATACGACTATTTTCTACCAAAAACCCAGTTGTGAGTGCACAGGTCATGCCAGCACAAAAAGCCCCAATTACAAGTGGGATATTTAATAAGTAAGCTAGAATCACACCTGGTAAAACAGCATGGCTAATTGCATCACCCATTAAGGACCATCCTTTAAGAACCAAATAACAAGATAATAAACTCGTGGGCACGGTAATCATAGCAATAACTATGAAGGCTTGGTTCATAAAACTAAAATGAAAAGGCATGAAAATAGTCTCGATCATAATGCCTCTAATATAGATTTTGCCCGACGACGCGCTGCTAAGTAACCGTGCTTAGGAGCCAGTAAAAATACAGTTAAAAATATAAATGTTTGTAAACTGACGATTAATCCTCCCGTGGCGCCATCAACGAAGAAGCTAAGGTATGCTCCAACAAAACTAGTGATTGAACCAATAAGAACACTAAGAATAAGAAGAACAGGAAATCTGTCTGTTAATAAAAAAGCTGTAGCGCCGGGAGTTACGACCAATGCTATAACTAAAAATGCTCCAACAGTTTGTAGTGCAGCGACACATGAAGTGGATAAAAGTATAAAAAATATTGCCTTTAAGAGACCAGTGTTTAAGCCAATCGATTTAGCATGATCTTCATCAAAAAATGTGATCATCAAATCTTTCCATTTTGCTAAAAGTATAATTAAAGTCACAAACCCTATAATAGCTAACTGGAGTGTATCACCGGGTGTTATTGACAAGATATTACCCATAGTAATCGTTTGTATGCTCACAGAAGCAGGTGAAATCGAAACCATGAATAGCCCAAGTCCAAAAAAAGAAGTAAAAATTAATCCAATAATAGTATCTTCTTTTAGGCCTGTACGTTGGTTCAAAAATAACATTGTACCAGCAGCAAGGCCGCCAGCAACGAAGGCTCCTAATGCAAACGGAAGGCCCAACATGTATGCGCCTGCAACTCCTGGTACAATTGAGTGGCTTAATGCATCCCCGATTAGTGACCAACCCTTGAGCATAAGGTATACAGATAAAAATGCACAAATTGCTCCTACTAATGAGCTAACCCACATTGCGTTAAACATATAGCTATATGTAAAGGGTAAAATTAGTGTCTCTATCATTTAGGTCTCTTAATATTATCATCGTAAATGACAAAAGGTTTCTCATCGTCAGTTATTACTCGAATCTGCCGGCTGTCATCATCATTGTGTAAGTCTGAACCACCCAGCACAAAGTGCCTAAGTACTCCTCCAAATGCGAGTTCAAGGTTTTCCTGAGTGAAAGTAGTTTTTGTTGGACCAAATGCTAAAACAGTTTGCTTTACTAAAACAGTATGATCACAAAACTCGGGCACAGAGCCAAGGTTGTGTGTCGAAACCACTACAACGCGACCTTCATCCCGCATTTCTCTAAGTAGCGTAATGATAGTTTCTTCAGTCTTAACATCTATGCCAGTGAATGGTTCATCTAATAAAATAACCTTTCCGTCTTGAGCTAATGCTCGAGCTAAAAACACTCTTTTTCGTTGACCCCCAGAGAGTTCTCCAATTTGACGTTTCCGATAATCTGCCATGTTTACCCGGATAAGGGCGTTAGTTACAGCATCGCGATCAGCACGTTTTGGAGTTCTGAAGAAACCCATTTTTCCGTAACGACCCATTAGGACAACATCCTCAACTAGGATTGGAAAATCCCAGTCCACTTCTTCTGATTGTGGAACATAAGAAATTATATTTTGGCTTAATGCCTCTTTTACGGGTAATCCTAATATACGTATCTTTCCTGAAGAAATGGGTGCAAAACCCATGATTGCTTTGAAAAGTGTTGATTTTCCGGCACCGTTTACTCCCACTAGACCCGTAATAGATCCAGGGGGAATATTAAAGTTTGCATTGTGAAGAGCAGTGTGACCATTGCGGTAAGTAACTGTAACAGCAATTGCCGTAATGCCCTCTACGGAACTCATATGCCGTATGTAACTATAAAAGTACTAGCCCTTGTACCTGATATGGAACTCATGGCTCTAAACCTGACGCAATTGTTTCTGATGTTATTCTCAATAAATCTAAATAGGTTGGTACTTTCCCAGTTGCTATTGTTAAGCTGTCAACGTATAAAACTCCACCGTATTTTGAACCAGTCTCATTGGCAATTTGTTTAGCAGGTGATTGAGAAACAGTACTTTCACAAAAAACTGCTGGTATATTATTTTTGCGTACTGTGTCGATTACTCTTCGTATTTGCTGAGGAGTGCCTTGCCCGTCTGCATTTATTGGCCATAAGTATAATTCCCTCATTTTAAAGTCATGAATTAAGTAACTAAAGGCTCCCTCACAGGAAACCAACCAACGTTGTTGTGGTGCTATTTTCATAATTCTATCTCGAAGAGGGGTAATAGCCTCTTTTATTTGTTTTTTGTAGACATTTGCATTCTCTACATAAGATGCTTTATTTTCTGGATCATTTAGAATGAAAGCATCTCGAATATTATCTACATAAATCAAGGCATTACTATAACTCATCCAAGCGTGAGGGTTTGGTTTTCCCGAATACTCACCTTCACTAATGCTAATTGGTTTTATACCTTTTGTTATTACAACACTGGGTATATCCCTAAGATTTGAAAAGAACTGTTCGAACCATAACTCTAGGTTTAAGCCATTCCATAGAATTAGATCTGCGTCCTGTGCTTTAATAATATCACGTGGTGTTGGTTGGTAACCATGAATTTCAGCACCAGCTTTGGTAATGCTTTCCACTATGGCAACATCTCCCGCTACGTTTCGTGCCATGTCGGCTATAACTGTAAAAGTTGTTATTGCTTTAAATTTTTCTTCTTTCCCAAGCGTTAATGATGGAATCAAAATTAATACAAAGGCTAAGACTAGTTTCATGGACCACTTTCAATAGTATACTTTTATCTACATCCCGAAGACATAAAAGAGTATTTTACAAGTGTAAACGAAAATGATAATCATTCGCAAAGATAAATGATAGATGAGAATTGAGAATATGAAACTAAACCAAAAAGATGAGTTACTGATTGTTTCATCGTTAAGGGATGCGGGGGTTAGAGTAACCAAACAACGCGTGGCATTACTCTATATTTTAGATAAGGCGAAAGACCATCCTGATGCGATTGAGTTATATAAAAGGGCAAGTGAGGTGGAGCCAACTATTTCTTTAGCTACAGTTTATAGAACTTTATCAGTCTTGATTGAAGCTAAGGTTGTCCACAGACATAGTTTTGAAGGTGGGGGCGCTAGGTTTGAGAAAGCTAAGAGGTTACATCATGACCACATTGTTGATTTAAACACTGGTGAAGTGATAGAGTTTAACTCTGAGACAATTGAAAAAATTCAGTTCGAGATAGCGGCGGAGATGGGTTATGAACTTATCCATCACAAATTGGAGTTGTATTGTCGAAAAATTAACTAAGATTTAGTTCGAAATGTAACTCTAGAACTCGATATAACACTTGTAATCTTTAGGAATAAAACATGTCACATCCTGATAAACCTCTTTTAGCTGGCGTAATGGGTTGTCCCATAAAACACTCACTTTCTCCCATTCTACATAACTATTGGTTTAAAGAAGAGTGCTTGCAGGGTTCCTATGTTCCTCTACTAGTTGAACCAGATAAGCTCAAATCTGCGCTTAGGTCCTTAGTTAAGTTAGGGTTTTCTGGTTGTAATCTTACAATTCCTCTTAAAGAGTTAGCTATGGAAATAGTTGATGATTGTTGTGAGCATTCAAGAAAAATTGGGGCAATTAACTGCGTATCAGTTCAACCAAACGGTTTTCTTTATGGAAGTAATTATGATTGGTCAGGTTTTGTAAATGGGATAAAGTATGCATTTCCAGATTTCCAATTAAAAGATAAAATAGTTACAGTGCTTGGGGCTGGAGGGAGTTCTAGAGCAGTATGTTATGGTTTGCTTAGCGAGGGGGTTTCAGAGATTTTACTGATAAACCGAACGACTAGTAAGGCAGAAAGTTTAAAACAAGATTTGGGCGAGGCTATTAAGGTGGTTAAATGGGAAGATAGACATTCATATCTTTCTGATACTAGTCTATTTGTTAATACAACTAATCAGGGAATGGCTGGGGAAACCTCGTTGGACATTTCTCTCGATATGTTACCAGTCGAGGCACTTGTTTATGATATCATATATAATCCACTAGAGTCAGAATTATTGAAAGTAGCCAGGAATAGAGGCAATATGACTTTAAATGGTATTAATATGCTAATTCACCAGGCAATCCCAGCATGGGAACAATGGTTTAATATCACGCCAAACTCATCAGAGAAATTAATAAACATTATGGAAGAAAGTGTTAATAGTGAATGAGTACGACAATAAAAAATAATGAGATATCAAAAGTTTTTGCTGTTGCTCCGATGATGGATTGGACTGATAGACACTGTAGATATTTTCATAGATTAATTTCAGGAAAAGCCCTTTTATATACAGAGATGATAACAAGTGCTGCGTTAATCCGGGGTAAAGCTCATTATTTATTAGACTATAGTGAGGCTGAGCATCCTTTGGCCGTTCAGTTGGGGGGATCTGACCCCATTGAATTGGCCGAAGCCGCCTTATTATGTGAGGAGAGGGGTTATAAGGAGATTAATTTAAATATAGGTTGTCCCTCAGATCGGGTGAAAGCTGGTTGTTTTGGAGCCGTATTAATGGAACAACCTGCTCTTGTAGCTAGTTGTCTTAAACAAATGAGAAAAACTGTTTCTATTGATGTAACGGTTAAATGTCGTATTGGCATAGACAATCAGAATCCTGATAAAGTACTTCCTGACTTTCTCTCAAAAATTTCAGATGTTGGCATAAATAAAGTTATAATTCATGCAAGAAAAGCATTGTTGGGTAGTTTAAGTCCAAAACAGAATAGAGATATTCCTCCACTTAATTATTCATTAGTTTCAAAAATGAAAGATAAATTTCCAATGCTACACATTTCTCTGAATGGAGGAATTACAAGCCTCCAGTCTGCTTCAGATTTGTTGGATAGCGAGTTTGATGGGGTTATGATTGGACGTTCAGCATATACTACTCCTTGGGATATATTGTCTAATGTTGACGAATATATATTTGGAGATACTCCAAGAGTAGGGACAAGGTTTGATATAATTTTGAATATGCAACCTTATATAAAAAAACACTTAGCGACAGGGGGTAAAGTTAACCAGGTGACAAGGCATATGATAGGCTTATTTAACGGCCAAGAAAATTCAAAAAAATGGCGAAGATTCTTGTCGGATGAAGCAAATTTACCTGGTGCAAACGAAAGCATTCTTTTGGATGCTTACGAGACTATGGTGAGCAACATTGAATGCGAGCGAAAAGTATATGTCAGTTAAGTCAGAATTTACTAAAAAAGGGTGGAGTAAATTTTGTTTTGATAAGAATATATTTAATTGGACGAAGGCTGTAATTCCTACTTGTAAAAAAATAGAGAAAAATAAAGAACATATTCAGGATTGGATGCGTTGCGGTGATACTTGGTTCGTCGGTGTTAATATTTTGGATAATGATCAACAAGGCAGGGTTTCTGATGGTCCTATACTATCAGGAGAAATTATAAAATTTATCAAAAAAGAAATATTACCGGGTGTAAACTGGGATCGAGGGCAACTCTCTATTATGTATAAGGGATACCCAAAAATTACACCTGGTGAAACTGTGGCTTCCTTTAAGTTTCGTTTAAATCGTGATGCGGCACATATTGACGGTTTGCTACCAATAGGCCCTGATCGTCATAGAATGCTTAGGGAGCCACATGCCTTCGTACTTGGAGTTCCTTTAAATGTTACCGATCAGAATGCTAGCCCAATGGTAGTCTGGGAAGAAAGTAATATTATAATTAGAGAGTATTTTATTAATCTACTGTCTAAATACGATGTTGATGAGTGGGGTCGAACTGACCTAACTCAATGTTATCAAGAAGCTCGTCGAATATGCTTTGAAAAGTGTGAACGCGTTATCGTTCATGCGGTTCCTGGAGAGGCTTATTTAGTTCATCGCCTTACATTACATGGAGTTGCGCCGTGGACTGCTAAGCATTCAGTAACTGGTGAGGGACGTATGATTTGTTATTTTAGGCCACCCTTGAAGGATGTTAGTCAGTGGTTAATGTAAGCTAATATTAGATTTTTTGTCATTGTTTTATTTTTTTTCAATTTCAAAATCTGGTCCTTCTTGGAGTAACTTTAATCTGGCCCGCCTACCACCTCGCCTATGCGTTAAATTACTTTGGCGTTTGGGAAGCTCAAGAATGAGTGATGTTCTTTCACTCTCTGACATCTTTCCCCAAGCAGTAATTTCTTCAATGGTACGTAAGCATCCTGTGCAAATTCTTTCCAAAGGATGGATTGCACAGATTTTAACACAAGGAGATTGAACCTCATTTCTTACCCAAATATCATCCGTCATTTTGGTCCTTGATATAAACTAACCTATCTAATGCTCCCTGAAGTATATACGCTGCGGCAACTGAGTCTATGAGCTCAGCGCGACGTTTTCGTGTTGTATCCGCCTCTAACAAAGCCTTTTCAGCGGCAACTGTGGATAATCGTTCATCCCAAAAAGCGATAGGTAGTTTAGTAACTTTACTTAGGTTGTGAGCAAAAGATCGAGTTGATTGTGCTCTTGGACCTTCGCTACCATTCATATTTTTTGGTAAACCTATCACAATCCCGCATGCTGATCTTTCAGAAATTATGCTAAGTATTACTTCAAGATCAAGGTAAAGCTTTTTTCTTTTTAAAGTGAGTAATGGGTTAGCAACTTTTAGCAATAAATCTGAAATAGAAACTCCAATAGTTTTTGTGCCCAAATCTAAGCCAATTAATGGATGCTTTGGTTGTAAAAAGTCATTGAAGTCAGACAAATTATTGAAGACGTTTTGCATTAATATTCTTTCAAATTACTACGAAGGTTAGTATTTAATTAATGAAGTTTTTAGTTAAGTGTTTCAATAAGTTTCTGCTATGTCGTATCGACATCATGATAGGTCTGTTGTAGATGGATTGCTAGCCGAACCTATGAGAAAAGTTTTTTTAAGATAATTATTTAATGGTTTAGAAATTTGAAGCGATACTCATCTTTTGCAATTGTTCGAGAAGCGTTTAGAAATCATTCAGGTTGGAAGAAGGCGTGGGAGTCCCCTATACCCAAGAGAAAGTATGATGTAGTGATAGTTGGTGCTGGAGGTCATGGTTTGGCAACAGCGTATTACTTGGGAAAAAATCATGGAATTACAAATGTTGCTGTTCTAGAAAAGGGATGGTTAGGTGGTGGTAACACGGGGAGGAATACTACGATTATTCGTTCAAACTATCTACAAGACCCTTCAGCAGCGATATACGAAAAGTCTAGAAGTTTGTATGAGAATTTAAGTCAGGATTTAAATTATAACCTAATGTTTTCTCCACGTGGTGTTATGATGCTAGCTCAGACGGAGCACGAGGTAAGAGGTTATAAACGCACTGCAATGGCTAACGCTCTTCAAGGAGTTTCAACTGAATATATCAATCCTGAAAAGGTAAAAGATTTGTGCCCGATCATAAACCTTTCGGGACCGAGATACCCAGTACTAGGAGCGCTCTGGCAAGCTCGAGGTGGTACAGCTCGACATGATGCTGTTGCTTGGGGCTACGCACGAAAATGCTCTGATATGGGCATGCACATACTTCAACAAAAAGAAGTCACTTCTATTATTTCTAAAAATGGAAAAATCGGGGGTGTTACAACAACTGATGGTGATATTCTTTGTGATAAATTGTGTATAGTGGTTGCTGGTCATTCAGGCGCATTGGCAGAAATGGGTGGATTTAGGTTGCCATTGGAATCTGTCGCTTTACAAGCATTAGTTTCTGAGCCCATTAAACCAGTTATGGATGTGGTGGTTATGGCTAATACCGTTCATGGTTACATGAGCCAGTCAGATAAAGGTGAGATGGTAATCGGTGGTGGAGCTGATGGGTATAATAATTACACTCAAAGAGGTTCCTTTCACCACATAGAAGAAACTGTTCGATCCTTAGTTGAAACATTTCCAATGATATCTCGGCTTAAAATGCTTAGGCAATGGGGAGGTATAGTTGATATGACGGGTGATCGTTCTCCAATAATTTCGAAAACACCATTAGAGAATTGTTTCATAAACTGTGGATGGGGAACTGGCGGGTTTAAGGCAATCCCTGGATCTGGATGGGCCACAGCAGAGATGGTCGCTACTGGAGAAGCAGGACCTCTCGCAAGTCCGTTTAGTTTAAACCGGTTTAAGGAAGGTCGCTTTATCGATGAAAGCGTTGCTGCTGGTGTTGCACATTAAAGGATTTTACTAGTGTTATTGTTGAATTGCCCATACTGTAAATTGAGCTGTGAAGAAACAGAGTTTCAAGCAGGAGGACAAGCCCATCTTAAACGCCAATCTGTTGGTTCTTCTGATCAAGAATTTGAAAGCTATTTGTTCGCTCGTAAAAACCCAAAAGGTGTGCATTTTGAAAGATGGCAGCATGTTAATGGCTGTGGGAAATGGTTTCATATAGCAAGGTCCACTGTAACATTGGAAATCTTTGGATCATACAGTGCTCAAACATTGTCACCTCCCAAACAGATAAGAGTTAATATAAATAAAAAATTACCAGAATGGCGTTGGGAGAATTCGAAATGAGTTCTAGGGTCCCGGGTCACGGAAGTTTAGTTAATTCATCTAGACCTGTAAAATTTCAATTTAATGGTAAAGAGCTGGAAGGGTTCCAGGGGGATACATTAGCCTCAGCACTTTTGGCTAATAATCAACTGCTGATTGGTAGATCCTTTAAGTATCATAGGCCAAGAGGGCTGGTAGCTAGTGGTGCGGAGGAACCAAATGGGCTAGTGGGCCTGGGAGAAGGGAACTCTTTTGAGCCAAACGCCCGAGCGACCACAACAGAATTATTTGATGGATTAGTCTCTTGCTCACAAAACCACTGGCCATCGTTAGAATTTGATATTGGATACGTAAATAACTATTTAAGTAGTCTACTACCAGCAGGATTTTATTATAAAACATTTATCCACCCTAGGCCGGCATGGAAATATATCTTTGAACCTATAATTAGAAGGTCTGCTGGTTTAGGAAAGCCCACTAAGGGTAAAGACCCTGATAAATATGAACATTTTTATGCGTATGTTGATGTTTTAATAGTTGGGGGTGGGATTTCTGGTCTGTACTCAGCAAAGGTTGCAGCAAAATCTGGAGCAAGAGTTTTACTTATTGAGCAAACACCACACCTTGGAGGTCAAGCTTCCATTGATAACCCACTAATTGATCAAGGTCCGACAACAAATTGGATTACTAAGCTTACTAAAGAACTAGAGGGCATGAATAATGTCACTATTAAAACTAGAACAGTTGGAGTTGGGGTCTATGATCACGGGTACTCTCTTGCTTATGAGAGATTAACTGATCATCAATTAAACTTAAGTGGATCTCGGCATAGGCTTTGGAAGATTAGAGCTAAACAAATTATAACAGCAACTGGGGCTATTGAGAGGCCACTAAGCTTTGCAAACAATGATGTGCCCGGTGTTATGCTTGCATCAGCTGTTAGAAACTATTTAACAAATTATGGTGTTTCTATTGGAGACAGAACAGTAATTGTAACCAACAATGATGATGCGTACCGGACAGCAATTTCTTTAAAAAATGCTGGCCTCTCCGTACCACTAATAATCGACACAAGGCCAAATGGTGCTGGAGAGTTAGCAAAAACAGCCAGAGATTTAGGTATACGTATTGAAAATGGAAAAGCCATTTCAATTGTTCACGGTAAAGATCGAGTTAAGGGAATTTCTTTATGTGATCAAGTTGGGTCGGGTACTGTGCTAGAGGAAATTTCATGTGATTCTGTGGCGATGTCAGGTGGTTGGTCGCCTGTGGTTAATTTATGGTCACATTGTGGAGGAAAGTTAAGTTGGGACAATGAATTATGTGCATTTCGTCCAGATACAAAACTAGCTCCAACGGGAGTTAATGGTGTAGCGTGTTTGTCAGTCGTTGGGTCTGCTAATGGAGATCTACTAATAGATGACATTTTCAGGGTAACCTATGAAGTAACCTTAAGAGTAATAAAGGAATTAGATTTAGAAACTAACGAAGCACCTCGCCAATCAACAAAAGGAATAAAAGAGAACTCGATTAGTGCAGTCTGGAAAATGCCTTATGGCGCTAGTACAAAACTTAAATCAAAAACTTGGTTGGATTTTCAAAATGATGTTAAAGTAATAGATGTTGAACTTGCCGCCCAAGAGGGATTCGAAAGTGTGGAACACGCTAAACGTTATACAACATTAGGTATGGCAACTGATCAAGGTAAATTAAGTAATATTAATGGTTTAGCTATTCTTTCTGAAAGTTTACATAAAGATATTCCTTCAGTAGGCACCACGACCTTTCGTCCTCCGTACAGCCCTATTTCGATGGGCTCTATAGCTGGGGAAGCACGTAGTGAGTTATTTCAGCCTATTAGAAAAACGCCTATGCATGATTGGCACGATAAACACGGTGCTAAGTGGGAACCCGTTGGGCATTGGCTGAGGCCTTATTGCTATGTCCAGGAAGGGGAAAGCGTTAAACAGGCTGTTTTTAGAGAAGTTACTGCATGTAGAAATAAAGTTGGCGTTTTAGATGCTTCGACACTTGGAAAAATAATGGTTCGAGGAAAAGACTCAGGAAAATTTTTAGATATGATTTATACTAATATGATGAGTAATCTTAAAATTGGAAAATGTAGGTATGGACTGATTTGCTCAGAAAACGGATTTTTAATTGATGATGGTGTAGTGGCAAGAATCGACGAAAATTCCTATCTTTGTCATACTACTTCTGGAGGAGCTGAAAATATTCATTCTATGATGGAAGAATGGCTTCAAACTGAATGGTGGGATTTTGAGGTTTATGTTACAAATGTGACCGAACAGTTTTCACAGATTACGGTTGTGGGAGAAAATGCACGAAGAGTTTTAGAAAAACTTGGGTGTTCAAAAATTTGTTCTGACAGTCTACCTTTTATGGGGTGGGTGGATGAAAAAGTTTTTGGTGTTGACGTAAGAGTTTATAGAATTTCATTTTCAGGAGAATTGAGTTTTGAAATTTCAGTTCCTAGTAACAAAGGATTATTTTTATGGAATGAGATTCTATCCTTAGAAAAAGAGTTTGGAATTACACCCTATGGGACAGAGGCTTTACATGTAATGAGAGCAGAAAAGGGCTTTATTATGATTGGTGATGAAACTGACGGGACAATTATTCCACAGGATCTGGGTTTAGACTGGGCGCTATCTAAGAAAAAGAATGATTATATTGGAAAGAGAGCACATCAGAGATTATATATGAGTAACCCTGAAAGATGGAAACTCGTTGGTCTTGAAAGCACTGATGGATCGGTTATTCCTGAGGGAGCTTATGCCATAGGACTAGGAGAGAATGATGTGGGACAAAAAGTTACAATAGGTAGAGTCACATCAACTTATTATTCACCAACTCTAAAAAAAGGTATAGCATTGGGGCTTGTCGCATACGGCCCAGATAGACTTGGAGAAATTATTCAATTTCCAACATTAACTAATTCAGTTGTAGAAGCTAAAATTGTTTCTCCTATTTTCTATGACCCTGATGGATTTAAACAGAATGTCTAATGATCTTGAATCTAAAAGTAACTTATTAGCTATTAATCCTTTCGATCTAAAAGAGATCGCTGAATTTGGGTTATTGTCCGTACGGGGAGATCTAGGATCCAAAAGACTTTCTGAAGCCTTAAAATTTTCAACTGGATTAAAAGTTCCAACAGTACGGAGCTTTGTGAGCAAAAGCAAAGTAGAAGCTTTTTGGATGTCCACGGATGAACTCTTAATTAAAGCTCCAGATAAGGCTATCGATGGTATAGAATCAAAGATGTTAAAAGGGTTAAAAGATTTTCATTCTTCAGTTGTCAATATTTCTGATTCAAGGAGTTTATTTACGATAAAAGGGGCGCTTTGTAGAGATATATTAGGAAAGCTGTGTCCGGTAAACTTTGATAAAAAGATTTTTAAAATAGGAGATTTTAGGCGTACAAGGATGGCGCAGGTTCCTGTTGCTTTATCTCTATTAGAAGATAACTATTTTCAAATTATGTGCTATCGATCTGTGAAGGAATATGTTTATAACATTTTGAAAATGTCAGGTTGTGACAACAGCAATGTAAACTTTTATTAGCAATTAATCCAAAATATATTTATTTTAAATTTATTCATTGTTGACCTGTTGTAAGTAAATTTATTATGATATCCCAATTTAGTAAAACTTTTATCTAAGTTTAAATATCAATGTATTTTAACAGTTAAGGAGGCCCATGAAATGGCTTTTGAACTTCCTAACCTACCATATGCACATGACGCATTAACAGAGAATGGTATGTCTAAAGAGACACTAGAGTATCACCATGACTTGCATCACAATGCATATGTCACCAACGGTAATGCAGCAATTGCTGGTACTGATTGGGAACATAAAACTCTTGAGGAAATAATTGTTGGCACTTACAAAAAAGGGTCAGTTTCTCAAAATGGAATATTTAATAATATTTCTCAATTATGGAATCATAATCAATTTTGGGAAATGATGAGTCCAAATATTTCGAAAATGCCGTCAGAGCTTGAGAGTGAATTAAAGGATAACTTTGGTTCTGTAGATGAATTTAGATCTCAATTCTGTGCTGCTGGAGCTGGTCAATTTGGATCAGGATGGTGCTGGTTAGTACGTGATTCAGATGGAAGCCTTAAAGTGACAAAAACTGAAAATGGAGTTAACCCACTTTGTTTTGGACAGAAAGCACTGTTAGGTTGTGATGTATGGGAACATTCCTATTATATTGATTTCCGTAATAAACGTCCGGTATATTTAACAAATTTCCTTGATAAACTCGTGAATTGGGAAAATGTAGCCTCACGTATGTAAGTTTATAGGTGTAGCATTTTGTGATGCTACACCTTGACTTGTTAGTTTTTTATGTTTTTTAAATAGTTTCTAAAATCTCGTCAGCTGAATCAATTACTACGAAATAATTATTAATTGATAAATCAGCGAACTCACTTGTCACTAACTGATCTAGAAGTTCAATTAGTTTATCCCAATAACCATTAATATTTATAATAATAATTTTCTTTCCATGTAACCCAAGCTGTTTCCACGTTAGTATCTCAAAAAACTCATCTAGAGTTCCAATACCACCTGGAAGAATTATCACAAAATCCGAATTCATAAACATAACTTTTTTACGTTCATGCATATTTTCGGTAACAATAAATGTACTAAGGTCAGTTTTTCCAACTTCTTTTTCTAAGAGATGTTTTGGAATAACTCCTAGTATTTCTCCTTTATTAAACTGAACCGCGTTTGCTACGACTCCCATCAGTCCAACACTCCCTGCACCATAAACAAGTCGCCAATTATTTTTGGCAATAATCTTACCCAATTTATTTGCTTCAACTGTATATTCTGGTGCTTTTCCAGCACGGGAACCACAAAATACACAAACTGATTTCCTATTTGGTTCCAATTGAATTCTCCTATGGTATGAGTGATTGATATTGTGATAATTAATTATAAAGTAAAAAATAGCTACAATTATCTGAACAAGATTTAAAAGAAGGACATTTGAATGGCAAATATGCCTAAAGAGAAGATAAGTTGGCCGGTTGTCATAGCTTGTATAATTGTTGCATTTATTTTTTTCGGTGATTTTGTTTTGGATTACTTCGGATTTAAAGGTGTGAATGAGACTGTCGAAGTAGTTTATGATGAGATTAAGGAAAGATCTGATGAAAAAATAACTAAGTCTGAACTCAAGTCTGAACCCAAGTCTGAAACCGCGTTAGATTTAGTGGAACCCAAAAAATTATCTCCGACTTTCGATATTGTGCGGGTTGATCCGGATGGATCTGGCCTAATTGCTGGGGTGGCCAACCCAGGAAGCAAGATAAGCTTATTAATGGACGGAACACCTGATGTAAGCACTTTGGTGCCAGATGACGGTCAATTTGTTTTAATGTTTGATTTACCAAAATCTGGTGGACCAAAAAGCCTATCTCTTAAAGAAACAAATGCTGATGGAACAACGATAATTTCCACAGAAACTGTTTTAATTAATCCTACTTCTGAGAGTGAAGAAGTCAAGAATACACCAGATGTCCCATTAGCTTCGGGAGAGATAGTGGTCAAATCTGATAGTGAAGAGGTAGTAACGACGTCTGAGGTTAGTTCTGTAGAAGAAGAAATTAAAGTGGTTACGGGAGAAATAGTAGCTAAATCTGATAGTGAAGAGGTAGTAACGACGTCTGAGGTTAGTTCTGTAGAAGAAGAAATCAAGGTGGTGACAGCGGAAGTAGCACTTAAATCTGATAGTGAAGTTTCGGCAACAAGTATAGACGAAAATACTACAAAGAAAAAACCAACTATAGTTATTGTTGATAATGAAGGTTCAAAAGTAGTGCAATCGTCACCTTTACCAGTTTCTCCTAAGGATAGTGATACTGAAAATGTGGTAATTGATACGATTACTTATGATAACGAAGGGGAAGTTGCTATTTCTGGACGTGGTTCTGCAGGAGATTTTGTTCAAATATATTTAGACAATAAGCCAGTATTATTAACTTCGATAGGTGTAGATGGGTCTTGGGTTACTCCTTTAACAAATATTAAACAGGGTTTGTATAATTTGAGGGCAGATGAGGTATCTAAAAGTGGAGTTGTTCTATCTAGGGTAGAGACCCCCTTTCAAAGAGAGAATGTTGTGATAGCAGCTAAAGGTGCATCAGCTATTACGGTTCAACCAGGCTATACATTGTGGGCAATAGCTAGAGAAAAATATGGATCTGGGTTTCAGTATGTCAGAGTGTATCAAGCTAACCAAGATTTAATTAAGAACCCTGATCTTATTTATCCTGGACAAGTTTTTAAGTTGCCTGAAGAGTAGCATTACGCTTAAGAATAAAGTAATTTTTGATTGATCGTCAAACATATAATTATTATCAAAATTTACCCTGAACTAGAAAGAGTGCAAAAACTATGTTAAAGGCTAATAGCTCAATGAGAGTTGTCTTTCGTGTGCTCCCATATTTGTGGCCTAAACATAAATCCTGGGTAAAAAAGCGGGTAACTATATCATTACTTCTCTTGTTTTTTGCAAAAATTATAAGTGTTTTTACGCCATTTCTTTATAAAGGGGCGGTAGATCTCTTATCAGGGGATGTTCAATCTTCGGGTTGGATGTTGGGTGCTGGAGCTGTAAGCCTGACGGTAGCTTACGGAATAGCAAAATTTATGCATGTAGGTATTCAACAGCTTCGTGATGTTGTTTTTGCTCGAGTAGGACAACGAGCCCTACGTGAATTAGCGATAGAAACGTTTACGCATATTCATAAACTCTCTATGAGATATCACACTTCTCGTAAAACAGGTGGTCTTAGTCGGATTATTGAAAGGGGAGTAAAAGGTGTAGATTTCTTACTTAGGTTCTTACTTTTCTCTATTGGGCCATTATTTTTAGAACTTCTAATGACATCTATAATATTATTTGTTGTGTTTGATGTAAGGTTTTTATTGGTTGTTTTGATTACAATTTTTTTATACATTATTTTTACGTTCTCTGTTACCGAGTGGCGTGTTAAAATTCGTAAGATAATGAATGAGCAAGACACAGATGCTAACCAAAAAGCTATAGATAGCTTACTGAATTATGAAACTGTAAAGTACTTTTCGGCAGAAGATCGTGAAATTGCTAGGTATGGTTCGGCAATGGCTAAATTTGAAGCGGCTTCAATAAAAACTCTATATTCCCTTTCATTTTTGAATTTTGGACAATCATTTTTTATTAGTAGTGGTTTAGTAGCTGTTATGATTATGGCTGCGATAGGCGTACATGATGGAACTATGACAGTTGGTGATTTTGTGATGGTTAATGCATATATGATACAAATTACAATGCCCTTAAATTTTTTGGGAACTATTTATAGAGAAATCAGACAAGCAATTGTTGATATGTCTGAAATGTTTGGTTTGCTGGAACAACCTGCTGAGGTGGAGGATAAGATTGGAGCTCCTGAATTAGTAGTTAGTAAAGGGCGAATTGAATTTAAGGAAGTTTCGTTTGGTTACGACATAGAAAGAAAAATTTTAAAAGATATATCTTTTTCTGTGGAAAAGGGTCAAACGCTGGCTGTTGTTGGATCCACAGGAGGTGGCAAATCGACCATTGGAAGGCTTCTATTTCGATTTTATGACGCCGACAAAGGTTCAATTTTAATTGACGGTCAAAATATATCCCATGTTACGCAAGAAAGCTTGCGTAAAAATATTGGAATGGTGCCGCAGGACATTGTTCTTTTTAATGATACAATTTTTTACAATATCGCCTATGGAAAGTTAAATGCTTCAAAAACTGAGGTTGTAAGTGTTGCAAAAGCTGCAAAAATTCATGATTTCATAATGGAGTTACCAATGGGATATGATACTTCTGTTGGAGAGAGAGGTTTAAAACTTTCTGGAGGAGAAAAGCAAAGAATTGGTATTGCTAGAACTTTGTTAAAATCCCCCGACCTACTCGTTTTAGATGAGGCGACCTCCTCCCTCGATACACGAACTGAAAAGAATATAAAAGAGAGCCTTTTAAGCCTTGGTAGCGGTAGAACTACTATTATAATTGCTCATCGGTTATCAACTATTTCTAATTCAGATCAAATCATTGTCGTTGAGAAGGGGCAAATAATTGAATCTGGAACCCATAAATCTCTTATTAACCTAGATGGAGTTTATGCCTCAATGTGGTTCAAACAAGACTTGGATGATCAAAAAATTGCATAAGACTTAATTGTTTATTTAAGTATGCGATTTAAAATTAATTTAGCTTCAGTCTCAGGGTCAGAAAGCTTACTTTTATCTTCTCCCGGATAAAATTTTTCTCTTGTTTTAGTTGCCATGGGCGCTGGTTCCTCAATTATTATTTGTAGAGATTTTTTTTGGTTCTCTACTTTCCAGCTCTTAACCAAAAAGAGTTGAGCAACTTTAGAAGCACCGTATGCCACATGATATTTTTTTTGAGTCGCACTATCATTGAAAAATACTGCTTTTCCATTTTTAGATTGATTTAAAAGAGGACTCAAATTTGTTATTAATAGAGAGGTAGCAATGGCATTAGTAGCTAGTGTTTTTGTGAGCTCTTTTGAGTCTATGTGATTTGTTGGTGATAGAGCAGGAGCGTGAATGGCTGTATGAATCCAAAGATCTATTTTCTTCCAGCGGTTAAAAATTGCTAAACAACTTTTTTTGATAGCTATTTCATCGGTTACGTCCAATGGTAGTAAAGTTGCTGATCCACCAATTTCACGAATTCTATCATCAAGTTCTTCTAATGCTCCTACTGTTCTGGCTACTAGAATTAGATGGTAACCTAGAGATGCAAGATTTAGGGCTAGCGCTGCTCCTATACCTCGAGATGCACCAGTTATTAACGCTATTTCATTTCTATTGTCTGTCATAGGTCGCTCATTTCATATACTTTATTGAAGATCAAGATTTGTATTAATAATAATCCTATGTTATGCCTCGTGTGTTAAAATAAAAAAAAATGGAAAAAAAATGGCTTTAGCATTTGCTCAGAAAAATAATAAGAAATTATTGAAAAACATTAGCTTGGTAGTTCTTGGGACTGTTTTTATAGCTTTATCTGCTCAAGTAATTGTCCCTTTTGTGCCAGTCCCGGTTACACTCCAAACTTTAGCTGTTTTGATGATAGGCCTTAGTTTTGGTTCTAAACTAGGCTTGGCAACTGTGTTTACATATCTGCTTGAAGGGGCAGTTGGTCTTCCAGTGTTCGCGGGAGGAGCTTCTACTTTGGCTTTGATCGGACCGACTGCTGGGTTTCTTTTTGGTTTTCTACTTATGGTCTATGTTGCGGGCTTGGCACGAGACCTTCAGGTCACTAGCTTTTTTGCGACTTCCTTTTTTACTTTACTGGCCTCCATACTTTTATACATTCCTGGTGCTATTTGGCCTCTCCTAATAGCTGAGTTTTTGGGAATAAAGGCAGGTTGGGCAAATTTACCAGTTAGTAAGATAATGAGTGGTTTTATAGCTCCATTTATTTTGATCGATATAGTGAAATCATTTGTAGCTGCGCTACTTGTTTCGTCCATAGTAAAACGTTTAATTTAACTATTATGTTTTATAAATGTGATTGTTAAAATAGCGGTAATTTAACTTAAGAAATTAAATTTTTTTTTTAATTAGTTATTTTTTGTCATTTTGTTTGTGGAAATAAAGTTTTGTACCCAGTGGGGAAGATTTAATACTTTCTCATCAGACTTCGAAATAAGCCTAATCAAAAATTACTTTAAAAGATTTCGGGCTGTACTGGGTACTCATTAGTAAAGCAATGATCAGTGAGCTGTGGAGTTTCGTTGTTTCTGCCTTCATAACCCATTGCTTTGTAGGTACCTTCGATACTTAGAAAGAATATTGACGTAGCCCCTATAATGTTTTCCGTTTCCTTCTTTGAATACTTTGCTGCTATCAGTTCGGCTTGGTTAGGCGTGTCGATACCATAAAAATCTGGATATTTTACAGGAGGGCAAGCTATCCCAATATGTACTTCTTTTGCTCCTGCTTCAAAAACCATATTTACTATCTGTTTTGCGGTTGTTCCTCGTACCAAGGAGTCATCTATTAGTATTACTATTTTTCCCTTTACTGCAGATTTATTTATGCTGTGCTTTAACTTGACTGTATTTTGTCTTAAGCTTTGGAGTGGTTCTATAAATGACCTTCCAACGTAGTGGTTTCTTATTATTCCAAGCTCATAATCACATTTTGTAAATTGAGAAAAACCAAGCGCTGCCGGGACCCCACTATCTGGAATTGGAACTACTACCGTATTTTTTGCTTCGTTTTTTGCAGGACAATTACCACTTTCTTGCCATTCACGGGCCAACTCCAGCCCAAGATTTTTCCTATATGTATAAACTGTATTACCTTTAACCACGCTATCAGGCCTAGCAAAGTAAATACGCTCAAACAGGCACTGTCTTTCTATCTTAGTTTCATCATATTTAATACTTTTGATACCATTCTCGTCAATTAAAACTATTTCACCTGGCATAACATCCCGGACATATTTTGCTCCTACCATATCCAATGCACAAGTTTCAGATGTTAGTATTGGTGAGCCATCTAAGTCACCGAGGACTAAAGGTCTAATTCCATAAGGGTCTCTCACACCAATAAGCTTCTTTTTAGTCATTATAGTAAGAGCATACGCTCCCTCAATGTGGCTGAGAGCATCAATTAACTTTTCTACTACGTTATTTGCATTACTTTTTGAAACAAGGTGTAGAATTGCTTCGGTATCAGATGTGGTTTGAAATATTGCTCCAGATTCAACAAGTTTATTTTTTAATGATTTAGCATTGGTCAAATTACCGTTGTGTGCGATTGCAAACCCACCACGAAATAGCTCTGCAAAAAGTGGTTGAATGTTCTCAGTTATAGAAGCGCCTGTTGTACTATATCGAACATGCCCAACCGCACTATTACCAATGAGTTTGTTTACAATTTCAGGGCTATTAAAGTGCTCACTAACCAACCTTGGTCGTCGAACACCGTAAAAGTTACTACCATCAGTGGTAACAATGCCGGCTCCTTCTTGCCCTCTGTGTTGTAAAGAGTGTAGGCCAAGAGTAACTAAGGCAGCCGCGTTTTCATGATTAAATATTCCAAATACACCGCACATATATTTTCCAAAGATAAAATTTCTAAATACTGATATTTTTTGCTTTTAAATATAAAAGAGAATCACTTACGTTGTTCTCTCTTAAAAATTATAATTTAATTGAGGGGGTATTGCACGTTGATACTAACCCGTCGTAATTTTTTACTACCCAATAAGGTATGTCGTCTGGGAGAACAGAGCTAAAGTCGGACGACACTCCATAAAATGACTTATATACAAAGCTTTCGTTTACTACAGGAAACTGCTGGTTGATTGCTAATTGACTGTAAGCAACAATAGCAACTGCAACTAAGACAGCACCCCTTGCTGCTCCAAATAAAAACCCTAAACTTTGGTCGATACTGTTTAAGAATGAACGTTTTATTAAATTGGATAAGAGTGGAGTGAAGAAGGAACAGATTACTACTGATAGCGCAAGCACAAAGGCAAATGATATTATTGTGGTAGCTTCGCATCCACTTACAATTTTATTTAAGTAAGGAACTTCTTTTACTAGTGGGACTGCTGTTGGAGCAAAAATGAAAGCTATAATCACTGATACAATCCAACCAGCTATCGAAAAAAGCTCTCTCGTGAAACCTCGAGCGTACGCTAAAATCCCAGATAATAAAATTATGGTGAGAGCTGCTCCGTCTATTAATGTAAAACTATCCATTTTTTAGTACACCGTAATTATTTAAGTGAAAGCTTGTTAATGAATGCATTTATATCCTCGAACTCCGTAATCTCTATTAACGACTGCTCTACTTTTTTCTTTCCTTTTGAAATAATTGCTCCCTTGAATCCAAGTTTCTTAGCTTCTCTTATACGGTTTTCAACTTGAGAAACAGGACGAAGGGACCCAGACAGACTAATTTCTCCAAAAATAATTGTATTTAAAGGTAATACAATACCCTGCTTTGAAGAAAGGATTGCAGCAGCTATTGCTAAGTCTGCTGCTGGCTCAGAAACTCGCAATCCCCCAGCAACGTTTAAATATACATCATAATTAGAAAATTGAATTTTGCAATGAGCCTCAAGTACGGCCAAGATAGTTGCTAACCTACCACCATCTATACCAACTACCGTTCTTCTCGCTTGAGAGTGAGGGGAGGGAGAAACAAGAGCCTGTATCTCGGACAAAACTGTTCTAGTTCCTTCTATTCCGGCAAAAATAGCCGACCCAGGAGTAGATTTGTCTCGATCGCCAATGAACATTGCAGATGGATTTTGCACTTCTATTAGACCAGCACCCGTCATTTCAAAAACACCAATTTCATCAGTTGCACCAAATCGGTTTTTTACAGCTCGTAAGATTCTAAAGTTATGACTTCGCTCCCCTTCAAAATAAAGAACGGTATCAACCATATGTTCGACCACCCTTGGGCCCGCTAGTTGTCCATCTTTTGTTACATGACCAACTAAGACGATAGATGTGTTTCGAGTTTTTGCAAAAGTTATTAACTCATGTGAAGCTACTCTGACCTGAGACACTGAGCCTGGTGCACTGTCTAAATTGTCTGACCAAATTGTTTGAATAGAGTCAATTATTGCTAAATTTGGTTTCAAAGAATCTAATGTTGTTAGAATATTTCTAAGGTTAGTCTCAGCAGCTAATTTTAATGGACTTTCTTGGAGCTTTAGTCGTTTAGCTCTGAGTCGTATTTGGTCTACGGCTTCTTCACCAGAGATATAAAGAACATCTAATCCAAGTCTTGAAAATCTTGCTGCGGCCTGGAGTAGTAAAGTCGATTTCCCAATCCCAGGATCTCCACCGACTAAAATAGCTGATGAATCGACTAGACCTCCGCCCAAGACACGATCTAACTCTTTAACCCCAGATAGAGTTCTTTCTGGAGTTTTGTCTGTTGCAGATAATTTAGAAAACTTGATTATCTCACCTCTTGCACTTCCAATAGAGCTATTCCTTGGGCCAGATGATAGGGGAACTTCTTGGACTATTGTGTTCCAGGCTTTGCAATTATCACATTGACCGGACCATTTTCCAAAATTTGTTCCGCATTGACTGCATGAAAATAAAAGTTGTTTTACCATTGGGAAAGTCTCACCTAAGCTTGATCAGACAGCAAGCACATTTTCATATTTAGTAGGTACTTATCAAAATATATTCATTTTACTATATTAGTACCTTAAGTCTTTACTTTTTTAGTAATTATTTGAGATAGGACCAGTAGCCAGTCCATTTATAAATTGATCTACCATTTTGTTTCCTGAGTTATCCAAGTGATTGATTTCACCTTTCCACTGAACTTTACCTGAGTCTAACATTGCCACATCATCTGCGATTATACGAGTTGAGTTGATGTCATGAGTTATAGTTATTGCGGTTACCCCCATCTCAACGACAATTTCTCTAATTAATCTGTTTATTACGTTAGCCATTATTGGGTCTAGGCCAGTAGTTGGTTCGTCAAAAAAAATAACTTTAGGATCACCAGCGATAGCTCTAGCTAATGCGACTCTCTTTTGCATACCTCCAGAGAGCTCACTTGGGTATAGATCTATTATGTCACTATTTAAGCCGACGAGCTTCAGTTTTTCAGAGGCAAGTTGTTTAGCATCAGATCGAGAAATCTTTTGATTACCTCTCAATAAACGGAAAGAAATGTTTTCCCAAATAGGTATACTATCAAAAAGTGCTCCACCTTGGAAAAGCATTCCAAACTGATCATAAAATGTTTTGTTGTTTTTATTACTATTCTCTATTTTATTTATATGTATTGTGCCTTCGTCATAGGTTTCTAAGGCTAATATACATTTTATTAATACTGACTTACCTGTTCCAGACCTACCTATTATTACCAGACTGCTACCTTCATTAATCTTTAAATTTACGCCTGTTAAGATTTTCTTTTTACCAAATGATTTTTTTACACCCTCTAATACTATCATTTTAAAAAAGTGCTCCCGTTAAAGCAAAATTTGCTACTAATATAAATATTGCAGCTGCTTCTACTGACGATCTTGTTGCCTCACCAACGCCACGAGCCCCTTGACCAGAGTGGATGCCAAAATAACAACCCATTAGGGATGCTATTCCACCAAAGGCGGATGCTTTAATGAGACTTGATGTGATATCTGAAAGTTCGAGAAAACTTACTGTACTTTGTAAATAGCTAATCCAGTTAAAGTCTAAGGCACGAGTGGAAACTATATAACCTCCAAAAATACCAATAATATTACCAATGCTAACTAGAATTGGTAACACAATTATTGCAGCAAGGACTCTAGGGATTACTAGGTATTTTATCGGATTAGTCGAGAGAGTTTTAAGAGCGTTTAATTGTTCAGTTACTTTCATCGTAGCAATTTCAGCAGCTATAGAAGAAGTGACCCTAGCCGCAATCATTAAGCCCACTAAAACGGGTCCTAACTCTCGCACAAGCCCAATTGCAACAATTTGAGGTACTACAGCCTCAGCGTTAAATCTTGCGCCTCCTGCGAATATTTGCAGAGCTAGTGCTCCTCCTGTGAAAAAAGTGGTTAACCCGACAACTGGTAATGAGAAGTACCCTATATTAATTAATGAGTGACCTAATTCTTTGAAATAAAATGGTCGAGTTAAGAGATTTGCTAAAATATTAGCCATAAACAGAAACACCCGTCCAATACCAGAAAGGGCATGTAAAGTAGTTTTTCCAATTCCACGTATAAAAATCATTTGTAGATCCGACTATATCTGTTTCCAAGAGAAGTTAGAATTTCGTGACCAATTGTGTTTGATATTTCGGCAATCTGATCTATAGATTGAGATGGGCCAATAAAGTTTAAATAATTAGGTTCATTTTCTAATTTACTAATATCCACTGTTATTAAGTCCATTGATATCCTTCCTACTACTCGACAAGGAATTCCTTCATGATAAAAAATGGCTTTTTTTGATAAACTTCTTATTATGCCGTCTGCATAGCCAGCAGATATCGTAGCTATTGTCATTTTCTTTTTTGCTATAAACGACGCGCCGTAACCAATGCTCTCCCCTTTATTAATTACCTTTGTTTGAATTACTGGGATATCTAACGACACAACATGTTCAGAGTCAGAGAATGGGAACCCTCCATAGAGACCAATACCTGGTCGGGTTAGATCAAAGTGATAGTCATTTCCTAGTAATATACCAGCGGTAGCTGAAAGTGATCGTGGTATATTAAGCTCGGAAGTCATTTGGAGGAACTTGTTTAATTGTTTTTTGTTTTCAAGATTTGATGGCTCATCTGCGCATGCCAAGTGACTCATAATAAAATCTGCACCTGTTGCCAACTCTTTTACCCAATCATTTGATGTAACCCCTAGACGATTCATTCCAGTATCGATTTGGATTGCAAAGGGAAGTTCGCGAGATTGTGAATGATGACGGTTTAATTGGACTATTGAATTTAGGATTGGCCTAGCCTCTAAATCAATGAATTTCTTAGTGTCACCCTCTAATTGCCCAGAAAATACATATATTTCTGGAGATTTTCCTAAGGTTTCTCGAATGATCTCAGCTTCATTTATTGTTGCAACAAAAAACTTTCGAACACCGTTAGTTGCTAACAGTTTTACAATTTCTTTTGAACCCAGTCCATAAGCGTTAGCCTTAACAACTGAACCTGTTTCAGATGTCGATAAGCGTTGTAATTTTTTTAAATTATTAATTAACGCTTGTTTGTTAATGGTTAGGTAACCGGAACACATTTTAGAAACATTTCTTTCCAAAGTTAATTTAAATTATTATTTTTTAAAAAATTTAATTTGTTTAAATTGATGGATTGGATTCATATTCTCTTGAGATTTTACATCATTTTCAGGAAACTCCCACAATAAAATTGGGTTTGACAATTTTTTTGATAAACTCGCTAGTGTTATATCTCTTGATGATTTTGAGTCACGCCCCATACCTAATGAAATTAAATGTTTTAGAGAGGCGTATGCTCCTGCTGTTATCCAGACTCTTAAAGCGAGGAGAGCGGGCGTAAGAAATAAAGTTAAGACTGTTGATACGCCTAAACCAAAAACGACGGCAGTCGCTAATTGCTTCCACCAGAGTGCTGTTGGTGAATCTATAGTATAACCTCCATTAAGAAAATCGAGTGAAAGTCCAAACATCATAGGTGTAAGACCTGCCATAGTTGTTACAGTAGTGAGTAGTACTGGTCGAATTCGTGCCTCAGAAGTGCGTATAACTGCCTCTATTTTCGGCATATATTGCGAATACTCTGAATAAGTGTCTATTAAGACAATGTTATTATTAACTACAATGCCTGCCAATGCCACTATACCGGTTCCGGTCATTATGATTGAGAAGGTCTGGTCCATGACTAACATACCTATTAGTACCCCTGAAGTAGATAAAACTACTGCAAGTAGAACTAATGCTGAATTATAAAAGCTATTAAACTGAGCTAAAAGAATAATAAACATTAAACCGAGTGCGGCTGCAAAAGCTGAACTCAAGAAAGCCTGACTTTCCTCTTGTTCAGCAGTATCTCCAGCCCATTCAAAATTTATATTGGATTTAAAAGGCCGATCCTCTACTATCCACTTTGTTATATATTCTATACGTTCATTTGCGTTTAACGGGGCACCATTTTCATTAAGTAAACCAGGTGCTATATCAGCCTTTATATCAAAATAGCGAGACTGATTTATGCGGTCTATTCTATCTAACCTGGGGACAACTTTCTTGCTAATAAACTGAGATAAAGGAATTAGGCCATCACGTGTCCGAACTTTCAAGCTATCTAAGGTTGAAAGAACTCTTTGATCCTTTGGAAGTCTTACACGAATGTCAATTTCTTCTTCGGAGGTGCTGACCCTCATTGTATCTAACAAAAGACCTCTTGTTATCAATTGAACCATTGCTCCTACCATATTAACGTCAGCTCCATATCGTCCTGCTGCCTCAACATCCACATTCAATTCCCAATCTATACCAGGAAGAGGTAGAGTATCTTCGATGTCAATTAATCCTTGGGTGTTATTAAATTTTGTTCTGGCTAAAATAGTAGCATTTTTTAAGTCATTCCAATTATTGCCAGTTAAACGCAAGTTTACCGGTTTACCTTGAGCCGGTCCTCTGTCCTGAGATTGAATCTCTGTTTTTATGCCTGGTATGCGTGACATTTTAACTCTAGCTTCTTGAAGAATTTCTAAATCGTCTCGTCTACTCCCCCAAGGAGCTAATTCAATTTGAATTTTACCGATCGTATCAAGAGGTGTGGAGATGCCGCCATCATTTGCTCTAAGTCCACCCTCAGCAGCAAATGCGAATACGGCAGTAATACCTTTTATTGATAATAGCTGATCTTCAACTTGTCGTGTTAGTGCATCTTTTTCTTGAAGACTAAGGTTTCCTCTGGCTCTGACATAGACGATGGCTTGTTCAGTTTCGGATTCAACAAAAAATTCAACACCATTGTTGTTTGCTTTAAAAATACTGAAAGTTGAGATAATAAAAAAACTTACTAGTCCGATTGCGACTAAGGGCATTATTGGATTGCCAACAATAAATTTTGTGAAGTGACCAAACAAGGTTCGTTTATAACCTCCAGAGATTCCCTTTTGAGGGTTACGTATTGAAATTGCCCCCATTGCAATGGAAACCATTGTTGCCATTGTTACGAAAAATAGTACTGCTAAAAGACTTTTAACAAATGGAGGGATTCCAGTTGAAATAAAAATATACTCTGAATTTAATAACTGCATACAAGATATAAACAGCCCAAAAAAAGAAATTAAAAAGAAACATAGTCTTGTTAGGTAGCTGAAGCTACGTAACCATAAAGAAATCCCCGAAAAGAACTGACTTATAACACCTGTTACTCCACCTAATACTGGTAGGTAAATTAGTGCTACAATTAAAGAAGCGCTTAGAACAAAGATAAGAGTTATTGGGAGCATTCCCATAAATTGACCAGGAACCCCGGGCCAAAATAACATAGGTAAAAATGCACAAAGTGTGGTAGCTGTAGAGCTCACAATTGGCCAAAACATTCTTTTTGCAGCGTCAGAATATGCTTTCATAGGCTGAATGCCTTCTTGTAGTCTTCGATCAGCATATTCGACAACTACTATAGCGCCATCTACTAACATGCCTACAGACAAGATAAGTCCAAACATCACAATATTTGATACTGTAATTCCCATTATCCCAAGTAGGATAAAGCATAGTAGAAAAGATGTAGGAATTGAAAATCCAACTAATAGTGCCGAGCGAGCACCCAAAGAAGCAAGTACAACTATCATTACCAGTGCTATCGCTGTTAAGACTGATCCCTCTAGTTGTCTAACCATACTTCCTACATTTGTTGATTGATCAAATGTTACGTCTACCTTGACCGAGTTTCTTAGATCTTCTGGCCATTTTTCGACGGCATCAAAAACCTGCTGTCTAACTAATGCGCTTGTATCTATAATATTAAAACCTTTTCTTTTGACCACCTGAAGCGCTATTGTATCTTTACCGTTAAAACGAGCTGTCCCGGTTCTATCTTCGAAGGTTAACCTAATTTTGGCAAGCTCTCCTAAAGTAACAACTCTGTCGCCATTAACCTTAATCGGCAGTTCGTAAACATCTCTCGGATTATCAAATGAGGATGGAATTTTTATTGCATAAGCCCCTTGGGAGGTTTCTATTTTTCCTGCGGCTACTAATAAATTATTATTGTTCACAACAGAAATTAGGTCAGATGCGGAAACGTTGTAAGCCTCTAAAGCTAAAGGGTTTATAATTACCTCTAGCATTTCATCACGGTGACCAGAGAGACTAACTTCTAAAATTTCTGGAAGAGTTTCAATAATCGTTTGCAACTCTTTTGCCGATTTTAGTAGTGTCCTTTCGGGTAGATTTCCTGAAATTGAGACTATAGCAATCGGAAATTCAGAAAAATTAATCTCATTTACAGAATATTGTTTGGCTCCAGAAGGAAATTCAGCTTCAGCTTGAGTCATTTTGTCTCTAACATCTGCTAGCACTTTTATTTTATTCCAACCGAACTCAAACTCTAAGGCAATGCCAGCGTAGCCTTCAGATGCATTTCCAGTAATTTTTTTTAAACCATCTAAGTCTTGAAGTTTAGACTCCATAACTTTTACGAGGAGTCTTTCACTATCCTCGGCTGATATTCCAGGGAATGGTACTGATATAAAAAGTGCTGGTATTTCAATGTCTGGCTCACCTTCCTTGGGTAAACCAAAATATGCAGCCCACCCAATTATAATTGACATTGCTATGAATGCTATTATCATTCTTGCCCGCTGGCTCGCCCAATCGACAATTCCAATCATCTTTTAATTCTCCGAATATGAAATAATAATTTCAACATCATCAGTAAGATACTCTTGTCCAATAATAATTATTTCCTCCTCCGCGTTTAATCCAGACACCCAGACACCTTTAGTAGTATCTCTAATTAACTGTACTGGTTTGAATTCAGATTTATTTCTGGTCGCGATACGGACGCCCATTTCTCCTGAAGAGTTTAACGTAAGAGATGAAGCTGGTATCAAATGAGCTGTTTCTCCATCTGATACCACACTTATCTCTACTGTTTGGCCATCTATCAGCGCCCCTGACGAGTTATCGATAGAAACCTCTAATCGAAAGGTTCGCGTTGCTGTATCAGCTGATTTTGAGATAAAAGTTACTTTTCCAGTAGCTTTTTGACCGGCTGAAGTTACACCATATGATTTTGCCCCAAGCTTAATTTGAGATACACTATTTTCGGAAACAAAGCCAACCAGTTTGACTGTACTGAGGTCGACTATTGTCGCGCACAAAGAACCTGGCTGCATTAAACTACCTAATTCAGCTGTATTGGTCTCTAAATAACCTGAAAATGGAGCATGTATTTCTAATCGACTTAATTCTTTCTTTACTGCTGCTACAGAAGATTCAGCTGATCCGACAAGTGCTTTAGCCGAAAGTACACCTGCTTTTGCCGTCTCGACATTCGCAATAGCCGACTTAATTCTTGCTTTTGTTGCTTCAACACCAGCTTTAGCTGTTTCGATCGTGGCTATTGCCGATTTAATTCTTACTTTTGCAGTTGTCACGCCCACTTTTGCAGTTTCTAGATTTGCAATGGCTTGTTGTTTTAAAGCCTCGTTTGAAGCAAGGCGAGATTCTGAGGCATAACCTCCAGCCTTTAGTTTCTTGGCTGCGCTATAATTAATTTTTGCTTCCACCAAACGAGCTTCAGCTTCTTTAACGCGACTATTTGATTCTGGTATCCTAGCATTGGCTTCAATTAAAACAGCTTCACTCTCGATTACCCTACTATTTGCTTCTGGTATTCGAGCCATTGCCTCACTTAGTTTAGCTTTGGCATCTGTTACTTGGCTATCAGCTTGAGGTACTCGTGCTTTTGCTTCATCAAGTCTTGACATTACGTTGGTTAGATCAATTAACTTGGTGCCAGGATCAAGTTCACAGAGAATTTGATCTTTTTGGATTTTACTTCCTTTTTTAAGAGGTGATGAAACTATTAACCCAGTTGTTTGAGATCTTACGTTTACTTGCCGTGTGGCCTCAGAACGACCTCTTAAGATAATCATTTTGTCTAAGTCTTTTGCAATTGATTTTTTTACAACTACTGAAAACAATTTACTAGACTTATCAGCGGTACTTTTTAAATTTTCTTTAGTTATTAAAATCTCGTTTTTTAGGCCGTCGGGAGTTGGTTTAAGTTGTGAAAAGCTCATTAAACGATCACGCTCAAATATTAAGAGATATAAAGCCGCTGAGACTAACAGCGCAACAGTTATAGAGAATATCCTCATTTAAATTTAAAAACCTTTTGTTAATGATCATAGATTCTATCGATATTTCGATGAGTTTTATATATTAATTAGATGTTTACTAGGGAGAGATTAATTAATTAAATTATTTATGTTTTGTGTAAGTTTTACAAATATCTTTTTTAGATAAATACTGGATAAAATTTTACAAGGTATACATAAAAATAAAACGAAGTTTAATTTACTAGCAAAATTATTTTTGACAGAGTAAGAGTATACCTTATAGGTATATATATTTTATATTTCAGGAGATTGGTTTGAGTAATAACGAAAGTTTTATACAAGAGGTTTCAGAAGAGGTACGTAGAGACCGATTATATCGAATTCTAAAAAAATGGGGTTGGATTGGTATAGCCGTGATTGTCGCTTTAGTTGGGGGTGCTTCGTTTAATGAATGGAATAAAGATTCAAAAATGAATTCCGCTCGCAATCTAGGAGATAGAGTTCTCTCAGCAGTTAGTAACAAAGATCCAATTGAACTCAAAGAGATTGAAACTTCAAATATATCTCAAGATATTTTTATTAAAAATTTATTATCAGCAATTTTACTTTCTGATAATAAACTAGACGCTTCAAAAAAGGCATTAGAAGAAATAAGAGATATCTCTGGGATAACAAATACTTACCGAGAATTAAATGCGTTTAAATTGGGACTTCTTTTACTTAAGGAAGACAATTTAACTAGTGACGAACGTTTCGGTGTTTTTGAGGAGTTGGTTGAGCCGGG
>ENA-OWPI01000151-OWPI01000151.1-marine-metagenome-genome-assembly--contig:-NODE-151-length-103518-cov-11.245599_pt1 | contig 103518 bp, 61 predicted proteins | sample MGYA00238138_ERZ651775 | MGnify/ENA primary metagenome ERZ651775 (study PRJEB26906, sample SAMN06265043) | marine metagenome | isolation source: Helgoland LTER site | place: Germany:Helgoland, sampling... | reverse complement strand
CACTCATTTGCAATGCAATACTTTATCATTTCCAGATTACCTTGATATGCGGCCGTATTAATCGTCCATTTATACCACTTACACTTTTTCTCCTCTCGCGCCCACTTGAGCAACTCGAGTTTAGTCGTTTGAGCAACTTTCTCGCAGAAATATGTTTCGTCTTTGCGCCAGTGTCTCGGCCACAACGATTTATTCTTCCACGCAATCTCCAAAGTCGATACCGACGACATCTCTTCAACTTTAAACGTCTTTTTTAACTCCCCCTTTCGTGACGATCTCTTAATCAACTTTCTCGTCTCCGTATTCACTCCATACAAGAATTTGAGATCGGTCCCGTTCAATCTCGGAAGAATATGAGTGAAAGTTATATCGTCGTTATTCACGATCACATCCCACAAATCTCTCTCCCCCATTCGCCTTTTCTGCGCTCTCGTCCTCACTCCAGACAACATGACGACGTTTGTCTCACGACACCAACTTCTTCTTCGTCTTCTTCTTCTTCGTTCTCGAAAGTCTTTTAGTCAAAGAGAGATTTGTTTTTTTTTTCAGAAGTAAAAATTGGCGTTTTTTTCCGAGAGAGACAAGACAACAGATATGAAAACCACATTACGAGAACAACTCGCGCGATACGAGCGAATACGGAAACGTCCCAACGAGAGAGAGAAGAAGAGAGAGAGAGAAAACAGAGAGTGTGTGCATGCGAGAGAGAGAGATGGAAGAGGTTCGCGCGACTCCGCGTGAGTACGTTTGAATAAAACACACTTAGGGAAAGTGAGATATGTCTGCTTTTGCATCACTCGTAGCGCGGAGAGGAAGAACGGCGACGTATCGTTGGTGCAACTTCTGCCTCGCGCACCAAAGGCAAAACGAGTTTGAGCGGTATTATTCGTCTTCTGGGACGACGACGACGACGACGACGATTCAGACGACGAAAATACTCGCGACTTTACTCGAAGATGCGATTGCGGATTCCAACAGGAAAGAGACAGAACAAGAGATGATACCATCATCATCGCAGGAAGATAACCAAAAGATCGTGGACCGAACGCGCGTTCGCGCGATTGCAGGGAAAGGCGGGAAAGGGTGCGCCTCGTTTCGGAAAGACGGCGGGTCGAGAGGACGGAGAGGTGCGGATGGCGGGAACGGCGGGAACGGCGGCGACGTCGTGTTGAAAGCGGTTGGCCAGCGAGGGCCGAAGAGTTTAGGTCACGTGGGGAACTTGTTGAGAGCGGAAAACGGAGGAAACGGAGGGAAAGAGAGGATGCAAGGGAAACGAGGGAAGACGAAGGTGATGGAAGTGCCGGTTGGGACCGTGGTCTGGGAGGAAGAAGAGAGAGAAGATGTTGTCGTCGATGATAACGTCGAGGTGACGAAAAAGATGATGGCGAATTGGGGGTCCTCCGAGCCCGTGTGGGATGATAACGACGATGACGACAACGAGGATGGTGATAATCTCGAGAGAAGCGACGACGGAGAACACGACGACGATGAATTAGAAATAGAGTACATAAGAACCGCGCATTTACGTCCGAGAGGGTATAAATACGGCATTTGGCGAGTGCTCGCGGATTTGTCAACACACGAGGACGAGTTTAAGCTCGCAATAGGAGGCAGAGGCGGGAAAGGGAACGCGAATTTTCCAGTCGGAAAAACAGCCGGAGAGTACGATCCCGGCGAACCAGGGACCGAGAGAAGAGTGGTTTTAGAGTTGAAAACAGTCGCGGACGTCGGGTTTATTGGGTTTCCAAACGCCGGGAAATCCACGATGTTAACGGCGCTGACCAACGCGAAACCAAAAATCGCGCCGTACGCGTTTACGACGTTGACCCCACAATTTGGTGCTCGCGAAATTGATTTAGATAAAGAGATGGAAACGAAAGTGAGCTTGACGTTTGCCGATGTACCCGGTTTACTTCCGGGCGCGCACAGGAACAGAGGCTTAGGTCACGATTTTTTGCGACACGTGGAGAGGTGTCGAGTGCACGCCTACATCGTCGACGCGACTGGTGGTGATGGAAAGAATAAACGCGCGACGACGGGTAATACAGAACAAGACGATGCAAATGAAAGTCTACCTGAAAATAGCAAAGAAACCAATAAGCTGCCCCACGAAGCCTTGATTGATTTAGTCAACGAGTTGGAAACCTACAAACCAGACATAACGAAAACGACGCCGGCGATTGTCGTGGTGAACAAAATGGACTTGTTATTGTTCAACAGTAGCGAAGATGATGGCAATAACGCTAGAGAAGGAGCTTCTTCCGCCGAAGCGATTAAGAAGACAATCTCTGCGTCGATTACGAAAGCGATCGGATCGTTAGGAAAAGATGCGTCTTTGTGGGAAATTGTGTTCGCTTCCGGTAAAACCGGGGAAAACGTGGACGAGGTGTTAGAGGCAGCATCGAGAGCGTGGAAGCGAATGAATAGTAGTGCAAGTAGGAGTAATTATATTAGCGGTAGTGATGATGAAAGCGAGAGCGATGCTGCCAAGGCCGAGAGCGTGTGGTCGGATCCCAATAGATTTTGATTTTAGAGAAAAGCGCCCACAAATTGATAAAATAAATACCTAAATGTTCTTCTTGTTCTTGTACTTTGTCTTCGTCATCACTCTTCTCTCCTTCTCCTTCTTAAACTGCCAGACGATCAATCCACCAACTATAACTGCACTAACCGCTAACCAACACCGGACGACCGCTTTTGGCCACTTTGCCGTGAACAAACCGTCCCCGTGTTTCAGAATCACCAGAAACTCCATCGCCATGGCGGCAATCGCCAACCACGCGTTCGCGCCTAACTGAGCTTTCCAAATCCCGCGCTCGTCCGTTATGAACACGTAATACTCTCTGATGGCAATATTTGCCTGTGCAAACCAAAGCACTAAACGTAAAGTGTTCAAAATATGCGGCGGAGGTATGCCGTAAATGAACTTCAAGAAGAACGCGTTCAATTCAAACGATAAACACATACCGATGAGGAACACGCACTGAATGAAACGACCGGGAGTCTTGAACGGCTGCCATTCGTAACGATACCAGTTATGTCCTTTCTCCGGAAGGATGTAATTTTCGATCGATTTCCGCGCGACGCGAACGAAATTCGACGACGGACGTCGTCTGTGATGGCGGTTTTTCTTTCCATCGCTTTCATCTTTCGTGCGCTCGGAAGAACGCGCCGCCGCCGCCGCCGGTTTGTTCTTCATCTCGTTCTCATCATCTTCTCCTTCTTGTCCATTTTTTTCGTATTCATCCTCCTCGCTACTACTACTCTCCTCGAAATCATCTATCACTCTCTCAGTAAAACCATGATTTTCAACTCCTTCGCTACTTTCCTCCCTACTGCTCCCGCTATAACTACCCCTACCAACGTTGGTCGTCGCGAAATACTTCGTCGCCCGCATCCCGACCCACATCCCGCCAAAGTTACACACCAACACGTCCAACACCCACGAATCCCACCAGCACTCGTTAAAATTCTTCAACCAATGCCTAAACGTCACCTCCATCAGTTCAAACAAAATCGAATACGCCCACAACAAGTGCCAATCGCGAATGGCCAACGCCTTCCCGAACCACCCGAGCACGTGCGCGAGAAAAAACTCATCCAGTATCGTGTTCTTCACGTTCTGGAAACAGGACCCAAAACGTGCTAAATTGCATTGCTCCGGAGTAAAAACTCGACAATCCGTCGCGTACGTCCGTTCCTCGTACGGGAACATCTTCGCATCATCTTCACCCGCTGAGATTAAGTTTGAATCCCAAAACGCAAACACCCTCGCTCTCGCCTGTTCTTTCGTCTCTTGAAACACCAAAAACACCAGGAACAAAAGGTACAGGACAAAACTCCCGTGCACGCACCTCCAGACGCCCGGGTGTGGGCGAAACATGTGCGTGTCTTCACCTTGGAGGAACGAGTACACGAGGTAGGACACGTAGGCGAAGAAGAGGCCTTTTTTCGTCGGGGAACTCGATGATGCTGTCCTCGCTTCTGACACATCATTTCCCCTAATGTTGCGTTGACCAATGTCATCATTCAACGCTTGGTACGCTAAAACGAGCACGTATACGAAGAGAAAAGAGAGTGATTTTCTGTTGTTTGTATTGTTACGAACAGAAACACCGTTGGCGTCCATTTTGCTGCTCTCTTCTTCTCGTCCTCTTCCTCCTTCTCTCTCTTATTTATGCGCGGGGAGTGCGCTAAAAATAACAACTTTGGGATGCTTCATTTTCCCGAAACGAACCCCGAAACGGAACAGAATATATACACACACACACACAACACACACACAGACACAGACGCGCTTTGAATGATGCGCGAGAGTAGTAATGATGCTAATAATAACAACGCCGGAGGATCAGGATCAGGAAATGGAGGATTAACGTTCGCGTTCCTCTCCTTGGGAACCATTTCCGTTTCCATTTTACTCTCCGGAGTGGCGATGCATTCGTCCATGTCGAGTACGAGTTCGTCGAGTTCTTCGTCTCTGGCGAAAGGCATTTTCATCGGGTCCACGTCCACGATTACGTTATTCGCGTCTGGCGTGTATTTTGCGTGTAAGTTTATCTCCTCGGGAGGAGGGACGAGTAGGAGTACGACATCAACATCCGCGGAATGTATCGAAGGGGAATTCGTTGAGAAGGAGAGTTTAATTGGAATGAATGTGAGAAAAGAGGAGATGCGCGGGTGGTTGATTTTCTGCAAAGGGTCTAACATGGTGAAAGCGAATAAGATGTCCAAAGAAAAAGGATTCGCTGGGAAAACGACGTCGAAGAAGTCGTCTTTAAGTTTGACGACTTTGATGAGCGGAAGCAATACGGAGAGGTATTACGTGACTTTGGACGTGAAAGCGGCGAGGATGAAGTTGGAAGCGAACAGAGGAGGAGGAGGAGGAAGCGACGGCGGCGCGAGCGCGACGACGGCGGCGGAGAGTACTACTACGACGACGACTTCTTTTTCTTCATCATCTTTGGAGGCAGAGTATGTGGACAAAGAGGAAAAGTTTATCGATTTGAAGCAGTGCGACGTGTATTTGGTAGAGTATCCGGAAGGGAATAAGACGGAGTTGATGTGGAACCATAAGCGGGCGATCGTGATTGCGAGGAGGAGCGATGCTTCTTCTTCTTCTTCTTCGCTGTACGAAGGCGAGAAGGTGGTTTGGTTATACGCTTTGAGCGGACCGAGTAAAGAGGCGTGGTTTTACGCGCTGTGGAGGGCGTTGGATATGGACTCGATGAGAAGAGGTTTAACGTCGACGACTGCCACGAATACGAATAATAAACAAAAGTTCCCAGAAGAGGCGAAATCGAGAATCGCGCAGTACTTGCTCGAAAACGCGCGATTCGAAAAGAAGATTAGCAGAAGTAGTAGTAATAGCAGCGAACAACAACAACAACAACAACAACAACAAGAGAAGAAGGATGAGAAAGCCAAAGCGCAAAAGAAACAAGACGCGTTTTTCGAACACATCTTCGACGACAAACGGTGCGGACAAACCGTGAATATCATCTCTTCCCGCATCTTTTTCGATTTAGTGCGCTCGATTGATTTTAAAAACGTTCTCTCGAATTTGTTGGAGAAGAAATTGAACGAACTTCCCGGTTTACCGAAATACGTCGGCAAGTTTGACGTGGAAAAGTTATCGTTAGGAGAAGCGACGCCGAAGTGTAACATGTTACGGCCGGTAGATGGAAGCGATGGTTCAAACGCACCTTGGGACGGCGGATCGTTACCAGGTCGAGGCGTTTGCGCCGCGGTGGAAGCGGATTTGAGTTACGTCGGCCTTATTGAAGTGACGATTCGAACGAGAGTGGATTTAGCGCAGTACGCGAAGGAAATCGGGAACTTAGTGGAAGGCGGGGATGCAGCGGGAGTGGAGGAAAACGACGAAGACGCTGCCGGAAAAACGAACGACAGCGTCACAAGCAAAAGCGGCTCGAGAACGCCGACGCCTCCGCTCTCGCCCACAAACTCTGGCAGAATCCCACCGCTCAACAAAACGAAAGAAGAAGTCACTCAAAACGTGCTCAAAGAGATGAAGAAAGTCGTCGAAAACGTCAACGACCGCGTGTTGCAAAAGTTTCCGCTAAAAATGACTTTGAGAGTGTCCAGCTGTTCCGGCACGTTTCGATTTTGGATCCCTCCACCCCCGAACGAACGCTTGTGGTGGGGATTGAAAGGTCGCCCGAGAGTCGATATCTTTTGCGAGCCGGCGATTGGAGAGAACAAAATCGCGCACGAGTTTATCGCGAAGAAAGTCTCGCATTTGCTGTCCAGCAAGTTAGTCTCGGACATTTGCGACGAGCTGGTGTTGCCGAACTGCGCGAGCGACCCGATGAAAGAGTTGATACGGTTCGAGCACTTCGTACCGGAAATTGCGTTCGAAGACGCGATACAGTTGAGCGAAGGCAACGGTGCATTTTTAGTAACGAACGCAGCGTCGTCGGAGGACGTCTCTTCGACGACGTACTTGCGAGGCGAAAAGAAAGGAGACGAACACATCGTGCTTTCAAAATCGGGCTCTGAAAACGCGTTCAGCGCGCAACTGTTACCGAATGCGCCGAAAGAAGAAGAAAAAGTAGAAGATCATCAACAACAACAAGTACAAGAGAAGCAAGAAAAACAACAGCGCAAAAGTGTCAGTTTAAAACGCGAAAACAGCACGAAGAGACAGGAGGAAAAGAACGCCTTGGACGCCACGGCAGAGTGGTTGCTCTCGGATTCGCATTTCGACTCGCCGCCAACCTCCGCCGCGAAAGCCCCTCCCTCTTCCTCCTCGCAACCGCTCTCTCCGAAATCTCCAACCGGCGGCAATAACAACATGATTGGTTTCGGAAACAAGCGCGAAGACGTCCTCCGAGCCAAAGGCGGCGGCGGCGCGTCCTCCTTTTCCTCCGCGCGTCCGACCAGCCCGGATCATCAGAATCACCAAAACAACCTCTTCGCGTCTCTCTCGCGTTCGATTAAACAAAAAGCAGAGGAAAATTTATCCAAAATGAAATCGGATTTTCAAGAGGTGCAAAAAGGACTCCAAAACGGCGGCGTGGAAGGCGCGGTGCAAAACATCAAACAAATCGCGATGAAACGAGCGAAAGAAACGACGACCGCGACGACGACGACGGCTTCGACGACGCATTCGTCTTCCTCTTCTTCTTCGCAGCAGCAGCGGCAGCGGCAATAGAAGCGCGGGGTAGACAAAAATATACGCCGCCCGAAAAAGTAAACCTCTTTAAGAAGTGCGCGAAACAAAAAACATTCAAAAGGATGTAATTGAACTTTTTAAACAGGTTAACATATCACGGAAGAGTTAAAGCTCGATGTTCAATACAAAATGCATTCTATCCTTAGTCTTACAGATACGCAATACGTTCAAGACGTAAGCGCGAGTGAAGCGTTCTTCTCTGTGCTTCATTTTGACATTTTTCGACTCAAAAAAATTCAAAAATTCTCACAAAAACCATCGTCTCGACGAGACACTAAAGACGACGACGAATCGAAAGAAACCTCCTCCTTTTCCTCCTCCTCTCGCTCACTTTTGCACGAAGGTCGAGACGACTGCGACTGCTGCTCTTCATTGTCCGTGTTGCGTGACATTCGCGTCCTTCGCGGAATCTTTAGCGCGTGCCATCAAGAGGAAAAATCAATCGAAAAGCTCCGGGAAAAATTCAAACAGCATGGTGGCCAACAAAGAAGACACACGAGAAGAACTCGCGATGATGATGGAAACCGATCGCGAAGACACGTTGTTGGATGAAAACCTCCTCTTAATGGATGAACCGTCGTGCGTCCAACGCTGGCTGTCGTTTGAAAACGAAAAAAAGAACAACGGCGATGAATCTTTGAACAGAGAGATCGAGACGTATCGGAAACTGATTCAAAACGAGCTCAAGAAAGGAGCACATTTTCAAAAAAATTCCTCTGCGAGCGGCGTGAGTTTTCCTTCGTTTTTGCAGTTGCAGTTGGAGACGACGACGACGATCGACGACGATACCGCGGACGGCACCGGGAACGAAATGGGAGAGGATGGGGAAGCCGCGGCGACGAATGCTCATAACGCGAATACCGGCGAGGAGGAGGAAGCGGAGACGTACGACGTGGATTTGATCGACCCGAAGGAGTGGATGGTACCGCCGCAGTGCATTCCGGTGCACGCGAACGTGACAACGTTCGATTGGAAACCGATGTACGAACACACGAAATTTGACGTCATCATGATGGATCCTCCGTGGCAGTTGGCCACGGCGAATCCAACGAGAGGCGTGTCGTTGGGGTACTCGCAACTCACCGACGCGCACATCGCGAACCTTCCGATTCCAGAGTTGCAAGAAAACGGCTTCTTGTTCGTGTGGGTAATCAATGCGAAATACCAGTGGTGTTTGAACCAGTTTAAAAAGTGGGGCTACGAGTTTGTGGATGAAATCGCGTGGGTGAAAGTGACCAACTCGAGGAGATTGGCCAAATCGCACGGGTTTTACTTGCAACACGCGAAGGAAGTGTGTTTGGTGGCCAGGCGAGGGAAAGATCCACCCGGTACGACTTTGAATGGGAAGACGGCTTCGGACGTGATTTTTGCGGCAAGACGAGGCCAATCGCAAAAACCGACGGAGATTTACGAATTGATCGAACAGTTGGTGCCGAATGGGAAATATCTGGAGATTTTCGCGAGGAAGAATAACTTGAGAGATTACTGGGTGAGCGTCGGGAACGAGGTGACCGGGACCGGGTTACCGCCGGAGGACGTAAAGGCGTTCGCAGAGGTGGGCGCCGTTCCGGCTGCAAAGTACGGCGCGGCTGCGCAAAAGTAAAACAACATTGCTATCTGTGTATGTTTTTATGCGGATGCAAGATAGTATTACTGATCAAACACTTACTTTTTTTTACGCCGGGGCTACTATTGCATACATGCGCTATTACTACTATCTATAAAATTCATTGAACTACTTTATCACCAAGAAACGTCTCTTCGAGCTCGTCGCAAAAGGAAACGTCAAACGCGTACCATTCTCTCCACGCTTTGCACACGCGCAAAACTCTCGTCATGAACGGCGGCTTCGCTATGACGCCGCAGTGTTTTAAACTTTCGCCTAAAGCTTTAAATACATCCGGTAAAGCGCGTTTGATTACCATTCTGTAGCTACTCGCGTGCTTGACCGGTGCCGAGGCGTTGTGAAGGACGTCAGAGAAGGCGTAGAGGAGAGAGACTTGCGCTTCGAGTGGTTTTTGCGACTCTTTTTGCGCGTCCATTTCTTCCCTCAGTTTCGCGACGACTTCCTCCGCGCAAATCGCGTGATCGATCGCAAACGTCGTCACTTCTCGCACGCGTTCGCGTTCGAGTGTTAAAAGCGATAGGAGTTCTTGCAAGTGTTTTTGGTCCGTCTCGGAGAGTGCATTCTGCGTTTCTCCTCGATCCAGATTGTAATCGACGAGAGAGGAGGAAGCGCCGATACCCGCGCCGTTGGATGTTGGCCACTGCGCGGACAACAACATCGAGTCTTTCGCGCTACTACTGTTATGTTTTGGTGCCATCTCGATTCCTCCAGCTGGTGGTACCCAAATTTTCCCGTTCGGCGTAAACATCCGAAACGGGTCCGTTCGAAACGAAGTCAGAGAATCGCCGTTGGCTAACGAAAACACTCTCCACAAATAATAAACAGTCTCTTCGTTCTCCTCAATCGTATCAAACAAAAACGCAAAATCGGGATCATCTTTCTTCCTCGCTTTGATTCTGTGTTCGACGGCTTTCCCATCCTCGGTAACAAACGTCGCCGTGATATCGATGCGTTTCATTTGCGCGTAATCTTTCGGGAAACGGACTTTAACGATACCTTCTTCCTCTTCTTCTCGATGCTCTGCGTCAAAGTTCACAAAAGGCGCCGGCGCGGTCAACCGCGCTGCCACTTCACCTCGCATGTGAATATTCTCGTCCAAATACAGCATCCTTCGCGACTCCTCGTCGTCTTCGTCGGGTTCGTCTTCGTCGTTCGCAATCTTCCTTATTTCCGTAACCGGCGCAGGCGGCCATACCTTCTCCGAAACCACCACCGCGCCGCCTAAACTCGCTTCCAACTTCACTCCGTAGAACAAAAATTGGCCGCTATTCATTTTTTCGATTGCATTCTCCGCGCTCGATTTCGCCACAAACGCCATAAACGCCATCGATGACCCGCCTTTGTTATTGCTGTTGCTATTGTACCCATTGCCGCTCTTTTTGATCGACAACGACGCAATCGGTCCAAACGCCGAGAACGCTTCCAAGATTTTCCTCTCGAACAGTTGTCGAGCGCGTCCTGACTCCTCGCGAAATAAAGACTCAAAATCCTCTCGCGATGGAAGATTTTTCACGATCACGTTCGAGGACAACGGATTATGAGGTTGTCCTCGTTGCTGTTGCTGTTGTTGATGCTCTGGCTCGTACTCGTCCCGTCGCGCGCGCGTCTCCAATTTTTTCTCCTCTTTTCCTTCACCTTCTTCGCCTACACATCTCCTCTTTCGTTTCTTCGAAACATTTTCATCATCATCATCATCTGCATCAATATAATCATCATTTTCACTCGGGGCCGTATCCTTTTCGTCCTTTTTCCTCTGCACTTCTTTCGGAACGAACGACGGTCGGTGCTGCGTCCGGACTCGCGTATCGCCTTTGAACGACACCAACGGTAATTCGCCGTCGTTCGTTTCTTCTTCTCGTTGGTGGTGATGCTTTTCGTCGTCTGAATCGTCGGCGTCTGCGAACGCGGAGAGCGACGATTTTACCCGAACCTTCCTCTGCTGCCTTGGCGGCATTGCGAGCGGTTCTTTGTGCGCAAGCGCAAAGAGAAAGAGAGAGAGAGAGAGAGAAAATGCGCGTGTTTTGGTAATGACGAAAATGCATAAGAGCTTTCTCGATCGAAAGCGCTATGACGAGAGCGACGATCTGATCGAGAGAGAAACAGATGAAGTGACGAGCACATATACCAACGATGAATTACCCGATGAAAGTATTACAACAGCGCGCTTTTGTCGTGTGTCGTCGCGCTTTATCTCTATTTGTGACTCTTTCGTTTTCGTCGTCGTCGTTTTCCGCTACCGCTACTACTGCTACTGCTACTCTCGCTACTCTCGCTCGAGGACGAGGAATCTGAATCGGAAGAATCGGAAGAATCCGAAGAGTCCGACGACGACGAGGATGAGGATGAGGATGAGGATGAGGAAGCGTTCGCTCTTCTCTCTCTTTCTTTCTCTTGCTCCTTCTTTAAGTGTTCTCGCATGCCGTCGGTTAACCCGCCTAAGCCGATGCTCGTGAAAAAGTTGATGGAAAATCGGACGTTTTTCAAAGGCGCTTTCGGCATGACGCCGGTGAAATACGCCTGCATGTCCTCCTCGGACATCTTCTCGTTTAACTTTTTCAAACCCAACTGTTCGCTCAACTCCTGGAATAAGATTTTGATAAAAATTCTGGACGCCGACGTCGTCGTTTCTTCCGAGAGTTGGATGTACGCCAAACACGTCCACGACATGGCGTCCGTGGTTAACAAGTGCGCGAAAAATTTAGCCACGTTTCGTAACTTGTTCGTTTCTAATCGATGGATGGTGCTGAATTGTTTCATGAAGACGTCGTCGAATAAACTGGCGTACTCTTTGGAGATGAAACAGAATCGTTGCGCCAACAAGCCGTAGTATCGGACAAACGTTCTTTCTTGCGAGCAACATTCGACGAGCATAGTCGCGACTTCTATTTCTTGCCCCGGTTGCAATTGGATTTGCATCAATTTGTGACCGGCTTCTTCAAAGTCTAAAGAGGACATTATGGTAAGGTAGATGGTTCGGCGAAGGTTCACCAGGTTGGTTTCCGTGGCGTCGGTGATGTTTTGCGTGGTCGTCGGCGCAGCTACTGCAGGTTCCTCGTCGTCGTCGGAGCTTTCGTCGCTCCCGCTTTCGTCTGACCCGGATTCATCGGACGAAGAGCTCTCCTCGCCTAAAATTTCCTTCTTGATCTCCACGTACTTCTTCTCGTTCTCTTCGTAGTTCGGATCAAACTTAAACACGTCCAAACTCGCGTTCGCTTCCAATTCGTCGTCTAACGAGATTTCGTGCACGATTTGATCGTCCTCGTCGACGAGATCGAGCTCTTCCGGGACGCCTTTTTTACCTTCAAAGCCACTCTTACGAAAGGCGAACAAACCTTCAATCATGAACTGCGTCCGTTTATCGATTTCACCTTCGTGTAAAATGCCCCGAAACCGTTCAAAAATACCGTGCGAGCCTTGCGGCGATAAATCTTGCAACGCATACCCGCACTCTTTGATGAACTCGATGGCGACTTCGACCGAGTCGTCCGTCGGTTGGGTGAGAAGTAAAGTGCACAATTCGAGCGCGAGGAGTTCGTGCACAACCTGTTGTCATTAAGAAAGTGAGATAAATGCGTGAGTATTTTGAATGAGTGGGAAAAGCAAAGACATCTTCCGTCTTCCATCCATAGAAAGCAAAGATAGAGTGAGACGCTTCTTGAACAACATCCATCAAAAGGCATCAGGGTTAAAAAGCTCGTTTGATTCTCTACTCGTCACGGAAGTTGGAACTACCAGCCTCGGAGTTGGATTTTGTGTGTGATCTTATTCATCGTTTGCCTTTCGATGAGAGTGTTGTTCAAATTCGTCTGCGCGCGCGTGCGTAAAACGCAAAAAAGAACCAACGAGCCAGGAAGGGAACGAGACCATAAAAAGAAACAACGAACGAACGATTTCTACACCACGTACCTGCTGATTCACTAAGCTGGCCAAAAACTTCGTCGCCGCCACGCACACGCTCTTATCGTTCCTCTTAAACGCCCTCCGAAACTGCAACACCACCCGTTTCACCACCAACTCCCCGAGTTCCGGAAACTTCGTATTCGTCACCGCGACGAGCGCGGCAAACACGGGACTAAATTGAGGACTCGCCATTTGCGATTTCATCACCGATCTCGCGAACAAACCTTTCCCTCGCACTAAATTTTCGTTGAATAACTCCGGAACGATGTTTTTCACGTTCGAGCTGTTGATTTTGTTCACGAGACCGTTGATGGATTTCTTTAACGCTTCCCACGTGATTCGCTGGTACTCTGGGGAGGATTTGTCCTCAATCTCTCGCATCATTTGCGCGAGTTTAAACGGAGGCACGTACGCCCCACCGGCGCGACCGTTGGTGCTGTTCTTCACCACCAAAGGTTTTGTTGTCGTCTTTTTCGCGTCACTCTCGGTCGTTTTCACCCTTCCTTTGTCTTCCAGATGAATTTCGCCTTCCTCTTTCGATCTCTCATTTTCCGCCGCCCTGGAGTCCAATTTCCCTCCAGTGGTCTTGCTTTTCATCCGTTTCTCGCTTCGCTCTGTTTTTTTACGCAACAATTCGTCCTCGTCTGAATCGTCCGAATCGTCGTCGTCGGAACTTCTCCTCGACGACCTCTTCTTCGATGCGCGCGCAGGTGGCGAGGGGGACTTTGATCGCGCCATGTTTCGTCTGTCTCTTCGTGGTTTTTGGGGGAAAATGTGGGGGAAAATGTAGGGAAAATGTTTCATAAAACATGTCTCAACTGCCCCTCTTTTCGTCGTCTTTTCGTTGGTGTTCGAGACAACGAAGGGTTTTTCAGTGGCGACAGAGGAGGAAGTGCAACCGAACGGTGGTCGTCGGAGCTTCCGGAGCGTCTTCTTCGTCTTCTTCAGAGGAGGAAAAGGATGAAGAAGCAAAGCGGTTGGTGTTTAATCCAGCAGCCATGTACAACGAAATCTTCTGCGACGATAAAACATTTTCCAAAGATGTCAGCCGGAAAATCGCGAAAGAGGTGACGGAATTACGTCCAGAAACGTATAAACATCCAGAGGATTCATTTTACGGCGAAATAGACGTGAATTCGATGCTGGAGTTGATTGATTTAGGGACGGATGGGAAGAATTTGGATGGTGGATTGCGATACGTGGATTTGGGGTGCGGGGTCGGGAAGCAAGTGGCGGTGCGTTTGATTTGGTTTTATGTCGTTCTTTTCGAGTTGATTCTTCTTTTACGTTCGTTTTCATGCTCGTTATTCCGTGTTTTTTTGTCGTTTTCAAGCGTAGTACTCACCTTCTTTCCGTTCTGCATCATCGATCGATACGCGTAGACGGCGGCCTTGTCGGGGAAGTTTGCCAAAGCGGACGGCGTGGAGATTTGTCCGGATTTAGCCGCGAAAGCGATCGAAGGCATCGCAAGGTTACGAGAAAAATTAGAGAAATATAGCGACAGTAGCCACGCGTGTGAAATATCCGTCTCCCAGGGCGATGTGTTCGACCAAGACCTCTCTCAATTCGATTTCATATTCGTGCACGCGACGACGTTTCACGATACGACGGTGGGGATGTTGAAGGCGAAACTGTCGCGGGAGATGAAAGTTGGCGCGAGATTGGCGATTGTGAGTAAACTGTGCGACGATATCGTAAATTTTAAACCTCTGCAATCAATTCCAGGCGGGATTGGGTGGAAACCTATATCGCAAGTAGACGAGAAATGGCAACTCGATTGTTATCTCTACGAGAAGACAAAAGAACTCGATTGATGGTGATGAACCACGCGCGCCTTCCAACGAAGAAGTTTTCTTCTTACTGTAATTTAAATGCTACTATGCATTATTAGCTGCTACTGCTACTCGTACTAGTGCTACTGCTACTGCTCGATGACGATTCAGACGACGACGAGGATTTCTTCCTGCTTTTCTTCTTCTTGTGTTTGCTCTTTTTCTCCTTCTTCTTCCTCTTGCGCTTCTTTTTCTCCTTTCGATGTTTCTCCTTTTCTTTTCGCGCCATCTCGGCTTCGATTTCCGCTTCTAAGAACTCCGTCATTTCCTTATCCTCCTCGAGTGCATTCTTTTGAGTATTCGTGAGGATACCGTTTCCGTTTCCGTTTTTGTTGATGCCGTTGTTCGTAATCTCGATGCGATCCTCATCTTTCTCTCTTTGCTCCAACCTCGCTCTGTCCGCCGGCAACACGCCGGAGGACGAAATTCTCGTCGCTGCCGAAATTTTTCTCTTCGTCGCAACGACGACTGGAACGCGTTGCTTTTCGAGTTTTTCTCTCAACTCCAACAATTCCTCCTCGACTTTCTCTAAATATTTCTTCGCGTCCTCGTGCCCTTCTTCCATCTCCAACGCCAACCTGAAATCCCTTCTCGCCTCCTCCAAACACTCCACTCGTCTCGACACCGTCATCTTCTCCGAATCCGTATTTTTGGCTAACACCGCACCTCTCGCGACGTACGCGTCCACGTGCTTCGAGTCTAACTCAATCGCTCGGTCGAACGCTTTCAACGCGATCATAAAATGGCCTCGTTTTGCTTCTTTCACGCCCGTTTTCGTCGCCTCGCGCGCCCACCCCCATTTCACGTTCCCGCGGATTTCGCTCAGCGTTAATTCCGTCGTATTCTTGCCGCTCTTTTTCTCGTTCCTATTCGTAATATTAGTAGTAGTACTGTTACTGTTCCTCCGTTTCAATCGTTTCCTATCTTTCAAAACGACTGGTAACCCAAAATGTCTCAAACACTCTCTCGTCGCGTGTTGCGCGTTGAACTCCAAATTCTTCGTTTCCAGAGCGGTTAAAAATGGAATTCTCCTCGTTATCTTTTCTTCCAACGTATCCATCGCTCTTCCTCCTCCTCCTCCTCCTGCCCCGACGACAAAACCTTTCCGTTTACGACTCGGGCTCGTCGGCGAGGACGGGTCGCGCTGAATCATTGGTTTCGGCGAGGAGGCGTCCAGGGTATCTTCTTCCTCCGTCTCGAATTGAATCCGCCATTTCGACGGCTTCATTTTCCCCTAATTTGTGTTCTACCTTTTATTGTTGAACGAGAACACTTCTTGATCGTTCCGCGGTACACACACACACACACACACTTTCTCTCTCTCGCGTTTGCAAATTAATGTTAAATGTCTTCTTTTCAAAGCGAAAGTTGTTGTTGTTGTTGTTGTTGTTGTTGTTGTTGTGTGTAATAAGCGTGAAAATAAATGAGGGCAAATTTGTACCAAAAGTTCATTTAACATAAAACGTAATAGTAAAGGTCATAAAAGTACTCGTAAAGCTCAATCCTTTTTACTACTCTTTGATCGTCTCTTCCTCGCTCGCAAAAGCGTGTTCATCCTCCTCTCGTTGGTAAGTTCATTTCAATAAAACGTAATAGTAAAGGTCTCATAAAAGTAAGAGTAAAGCTCAATCCAATTTTTACTCTTCGCTCGACTCTTCCTCGCTCGCGGCTTGTTCTTCCTCTTGTTCCGAAGCCTCTTGTTCTTCCGCCTCTTGCTCCGCCTCCGCCTCGGCTTCTGCTTCCTCCTCTTGTTCTTCGGCGACTTCCTCCTTGACCTCTTCCACCGCCTCTCGCATCTCTTGGCGTTGCTCTCGACGCTCTCGTCGCTCCTCGCGCGCCTCCGCTCTCTCTTCGCGTTCTTCCTCCAAAATCTCTCTCTCCTCTTCCTTCTCCTCGGCGATCTCTTCTTGGATTTCCTCCTCCGTTTCTTCGCCGCCGTTTGCTCCTTCTTCTTCTTCTCCTTCCGCGGCCACCACTTCTTCCTCGTTGTTATTGTAATCCTCCTCCAACAACTGTCTCAGCGTCCCTCTCGCTCGCTCTCGATCTTTCGGAGGATACACAACTCGATCGAATCGTTGCCCGCCGATCCTGCGTCCTCGCAACGGTCGCGCTTCCGCGACCTCGTCCTCTTCCAACAGGCGCCTAAAGCCGCTCGTTTTCACTCGTCCATCCTTTTCCTCCTCCTCCTCCCGTTGTTGTTGTTGTTGTTGGTCCAACCTCACATCCGGGATAGAAACGCCTTCTTCGTGAAGGCTTGCACTCACCGAGGCAACCGCTGCGCTCAAAAACCCGAAGAAGAGAACGATCATCGCCACTTTCTTCTTTGCCGCCGACGTGGTATTCAACGACGACCCCGAAAATCGACCTCCTCGTTCCACATCTTTGCTGGTTTTCTTCTTCGTCTTCTTTTTCCCGTTGTTCTCCTCGTCACCGTTTCTTCTTCTCATTCCAGTCGTCCTCTTGGTGGTTGTTTCCAAAGCATTCGCACAACCGGAGGACAAAGTCGTTTTTCGGTAAAAAAAAGACGTCGTCAAAACCATCCTCTCCGTTGTTGTTACAGTTCTTCGTTCTTTCTTTCTCTCTCGTTCCGCGCGTTTACTCAGAGCGCGCGTGTCTCGTTCTACTTCTGGCGACTAATTTTCTCCCCGAAAGGAACACCAAAACCCTCTCCGAGTATTTTAGGGTTTGAAACCCTAACTCTCATGGCTTCGAATTTCCTTCTTCGAATTTAAAGCAATCGCCGCACGATAGAAGCGCGCTTTGTGAAAGCCATTAAAACGACACAAACGTATACCTCTTTTCTGAAGCATTCTTTCTCTTTGATTTGTTGTGTTTGTTTCTTTGTTTTTGTCTTCTTATTCTTAGTATATAATGGGCGTTCAAGATGACGAGAAAACCATCGGTTCCGCCGCAGAACGCGCCGCCCGATTCCGGCAGTACGAATACAAAGCGAACGCGTCCTTGGTCCTCCAAGCGGATAAAACGGAAAGACGCATGCACGAACCGAGCGGGATGCCGGAAAGTTTATGGGGCAGGATCGATGCGAAAGCGTTCGGGGATCGCGTTAAAACAACCAACGACGACAAGATTCATGCGAAGAAAAAGAAGACCAAAAATGCGATCGATGTGAAGCATTCGCAAGATTCGGACGCATTCGCGACGAACGCTACGCACAAGAAGAGAAAGAAAACAGGTCACAAAAAAGACGTCCTCTCTTCCGAGATGAACTTTAACAGCGGGTATAAACCCAAGACGAGAGAAACGCGAGCGGCGTACGAAGTTTTGTTGAAATCGATGACGGAACAATTCGGCGAGCAACCGTCGGACGTGTTGAGAGGCGCGGCGGAGGAGGTGTTGGAGACGTTGAAGGATACTTCCGTGAACGAGAAGAAACGGAAGGAAGAGGTGGAGAGTTTGGTTGGGGAGTTATCGGAGGAGAAGTTTGCCAAGTTAGTCGCGGTGGGGAAGATGATTACGGATTTTACGCCCGCCGGCCAGGGGGAGGAGGGGAATCCAGAGTACGAAAACGGCGAGAACGAAGAGATGGACGACGACGTTGGCGTTGCGGTGGAGTTTGAAGAGAGCGACGAGGACGATTCGGACGACGACGACGACGGAGACGGTGGAAACAGAGCGGAGTTGAGAGAGTTGAGGTCGGAGTCGGAGGAAGAAGATTCGGATGACGACGACGATAAAGACGAGGAGGAAGAGGATTCGGACGCTTCTGATGACTCTCTTGGTGAACCGAAAAAAAGACACAAGAAACAACACGTGATAGTTCGTCCGTCGGAAATTGACGCCTATTATTTGCAGCGTTTAATTTCCAACGCTTTCTCGGGTTCGTCAACCGCGACCACCGAAGAGGAGAAAGAAAACGATCAGACGAAAATGTCCGAAATCGCCGAGAAGGCTTTGCAAGCGCTGGAGGCGCCGGACGACCGATCGCGAGAAAATGAACTCGTTCGACTTCTCGAGTACGACAAATTCGATTTGGTGAAAACGTTGATGCAAAACAGAGACGTCATCTTGTGGTGCACGAAACTCTCGAGAGCGCAATCGGACACGGAGAAGCAAGACATTGAAAATTTAATGAGCAACGATTCCAACGGCGCGTTGATCTTGTCCGAAATGAAAGCGACGAGGGCGTCCGCGCGAGAGCGACAGGAAAATGTCGAGAACAAAATCCGAGAAGAAGCGAAAAAGTTACGATTAGACGCGCAAAAGAGAAGAGAAAAAGAGCTCGGCGCGAGCGCGCACCGAAAAGTCTTAGAACTGGACGCGTTGGCGTTTCATCAAGGCAGTCGCTTGATGGCCAACGCGAAGTGCGAACTCCCAGAAGGCTCGTTTCGAACGCAAAAGAAAGGATACGAGGAAGTGCACGTGCCGGCGATGAAAGCGCCGCCGTTTGCGGATAACGAAAAGCTACGACCAATCGAGGAAATTCCCGAATGGGCCAGGCCGGCGTTTAAAGGCATGAAAAGTTTGAACAGAGTCCAATCGAGAGTGTACGAGACGGCGTTGTTGTCGCCAGAAAACATGTTACTCTGCGCGCCAACTGGGGCGGGAAAAACGAACGTTGCGGTGCTCACCATATGCCATGAAATAGGAAAACACCTCGATCCAGACACCGGCGAGATTGATTTGACCAAGTTTAAAATAGTATACGTCGCTCCGATGAAAGCGTTGGTCGCGGAAGTAGTCGGTAACTTGAGCGAACGGTTGAAAGATTTCGGAGTAAACGTCCGCGAATTGACCGGGGACGTTTCCATGTCCAAAGCAGAAATTGAAGACACGCAGATCATCGTCAGTACTCCTGAAAAATGGGACATCATAACGCGAAAGTCTGGCGACCGCGCGTACACGCAATCCGTGTCGTTGTTGATTGTCGACGAAGTTCACTTGTTGCACGACGGTCGCGGTCCAGTCTTGGAATCCATCATCGCGCGTACGATCCGACAAGTCGAAGAGACTCGCAAACACGTCCGATTCGTTGGTTTATCTGCCACGCTACCGAACTACGACGACGTCGCCGCGTTCGCTCGTGTCGACCACGGAAAAGGGTTGTTCGTCTTTGATAACTCATACAGACCGTGCCCGTTGCAATCGCAATTCATCGGCATCACGGTGAAGAAACCGTTGCAACGCTTTCAGTTGATGAACGAAGTGTGCTACGAAAAAGTCGACGAACAAGCTGGTCAAACGCAAGTGATGGTGTTCGTGCACTCGAGAAAGGAAACGTACAAAACGGCGAAAGCTTTGCGCGACATGGCCATAGAAAACGAAACAATCGGGAAGTACGTCGGGAGCGATACTGCCACGGCGGAAATTTTACGACAAGAATCCGAAAACGTCAAATCGAATGATTTGAAAGAGTTATTAAGATACGGCTTCGCCATTCACCACGCGGGGATGGTTCGCGCCGATAGAACGTTAGTTGAAGAGTTGTTTGCGGATGGGCACATTCAAGTGCTCGTGTCAACGGCAACCTTAGCATGGGGCGTGAACTTGCCCGCGCACACGGTCATAATCAAAGGGACGCAAGTGTACAACCCCGAAAAAGGCGGTTGGGACGAACTGTCATTCCAAGACGTCATGCAAATGATGGGCAGAGCTGGTCGTCCTCAATTCGATACGTTCGGGGAAGGGATCATCATCACCCAACACACAGAACTGCAATACTATTTATCTTTATTCAATCAACAGTTACCGATTGAAAGTCAATTCGTGGCCAAACTAGCAGATTCGCTCAACGCGGAGATTGTTTTAGGTTCCATAGCTTCCGTAGACGATGCCGTCAAATGGCTCGGGTATACTTACTTATTCGTGAGAATGTTGAGAAACCCAGTCTTGTACGGCGTGCCGCGATCTGCCGTGGAAGACGATCCGACGTTATCGAGCCGAAGAGCGGATTTAGTACACTCGGCGGCGTTGTCGCTCGACAAAGCCGGTTTGATTCGATACGATAAAAGAGGCGGAGGTTTACAAGCCACGGATTTAGGTCGAATCGCCAGTCAGTATTACGTCTCTCATGGGACGGTGAAAGCGTTCCACGAACACTTGAAACCGCAAATGGGTGACATTGAACTGTGCCGTTTGTTCTCGTTAGCGGAGGAATTCAAATTCGTCACCGTGCGTCAAGAGGAAAAAATCGAACTGGCGACGTTAGCGGAAAGAGTGCCAATCCCGGTGAAGGAATCCATAGAAGAATCGACGGCGAAGATAAACATCTTACTCCAAGCGTACATTTCGAACATGAGTTTAGAAGGTTTCTCGTTATCGGCGGATATGGTGTACATCACCCAATCCGCGGGAAGATTGTTGCGATGTATCTTTGAAATCGTCTTGAAACGAGGATGGGCGCAACTCTGTGAAAAATCGCTCAACTTGTGCAAAATGGCTGGAAAGAAAACGTGGTCCTCGCAAACGCCTTTGAGACAGTTCAAAGCCATCCCGAACGACATCTTGATGAAAATCGAACGCAAAGACGTCAGTTGGGAGCAGTATTTTGAATTGACTTCGCAAGAAATCGGCGAGTTGATTCGATTTCCGAAAATGGGTAAAGCGATACATAAGTTTGTCCACCAGTTCCCTCGAATGGATATTCAGGCGCACGTGCAGCCAATCACGCGTTCGACGTTGAAAGTGGACGTCGTTTTGACCCCAGATTTCGTTTGGGATCAACGGTTTCACTCGTTCGCGCAAGGCTTTTGGATCATGGTCGAAGACAACGACGGCGAGAAGATTTTGCACTCGGAATATTTCACGTTGAAGTACCAAAACAAAGACGAGGAACATTCGGTGAGTTTTACGGTGCCGTTGTTAGATCCAATTCCTCCTCAATATTTTATTCGGGTCACCTCGGACGCGTGGTTAGGCGGAGATACCGTCATTCCAGTCTCGTTTAAGCACTTGTTGTTGCCGGAAAAGTTCGCCGCGCCGACAGAGTTGTTGGATTTACAACCGATTCCAATTCGAGAGGCGAAGTTTGGGTTTGCAAAGATGTATTCAAAACTTCCCCAAGGCGACGGTTTCAAGTTGATGAATCCGATTCAAACGCAAACGTATCAAGCGTTGACGGATTCTGACGAGAGCGTATACGTGTCCGCTCCCGCCGGCTCGGGAAAATCCGTCTGCGCGGAGTTGGCCATCTTGCGCGCGGTGGAAACGCACGGCGTGGAAAACGCGAGATGTGTTTACTGTGCTCCCATCGATGACATCGCTGAAGCGCGATACGCGGATTGGAAAGTAAAATTCGAAGACACCATGGGCATTCCGACGTGCATATTAACCGGCGACGTGGCGACGGATTTGAAGTTGCTCGAACGCTCTCGAGTCATCGTCTCGAGCGCTAAGAATTGGGACATTTTATCGAGAAGATGGAAACAACGCAAGAACGTGCAAAAAGTGAAATTGTTCATCGCGGACGCGCTTCATTTAATCGGTGGCGCGCACGGGGCCACGATTGAAGTCGCCTGCTCGAGAATGCGATACGTCTCCGTTCAAAAGCAACGCGAAGAAGAAGAAGATGAAGAAGAAGAAGGAACGAAAAAAGATGGAAAAAAATCGGCGCCGCCGATTCGCATTCTCGGTTTATCCGCCTCCGTCGCGAACGCGAAAGATTTAGCCGAATGGCTCGGAGTAAACTCCAAAAGGCAGTTTAATTTCGCCCCGTCCGCGCGTCCAACGCCTTTGCGCTTGTTCGTCCGCGGATTCGACGTCGTCAATTACGAATCTCGCGTCCAAGCGATGTCGCGACCGACGTACAGAGCGATCAAGACGCACTGCGAGAAGAAAGAACCGGCGATTGTTTTTGCGCCGACGAGGAAACACGCGAAACAACGCGCGTTGGAATTACTCTCCTACGCTCTCAACGACAACGACGAAGGGTACTTTCGAAACGTCTCTTCGGAAGACGAAAACGTCTTAGAACAACTCTCCGAGAAGATTGAATCCGACGCCGGCGTGAAACACGCGATGACTTTTGGCATCGCCGTCATTCACGAAGGGTTGTCGAAAGTCGAAAAAGAAGCGTTGTTCTTGGCGTTTGAGTGTAACGCGTGTTCGCTGATGATTTGCGAAGCCGCCTCGGTGTGGACTTTACGACAAAAAGCAAAGCTCGTCGTCGTTTCTGGGACGCAACTCTACGACGCCGGAGGTTCCTCCGCGGCGGATTACCCTGTCGTGGACGTGTTGCAAATGACCGCCAAGTGTGGGCGTCCAGGCGCAGATGAACACGGCACGTGCGTGCTAATGTGTTCTCAGCCTAAGAAAGCGTACTACTCCAAGTTCCTTCACGAACCGTTCCCGGTGGAATCGCACTTGGATCACTTCTTACACGATCACTTCAACGCGGAAATCGTCACGAGAACTATCGAAACCAAACAAGACGCCGTGGATTATCTCACCTGGACGTACTATTATCGTCGATTAACGAGGAATCCAAACTATTACAACTTGACTGGGACGTCTCACAGACACGTCTCGGACGCGTTGAGTGAACTCGTCGAGAGCACCTTATCCGACTTGGAGGTGTCCAAATGCGCGCAAATCGAAGACGACGACGAGACTGGCGAGAATGAAATTTCACCTTTGAACCTCGGGATGATTGCGAGTTATTATTACGCGCAATATACCACGGTTGAGTTATTCGCGGCATCCTTAACTGCAAAAACAAAGCTGAAAGGTATTTTGGAAATCGTTTCAGGCGCGAGCGAGTTTGATTCGGTGCCGATTCGCCCGGGCGAGGCGGAAATCATACGTCGCGTCTTGAACCACTCGCCCATCGCGATGACGAATAGGAAAACAAACGACCCGCACGTCAAGACTTGCGCGTTGCTCCAAGCTCATTTAAGTCGCGTCGCGTTACCAGGTGACCTTGCGAGAGATTTAGAGTCCATCTTACCGACCGCTTTGCGTTTACTCTTGGCCATGGTGGATGTAATTTCCAGCAACGGCTGGTTATCGCCGGCGATGTGCGCCATGGAATTGTCGCAAATGTTAACGCAAGCCATGTGGGATAAAGACGCCGGCGTGTTACAATTACCGCACGTGACGAAATCCATAGCGTTAAAAGCGAAGGATAAGGACGTGGAATCCGTGTACGAGTTGTTAGACGCGGAGGATTCCGTGCGAGGGGACATTTTGAGCGACTTGTCCAAGCGACAACTCTCGGACGTCGCGAAAGCCGCGAATCGGTACCCGAACGTCGATTGCGAACACAAAGTCACCAACGCCTCGCAAATCTCCACGAGCTCAACCATCGACGTCGAAGTCAACGTCTCTCGCGAGTGGGAGTTTGGCGATTCCGTATCGCTTTTACCTCCTGTCAATTGCAGTCGATACCCGATACCGCGCGAAGAAAGTTGGTGGGTCGTCGTCGGCGACGAAAAAGACAACCGCTTATGCGCGATTAAAAGAGTCAATCTGGTCAAAAGCTCCAAGGTAAAGTTAAGTTTCGCCTCGCCCTCCGAGGAAGGTAAACGTAAATACGCGTTGTACTTCATGTGCGATTCGTACCTCGGCGCGGATTTGGAGTTTGAGTTCGACGTCGCCGTCGCCAAAGGCGAAGATGAAGAAGAAGAAGATGATTCATCGGAAGAGGAAGAGGAAGACGAAGACGAAAAAGACGACGCGGGGAAGGAGAAGGACGCGCCAGACGCAGTCATGAAAGACTGATGACGATACGCGACTCGCCCATAAAAGACGTTGTAATCGCGGTTTCTCTCAGAACAGCTGCCACCCTAAATAGAAACTCGACCCAAACTCTAAAAATCATCCGCTCGCTGCGCTTCATACATCGACGCTTCATCAGAGAGGCAGAGATATACACACGCAGAGAGAGAAAGAGAGAACCTTTGAAAGCTTTGTTCCTCTCGTTTCTGTCGTTTATATCTCTAAAGTTCTCAACATCAGGAGAGAGAGAGAGCGTTTTGCGTTGAGTCGTCTCGAATTTCCATTCATCCATTCCCCGCGCGCGCGGCTTTTTATACGCAGAATACTCATCGATGCTGACGTCGTCGTCGCCGCTGTTGTCCTCAGAAGACCGAACGAATGCGAGGACGAGTTTTGCAAGAAAATTTACCAGCAATGGCGTCGCGTCTTCACTCCTCTTCTTTATCGTCGCATTCGCCAGTCTGTCCAGCACATCCGCGGCATCACTGAAGGCAGACCTCTCGCAGACGAAAACATCGAACGAAGAGTGGAACCGGTTGCACCCAGGATTTTGCGATAACATGACTTGGTCCACGAAAACAGACGATGATGCACAGAATACTATCAACAACATCGAAGCGTTGGGTGGTGGTGAAATGAACGATGATGATGAGGAGATTGAGCTTTCGCCGTTCGTTCGCAAAGCGATGGCACTCGCCAAGTGGCGCGTGTACGACGAGTACCAGAAGAAGTACGCTTCTTTGCCGAGCGAGGAAAGCAGCGTAAGTTTGGAGGATGTAAAGAGAGATGCGTTGTTAGGCGAGGAAGAGGAGGTCGCGTGGGAAGATTCTCCGGTGCGGATTCACTCGGCGGATATCGTCGTCATCGTTCAAAGGAACGACGCGGAAGATCACGAGAACTTTGATAAGATTCGAAAGACGTTGCCGGACGCGACGAGCGACGTCGGCGTGACGCCGACGGAGTGGCCGGAAAACATCGGCGACGCGGAATGGGCGGTCGAACCGATAAGGAAGTTGAATAAAGAGTTCTTCCAGAGAGGATGGAAACACCCGGACGCGTTGAGAAACGGAGACAACTTGAAAAATTTGCCGTGGTTGGGTATCGTCGACGAACGAAACAGCACGGGAGGGATGACTGAAGAACAATACGGCGGCGCGCATCACATCGGGTGTTTATTCGGCCACATGCACGCCTGGCGCACGGTGTTAGAGTCCAACTCGGGGAAGAAGTTTTCGTTGATCATGGAAGCGGACGGTTTGAACTGGCAGATGAAACATTTAGACGCGATCGTCGCCAACGTCCCCGAGGATGCGGATTTCGTTTTGTTGACCAATTTTTACGAAGCCGCGTGCGCGCAACCGGACGAGGGAGGTTTTTGCGATAAACAAGGCAACACGTACCCAATTTTAGCCGAAGACGGGCCGAAAAAAGGCCAACAATTGACCGGGAACTTTTACTATTGGCCGAAAGATCGCTCCGGAGCCGGATTCACGAGGTACTTGATTGGCCCGAAGTTCCAAGAGAAAGTGTATAAATTTATGGCGCGATTCGGCGCGGATATGATTGACGCGTTTACGTACGGCCACTTGTGTCAAGACGATTACGCGAACGCAAAGATGCGCGACGAAGGGTTTGCCATGCCGGACGGGTCCGATCCTTTTCAAAAAAGAGAAACCAGTCGAGACGAGAAGAACTACGGATTGAAGGTTTTGAACTGCTATTTAACGGATATGCATCAAGACATGATTTACAATTAAGAAAGAAAGAAAAAGAGAGAGTATGAGAAGACAGAGAGAGATTACGCTACATTACCTGCTTATCAGGTATACACATGCACATATATACTTTATTATAGCACCGTTATCAACGCATTGGTTGTATTTAACTATTACATACATTTTTAGAAGACCAACGCGGCGCTTCGATGTGCCGCGACACAAAAAAATCTGTCACTATTCCTATTCCTAATCCTACGACTGACTACAAAAGTGCGACAACAAACTCTGGGTGGTGGTGTTGCTACAGGTGATAACGACGACGGTACGAGTTGGACGACGTTTTTCCTTCTCTTGTATATATGATGATTGGTATCGTCGAATTTTGTGATGGCGATGGTATTCGCTCTCCTCCTCGTCAAAAAAGCGTTGGTGGAAACGAACCGCTTCTTCCCGTTGCCGATATCTCTGATTTCAAACGAATCGTCGTTTCCTTCTTCTGAAACCATCATCGCCTTTTTATTCATGAAACAACCAACGCTGAATAAAAAAAAACCAATCAAAGCGAACAACGACATCAAACTTCTCCGTTGCGTTTCGAAATCCGCTCCGGCGAGCATCAGAATAGCGACAAAAGACACGACGTTACTCGCATTCACTGCCGTGGCCGCCGGTCCTGAGTTTAACCCAAACTGTTTGGCGTATCGTATAGAAATCAAGGGCACCGGGGCGGTTAGCGCTAACGTCAACACCGCCAATCCACTAGCCCCTATGAATTGGTACATGTTCAACGCGATTGCCGTGGCGGCGATGAGTAATCCGCTTCCGTACCGAATCAACAACAAAGTCACCACGTCTGAAACTTCGCTCTTACTCATTTTAGGCTCGAACAATATCCCAAGCGACAACAACGCCAACGGCTTTGCCGCGACCGCCAAGGACCCTAAAAACTGATCCAGCGCGTACGGAATCGACGCGTTCGGAATGGCTTTCAACGCGATCGAAAGATACAACGCGAGTAAACACGGCGTGAACATTTGCGTCTTGATGGCTTTCAAAATAACCTCCTTCGTCGTTTTCTCACCTCCATCACCATCACGTCTTGTACTCAGCGCGAACAACACGTAGCTGGCGATTAAAATCGACACTTGATTAAAGAAATCAAACACCACCGCTCTCCTCAACCCGACCTCGCCAAACACCGCGAATACGAGCGGGTACGCAAACGTTCCCAGATTTACCCCAACCGTCGCACCGGCTAAATGTTCCCCTTTATTTCGCTCGCGATTTCGAAACAACAGAAAACCTACAGTCGTGCCGACCAGACACTGTGAGACGCTGTACGCGAAAAACACCAAGTACTCCGCGCTCGCGTGTATTGAAGCGAACGTCTGTTGAATTAAGTGCATTAAGAGTACAAAGAAAGACATTGATGAGATTTTAGTCAACACCTCTCTCCTCGCTTGAACGAGGAAAGAAAATCCACAAAAAGCTCCCACAAAACGAGCGATGGATGCTGTTTTACGCGAGACGAAACTCAAAGTCGTTCTTCGTTTCGCGCGAGCCTCTCATCACGCGTAACACATTCAGAGAACAAAAGTAAGGGAAAAATGCATCAAACCTATACCTGGAGTAATAAACTGGGCAACAGAGCGCCGAATATCACGGCGAGTAACGATTCGCCGTTTTCTCGAGTCACCACGTGTAGTTTGCGAAGCGTAAAGCCGAGTAAAATGGTCGACGAGGCGAGACAGAGTTTAAACGAGACCTCGGTATTCATCGTCGAGAGGACTTATTCGGTGTCACATCTGAAGGATTTTCCCCACGAATTTCCTCACTTCTCAGCGGTGTGTCTGCACTCTACGACCGCGAAGTGATGACGACTTCTCGACCAAACGCGTCGTGGGTAGGGCCGTCTTTTATTCGCGCGCTCTTACCCTTCGTCTCGTCGCCTTTAAAGACTCCCACGACGGCAGAACGGGCGAGAGATGAGGAAGTTTTGTTGTTGAAACCGTCGGGGAAAGAAAACGAATCAGATTCTGACGCGTTTCTCGACGGCCAAGAAGCGTCGATGAAAACGAAAAAAGACAAAAGAACACCACCATCGAGAGGAGTAGTCATAGCAGCAGCAGTCTTAACATCCTTTGTGGTCGTTTTAGGGAGAGAGAGCGTTGGAAAAGGTGGGTTTGATGAGAGGATGAGATTCAAGGCCACGCGGCCTTTTTTAGGGGGAGGAAAAGGAGGCGAAAGCGTCGAAGGCGCGACGACGAACATCGAGGAAGAAAAGTCTGCGTTCGTCGCCGTTCGGGACTTGTTCAAATACGAATCGAGGATTCTCTCCTCCGATGCCGAAAAGGAGAACAACGGAGAAGACGCGAGGAAAAGAAACTACGAGATGGACGACGGCGCGTTGTTCGGGGCCAGTCGCCAGTGGGGGTCGATACGCGCGAAGATAAACGCAGAAGTCTTTAAGAACGAAACTACCAGTAGAGAAAACGGACGAAAGTTATTCTTGTTCGTTCGACACGGCGAGGCGGCGCATAACGTTTGGGGCGAGCGACAAAAAGGCGAAGCGCCGATGCCGAACGAACAAGTGCCGTGCACGGACGAAGTGACCGGGAAGTCGTTGCTCGATCCGAGTTTAACGCAAGTGGGTTTGCACGAAGCCACGGAGAGCGGTAAAGCGTTGATGACGTACATGGAGAAGGTTTTCAAGGAGAGCGGAGAGGAAGAGGCGAAAAGAGTGGCTTTTTTCACCTCGCCGCAAGCGCGGGCGATTGAAACCTCTCGACTCGCGGTGTTGCACACGTCTGGGGTGAAAAAATACCAAAGCGCGAGTGGAAAATCCATACGAGTGTCCGATTTGATTCGGAATAAGATCGATTTGACCGTGCCTTTTGAGATTCGTCGACCGTATAGCTTTGAAGACGACTTGACGGGAGATCCGATTCAATACGGCGGCCTCTCGCGAGCGTTGGCGAGGAGAGAGGAGAAGTATTTAGAAGGGTGCGAATTCACAAAAACACTGGGAGATATCACGTCGATACACGAAAACGACGACTACGAGATTGCCGCCAGAGAAAACGCCGCGCAAGAAACGAAATGTCGTTTGGGCGAAGCGACGAGCGATTCGGTGTTTACGTGCGCGGACGAACTCGGTTTACTCGTAAATAGCGACGGTGAATTGAGGTACGAATCCAACGAGTTGAGCATGCAGTCCGTCCGCGATCGAATGCGCGTGTGGTTCGCGAACGTGTTCGAGGAAGAGCGCGACGCGAAAGTCATCGTCGCGTTCGTTCACAGCGACATTATCGAAGGCGCGTTGAAGGAATTGTACGGAGACGACATGAAGTCGGAGTATAAAGCGTTGAACGGCGACGTGGTGCCGGCGTTAGTTAAAGACGTTCGTCCGAAAGAGTATTTAAACTTCTGGAATGAAACCGATTATTAATAGTAGAGTAGTAATATGTAGAAGAATAGAGCGCGCGTGCAATATACATGTAAAAGCAATGTAAAACTTTAGAAAGAGAGAAATAGCGCATTTACCAACAAAACAAAAACAACAGCTCTTCCCTCTCAATCCCTCTTCGCTTGATCGACTAACCTCTTCAACTCTTCCATCACTTGCTTCTCCTTCGCGGCTTTCTCCTCGTAGTTAATCATCGCTAACGCCGCTTGCTCTTCCGCCGAATACACTTGATTTTCTTTTCTCAATCGCACCGCGTTCATGCGCGCGTGTCGACTGCCGCTCATCACGTATCCCATCTTTTCGAAGTTTTCGATTTGCTCGCTCGAATACCCGACTTCGCCTCTCCGCGGGATTCTTTCCCCGGATTGCACGAACTGCGCCATGGCGGAGCCTTCGCCCGGTAAGAGTTGACCGCCGTATCCCGGTTTTCGTATTCCGGCGGCGATGTCGAGGTTATTCTCGTCCTCGGGAGGCGGCGCCGCCGGGCCGAAATCGACCGCAACATGTGTTGCTCCTTCTTTTCCTTCTCCTCCCGCGCTGCTTTGCAAACGCTCTTCTTTCTTCTTCCGTTCTTCTAACGCTGCGGCGGCGACGAGTTTTTCTCTCTTCTCTCTCTCTTCCTTCTCTAAAAATTGCAAGAAACGCTCGGGTTGCTCCTTCTCGTCGTCCTTACCTTTCCCGCCCTCGCCGCCGTCAAAATCTGGTACCAACTCGCCCTCGTCGATATCGTCGTCGTCGTCTTCGCTACTGCTACTCTCGCTACTACTCTCGCTACTGCTGCCGCCTCCTCGGCGCTTGCGCCGCGAGGAAGATTTTCGACTCTTCTTCTTCTCCTTCTTCCTCTTCTTCTTCTCCTTGCTCGAATGCTTTTTCTTCGTCGTCTTTTTTCTCCTCTTTTTCTTCTCGTCCATCTCGTCCTCGTCGTCGCTCGCTTTCGGCAAGGAAGGCCCTTGCACTTTCTTCCTCCCTTTCTTCTCCTCAGGATTCAAGATATCCTCGATCCTCTCGTCCTCGTCCGTCTCCGACCATCGCACCGGACTCCCCGCGTTCGCCATCGACTCGTACAACTTCCGGTGATACTCCGGATCTTCAATCCACCACAATTTATACCGTTTCAACCGTCTGTAATCCAAGTGATCTATCGCTTGCTCGTATAACTCTTGGTCCGAATACGTCCCGTCCGTTCGGTCCGGGTTGCGGAAGGTTGCGGACTTTTGTTGCTCTTTCGCGTGAAAGACGGATTTTTTCGCTCGTTTTTGTTGTTGGTGTTGCTGTTGGCCAGAACCACCCCCAAACCTCCCCGGGGGAGCATTCCCTTCTTCTCTCTCGCCCTGTCGCTTCCTGGAGGGAAAGCTGCCGAAAGCGGGCGCATCACCACCACCAAAAGCAGTGTTCGTCAGGCCGTTCTCGCGGGATGCGCGCACGTTTCGCGCGTAGTTGGAGGAATCTTTATCGTCGTCGTCTTTGTTGCGTTCGTTTCCTCGCCGTTGGGGGAAATTCGTCCGAGTCGTCTTTTTATTATTACGAGTATTCTCCAAAGAAGAAGGCTGTTGCGATCGGTGCGATCGGGTTTCCCTCATGACGACGGATGGTTTTGGCGTTTGAACGTTTTCTTCGTGCGTTTTTGCGCGTATGTATCTCTTTTCAGTAACTCTTTATTACTGCATCCAAGTTTGTGAGGATTTGGAGTGAAAACTACTGTCTGTGTGCGCGAAGCGTCAAAGACGAATAGGTATATATATAATGATACAGATTTACAGGGTTTATTAAATTGTTTTCGTCGTCGCGCCTCCCACCTCCTCCTCCTCCTTCGCTTTCTCCCGTCGTTTCGTCCGCTCTTCTTTACACGCCTCTTTGTGTACTTCAATCATCCGAACGAGAATATCGCCCATTTTTGGTCGGCGTTCGGGAAGCTTGAACCAACAATCGCGCAAGATGGATTGTAACGGGGGACGGAACGGTGTCGATGCTATCGACGATGATGATGTTGTTGTTGTGCTGCTGCTTTCTTGATCTTGTTCTTCGTCGCTCCTTGCGTTCATTCTCAAATGTTGTTCGCACGCGGCGTATTCGGTGTCCGAGTTATCCAACGCCGAACTCATTCGGTAGACTATTTGATACTCCGTCAAGCCGTCCCACGGTATCTTCCTGGCGACAATTTCCCAAACGGTGACACCGTATGAAAAGACGTCGCTCGATTCCGTGAATTGATTTCCGATGATAACTTCCGGTGCGGCGTAAGATACCGTTCCAGTCACGCCGGTTTGCCTCGTCGCTTTGCTGTGTTGCTTGACTTTGGATAAACCGAAATCGGTAACTTTCACGGCGCCGTCTCGGTTGATGAGAACGTTGTTGCAGTTCAAGTCGCAGTGGATAATCGCGTGCGGTTTGTGGGTGTGTAAATACGCCATCGCTTTGGCGATACTGATGGACCATCGAATGCGCGTAGATAAGGTCAACACGGCTTCCGTGCGATGCAAAACGTCGTGTAAAGAGCCTCTATCCATGTACTCTAATATGATGGCGGTGTTTGGCGAGACGGTACACGCGCCGAGCCATAGGACGATAGACGGATGTCGCAAGGTTGATAAGACCGAAACCTCTCTCTTGAATTCGTCCAATCCTTTCCCAACAGGAGATTCGAACAATTTTTTTACAGCGACGAGACTGCCGTTGTATCGACCTAAAAATACTTCCCCAAAGCCGCCTCGACCGATTCGGTTCGAAGAGGACGCCTCGCCAGTTGAGAATTCAATGTCATCGTATCGAATCTCGCACTCTTCGGCGAGTTCCATGACCGAAGACACGTGCCGTAAATGATGCGCATTTGACGGCGACGCGCTTCGCGAGGACGGCTCCAACTCCCCTAAAGACGCCATCGACGTTCCGCTTCCAATGAACGATTGCGCCTTGGCGTTCAACAGTGGCGGCGGAGTTGAAACGCCACCACTGCTCCCCATCCAATTATTCGCGTGGTTTTCGACATCCTCCTCTTCTTCTTCTTCTTTCAGAAGTAAATGCAAAGCGATCAAGTTTTTTTGCAGCTGTCGCTCGTCCAACGTCTTCGGGTCGTCGAACAATTCCAATTCCTTCGACCACCCCTTGACCGTTTCTAAGCTTTCTCTAATTCTACTTTTTCTCGCCGTCGTCGGCGCCGATTGTTTACTCCTGTCGGCATTGATTTCCTGTATTTCCAACTCTGCCTTTATCGCCGAGACGCAATACACGCTAATCTGTGCGGCGATTGTTTCACGTTTCGACCCGACGTCCACGTTGAATCGCTCTATGACTTCATCGACGACGTGAGAAAGCCACCCGCTCAAGACGGCTAATCTCCTCATGGGTAACACAAACTGTAACCAAGAAACGTCCGCTTCCAACAAATCTACCGGAGTGTTGAACGAATTAGTACTCGCCGTAGTTCGGTTCAACTTATCCCTCGTTTCCTTCTCGAGCGATCGAGTCTTCTCTTCGAACGGAACGCGAGAAGCTTTCAAAGCGTCGATGTTTCGAAACAATCTCAATCGTTCCACGTGAGAGGTTACCCGTAAATCTTTCAGAACATCTTGATCGGTCAACCTCAACAACACGTACCCATCCACGGCGGAGTTGGCGAACCTAGAAACCAAAAAACCAAGCATGTTCGATTCCAACCAGTTCCCGACGTCCTTCACCGTCCACACGTTTGGATCCGCCGGCGTTTGCTTGTTGTTTTTTCTGCTACCACTGCTACTTTTTTTCTCTTCTTCTTCTGGGTCGCTCTTTTCGTCGTCATCGTCGTCGTCGTCATCGTCGTCGTCGTTATTGCTCTCCAAATCTAAATTCCGGAACATATTACTCGTCGCCGTCGCGTTGTTATTCGGGTACGTAAATCTTCGTTTGGCAACCGCCGCGTCTTTCTTTTTACTCCCGCTACTATTGCTACTCAACATCTTCGCCGCTCGGGATGTCCGTTTCCCTTCCTCCTCTCCGTCTTCATCCTCGCCGCTCTCCTCTCCCTTCACCACTAAAATCTTCTTTATCAACTCCGGTTTAAAATCCACGCGTTCAATCGTCTCTCTCGCGTCGCCTTCCGCGCACTCGAAAAACTCAAACGATTTCGTAAACTTCACCGGCGGTCGATGTAAACTCGACCGAAACGTGATCTTAATCAGCACGTCCACGCCTTTCAGCTCGGTTTGAAATGTCGCCACGAACGGCGCGCGCGCCATCTCCACGCTTCCTAACGCCTCGTTTCCGAACAAAACGTCCACGCGTTTGATGATTTTATTCGCGTACAGTTTGTCTAACTCGGCGTCTCGTAAGTGGACAAACATTTCCCCGACGTTCGAGTTGCTCTTTTCGTTCAATTGGAGGACTTTAAACCCGACTCGAAAGTCAATCGTGCCGTTGATGAGATGCGAAACGGACGAACTAAACGACGCCGAATCGTTTCCCCGGAAGGGGCTTACCGTGTTCGTCTTTTTCTTTCCCGAACCAGGAGTCGTAGCATTCGCGGTAAAACCGCCATCGAAGCTACTGTCAAACTCCTGACCACCGCCGTCTCTGCCGTGCAGTATCCCGCTCGCCCTGACTGGCATCGGCGTTTGTTTGAAGAACTCCTGCAAAGACATCTTGTTTTCTCCGTTCTTTTTTTTCTTCCCCATGACGAGATGTTAAAAGACGAACAAAAACGCTTCTCTCTCTTATTTAAAGAAGGGTATAAAATGATGTTTACATACACGTCGTCGTTCTCTTAAAAAGACGTTCTTCTTGCATCATCTGTTTGAGTGTTCTTTCTCCGAGTGTCGGTCGTAAACTGTGTGCTTCGCTTTGCCGCCTTTTCGTCCATTTTTGCTCGCGAAGCGTGCAAGGACATATTTAGGGTTTTAAAGTGGTACACTAAAACCCTAAATAGTGTGTTTCTTTCTCCCTTTAAAAACGAGACAAAAGTGAAGCTCAAAACACACAGAGAGAGAGAGTAAGAGAGCACGGAGGAGAGCGTTCCTTTTGCGTTTGAAGAAGACTTTAGTCGCAGTATATATACTTTAACAAACCACTTAGTTAGGAGGTGGTGCACGAGAGAGAGAGTGCTGCTTTTTGTGGTATACACTACTCTTAGTAGTAGTAGTAGTACTAATTAGGGGAAATTCTCGAGCAAAATGGCCTTAAATCCAGTGGAGAAACTCCGGAAACAAAAGCAGAAACAACTGCTCCTGAAACAAAAGAAACAACGACGAGTGAAAAACAAAGAAAAGTTTACAAAGTTAACTCGCGAAGAAGTCGAACAGGAGTACGAAAAACTCAAAAGGAAACCAAAATCGAACGTGGATGAGAAAGATGTGCAGAGATTGAAAAGTTTAGAGAAGCGGTTGTTGGAGGAAAAGAAGACGACGCCGAAGAACGACATCGGACCAACAGCGGCATTAAATAATGGTGGGGTTAAAAGGAGTAGTAATAATGGCAATAAAATCGCGTACGATGATTACGTCGGCGACTCTGCGAGAGATGCGGAAGATAGCGTGTATTATCATCCGACGCTCAATCCGCTCGGGAAACCGCCGCCGGGGAAGCCGCAGAAGTACGTGCAGAGGAAGAGAGGCGGGAAGGTGGACGCGGGGATGGCGTTGCCGGCACCGGAAAAGAGGAAGAGGAAAAGAGACGGGGAAGAAAACACGGAGAGTAGTAGCGGCGAGAGTAGCGGCGAGAGTAGCGACGACGAGGAGGAAGGCGGCGGGAATATTTTCACCAAAATGTTCAACGTTGACAGCGGCGCAAAGGCGAAGAAAGAAAAAAAAGTACCGGGCCCGCCGAAAGGTCCGCCGCCGCCGTTGTTAGAAGAAGGAGAAGATGCGAGCGAAGATGAAGATGAGGAAAAGTACACCGACGTTGTCGTTCCGCCGCCGGTAGGACCGCCGCCGGGATGGATGCCGCCTGCGCCGAGCGGGTCGCCGCCGCCGTCGGACGAGGAGGAGGAGGAGGAGAACGTAGAAGAGATAGTTATAGACGGTATCGTTGTTCCGCCACCACCTCCAGACGATACCGATGAAGACGACGACGAGGAGGAGGACGAAGAAGAAAAAGAAGTAGAAAAAGTAGAAACGACGGCGCCTCCACCTCCGCCTCCGCCGGTTGGTATCGACATTGCCAGGACCATAAACAAACCGCCAATGTTCGGTAACACGCTGGAAATGAAGGCGCAGTCGCACATGGCGTCGATATCTCGACCACCCCCTCCTTCCCACCAACCCATGCGTGCCGCCAACATCTACCAACGCCCGCCGCCGATACACTCGATGAGTAATGCTCGCGGCAACAATCCACCGCAACAACACTTCTTCTCCCCGGCCGCGCCAATGGCTGTAAAAAAGAAGTCTCAAGAGCAAGCCACCATACGCGGCGAAGCGACCACCATCGCCGCGCCGTCGCAAAACCCAGCGTTGCAAAAACTCGTCCCGGCGCACTTGCGCGTGCAAAGAGGCGGCGACCAGAATAGGAAGAAAAAAGTTAACCCGGCGCCAACGGTCGTAAAGGTCTCGAAGGAAAAGAAGGACGAGAAGGGTAAAGACGACCAATACTTGAACTTCTTAGACGACGTGGCCACGTTAGGCGCGTTCCAAGAGTAATAACGACTAATGCGCATTTAATAATGACTAGAAAAACTACAACCTAGATAGAAGAAACACGAAGAACCTCCTCCTCCTACTACTCTTCTTCACCTTCCTCCTCCTCCTCCACGACCGCGGAATGTCTCCCAACCGCGCACGGCGGAATCTTCAAAAACTCGTCAAAGTCGTACACCGCCTTCTTCCCGCTCGCGCAACACGACCACCCTTTACTCCTCTCGTGGAAAATCGGCTTCCCTTTGTGATATCGACAACTATTATCGCTCGTATTTTCGCTCTCTCTAAATTTCATTCCACATCCTGTTCGTTTGCACGTTTGTAGCGCGTTCGGATCCATCTTCGCTCGCTCGAGTTCCTCCTCTCTTTTCTTCTGCTCTTTCAGCTCTTTCACTCGTCTCATTTTCTCTTCGTTCTTTTTGCTCTCTTCCGGGTGCATTTCGCACGCGAAGCCGTTCGAACACCGAGGACACTTTTCAACACCGAGTGCATCGTCTCTCTCTTCTTTCGCGCTCGTCGTTCTCGTCGTCTGTGGTGAGACGACTTGTTTTTCGCTCGAATGCGAATCCAGTTCCCGGCAGCCTTTTATGCTCAAAAACGCGTTGAAATCTTTGCTTCGTTTATTACAACACGGCCAAAGCTTTTCGCCGTCTCGAAACTGAGGCGGTTGAGTGTGGTGCACGCATTTTGTATTCGTCTCGGAGAGAAGACAGTCGCAAGAGATGCGCTGACAACGCAGAGGGAGAATGTTTGACATGTTGTTTAATGCATAAAAAATGCGTTACAAAAGTCAAGAAGAAGCGGCTAAAATCTCGATGTCGTCGTCTTCGATGTCGGCTATCGCGCTAGAACTCTTTTCGTTGTTGTCATTCGAATCGTGTATATCATCGAGTAAAGGTCGAACGCGCGTGATGGAGGAGACAATCGGCGGTCTCCTTTTTCGTTTCGATGACGGAGAAGTGGTATTTCTATTAGTATTGGTATCGTCGTCTTCGTCTTCGTCATCGTCTTCGACGCATACGGCGACGATACTTCTTTCGTCCTCTTTGACTTTTATCGTCGGTGTCTCGCGAAAGAGCTGGAACCGCCATCGACCGAACGTTTCTGGATCCGATTCAAAGAGTGAGATGTCTTCGCGCTCGTCGTCGTCGTTCCTTTTTTCTGTCACCGCGATGTCAAAGTTCCGGAACGGCCTGCCGGAAATCCCAACCCCTAACGCCTTCACGTAACTTTCGCACAAACACCAATACCTGACAAACATCCTCCTCCCCCAGTCCTCCTCTTTCGCTAACGCGGTTTCAATCCTCTCGACCGCCTCGCCTTTCCTAAAATACCTCTTTGCTAATTTCAAGCACGCGTCTTTCGTCCTTCTCTTCTCCACTTCGCAATCGATCCCCACGCGTCTCCCGTCCGTCGTCACCGCCATCGCGACGACATTTTTCGAGTGCGACACGCTAAACTGAATATTCAAATTTTCAGACGACATGGACGACGTCGAAAACGAGTTCGTCGACTCCTCTTCCTCGTTCGAATTCGCAAAAGAACTCGTCGTCGTCGTCGTCGTCGACTGTTTCAAAAACGGTTTCCCTTTCTCGTTGAACGTAAACTCCAACGAAGACGGATCGACGACTTTGCGCTGCGATGGTTTCCTCCCTTCTCTTCCTTCGTTCAAAATGGACGATAAAACCGTCCGAACCATCGCTCGGGTTTGTAATCTCTCCTTTTTCGTTTCCGGGTGTAAACTTTCGATTTGAATCGAATCCAACTCGCGTTTCGAGAGTAAGCGTTCGTATTTTTCGAGCAAACTTGGGGCGTCGCACTCGTTCCGTTGGAGAATAAATACTCGCACTCCGTGCTTCGTCTTCTTCGTCTTCTTTGTCTTCAAAACCACGGGCCCGTCTTCTTTCTCGATGACTACGCGGGATTCTTCAACCTCCTCCTCCTCCTGTTCGTTCGTCTTCGCGTTGTTCCGCCGCTGATGATGATGAAAATGCTTCCCCGACGGGGAGGAGGAGGACAAAAACGAAGACATCAACGCAAAACGACGTCGACAATTACTCTTCGCCGTCGACAAAACGCTCGTCGTTCTCATCATCATCGTCGTCGTTGTCGAACAACTCGTCGTCATCGTCATCATCATCTTTTCTCTCTCTCTTACGCGCGAAACTCTCCGCAAAAGAGCGCGCAAGTTTTATACGTACAAATAATAATGGCGAGAAAAGTGATAAAACTCAACAAAACAAAAGAAAAAGCCTGACGAGTAACAGACGTAAACCTTAATGGCGAAGAAAGTGTTCTTTTGAGTATTCGTTGAGTACGTGATGTGAATGTATGCACAACAGGACTACAGAGGCGCTAATGTTGAGTGCGCTTGTGCCTTTTCAAATTACTAAGTTGACGAAAAGCTTTATCGCACACATCGCACTCGTACGGTTTCTCGTTCGTGTGAATACGCATGTGGTTTTTCAAAGCACCAGAGTGACGAAAACGCTTCTTGCATACATCACATTCGTACGGTTTCTCCTTCGTGTGAATACGCATGTGATCTTTCAAAGCATTAGAATGACGAAAAGCTTTCTCGCACACATCACATTCGTACGGTTTCTCGTTCGTGTGAATACGCATGTGAGTTTGCAAATGACCAGATTGATTAAATCTCTTCTCGCACACATCACACTCGTACGGTTTCTCGTTCGTGTGAATACGCATGTGGTTTTTCAAAGCACCAGATGTACGAAAACGCTTCTCGCACACATCGCACTCGTGTCGTTGCGTTCTCTTCCTCTTCACTCCTTTCTTATTAACAGTCGTTTCTTCTTTTCGCATCTGATGATGATTCACCTCGAGATCATCCTCCTCGTCAGGAATCCTCGAACACAACACCAAAGGTTCTTCTTTCTCACCCTTCAAAACCGTCCTCGCGTGCACCGCTCTTTTCGGACGTGGATTCTTTCTTCTGCTCATAGTATTACTCGTCGTCGTTGTTATTATTATTTGTAGTAGTAGTAGTAGTAGTCGTCGTCGTACGAAAACGAGCTCGTAAATACTACTCGAGAACAACAACAACAACACGCATGTGATTGATATGATCTGCGAAAGAGTCTTCAAAAGTTTTCTTCGATTTTTTGGCAGAGTTGAAAGAAAAGCAAAAGAGAAGACTCTCGCGTTTTTAAGGAAACTCTCCTTTTGCTCTTTTTTGTCTTGAGTTAAAAACACAAGCAACAGACAAGGAGAGGAGTTGCTTCTTTCAAAAAACTGTCTCGCAGGAGTTGCTTCTTTCAAAAAAATGTCTTCATTCTTGTCGTTACAAATAAACAATCATCATCATCATCATCATCATCATCGCTTTCTCTTCTGCTCTTTGCGCGAGAGCAGCAGACGCTCTTCTGTTTCTCTCTCTCTCTCTTTGCTTCGAGAGGCGTTTGTTGTTGTTGTTTCTGAAGAGGCGCGTTTTTGTTTGCACTCTCTTTTTCTGGTCGTTTAGTATACGTGATGAGTGAAGAGGAACAGAAATCATCCTCCGACGGAGAGGGAGAGGAAGTTCGAAATCATCATCATCGTCACGAAGAAGGTGTCGTCGTCGTTCTCGCGGAGAAGACAAAGGAAGAAGAAGAAGAGAGGAAGAAGCAAAATGAAGAAGAAGTAAAGAGGACGACGAACGTTTCATCGATCCCCCCGACAACCATCCCGCAGAAGAAACCTTCGAATCATTTGCACTTCCATCTCCCGCCGTATACTCTGGACGAAGAAATCGCGTACGCGTGGGCGACGCAACCGTTCTCGCCTCGAACCGGCGTCGACGCCGTCTTCGAGTGCTGGATGCAATGCGAAAACGAGAAGTGTTTAAAATGGAGACGGATACCGAGGATTGTTGGGAAGGTTTTAGAGCAAGGGAGAGCGGCGGTGGAAACGCAACTGGTGAAAGATGCCGGGAAAGGGATGATTGCGAGGACGTGCGAAGACGAAGGAAACGAGGACGCGCGAACGAGGACGACTACAAATACGACCACCGAAACGACGAATGCGAGTAACAACAAAAGAGAAATTTGGACGTGTAAAGACGTGGTGGACGCGCGATACGATTCGTGCGAGAAACCGCAGGAACTTTCAGACGACGACATCGACCGGCTGATGGCGGACGCCGACGAAGCGGCGGAGAAGGAGGTGCGGAAACAGATGAATTCGAAAGCGATGAAAGAAGAGGAGAAGAAAAAACGAGCGTACGAATATAACAAACGAAAACGCGACGAGGCGAACGAGTTGAAGATTCAAGCCGGGACGCACGAGAGGTTACCGAGCGGACACGTGAGGAAAATCACAGAGAGGAAGGAAAAGGTCGTCAAAGAACCGCGAGTGAAGAAAGAAAAGGTGAGTACGGTGAAAGTACAAAAGGAAAAGAGAGGGACGTTGAAGTACCTCTTGGAGCAAGCGGTGGAAGGCGAGTTGTACGTGCCTCCGAGACTACCGAATAAATTCACGACGGAGTGGACGTTTGTAAAGTGCGAGATTGCGTCGTGCGGCAAGCGGCGACGGGTGAAAGCGAACGAGGCAGTCGGGTTAGGAACGAGAGATCGATGGGTGTGTCCGCTGGGAGAGTACGGTGGTTTAAGGCAATTCGCGAGTTGCGACGCAGAGGAAGAGTTTACGAGCGAAGAAATTGAACAGTACATGAAGACGCAAACGGAAGCTTTAGAACAAGAGAAACAGTTGAAGAATTTGTTTCGAGAGTTTTGCGAACGGAATCCGAAATACGTCGTGGACGGATCGTACACAACGAGAGACGGGAAAGTAGTCGTAGACGGGGCAAAGAAAGCGGTAAAAATTACAGCACCTACTGTTACTCATATAGTACCACCATCAGCGGTAGAAATGGCGGCGGTGGCGGCGGCGACGACGACGACGACGACAACGATGACGACATCCAATCCATCGGAGGCGTCGACGCAAACGACTGAGAATAGAAAGAACCTCAGCGCAAGCAAGTCAAGTAAGGGGGGTCAAGGCGAATTAATCATCGCTTGCATGGCGTTCAAAAAGGGCGACATCACGGGCGAGCAGTTTTTAAATATCGCCGCGCAATCGCCATTTGGTGCCCTTCGCGCGTGTTTTTACGTCTTGTTTGGCGTCGAAACGAGTTCGAATAACAAAGAGTGGATTTTTAACACGCTCGCAAAGAGAACCAAGGACGCGTCGTTTATGCCCACGACCAGACCTCGATACAACAACGCGTCGCGGCAGAGCAATGCTGGTAGTAGTATTCAAGTCGAGACTAAAGCGAAGAATACCATCGACGAGAAGATTAAGAAGATGGTTGGCAAGAGCACTTTTAACGGTGAAAGCGATAAAAGAGGCTGTTTGCGCAACGGGGCATCATCGCAGAGCGTGAAACTCGAAGTTGAGGTAAAAGAAGACGAAAGCGGAGTAAAAGTAATATTGACTCACGCCGTAGAAAAAGAAACAGAAGGGGTAGTAGAGAAGGTTAAAATGGCCGTGAATGTCAAGAAAGAAGACGATAGTAGCGAGAGAGGAAACGAAGTAGTAGAGAAGGAGATGACGAAGAAGAAAGTACACGGTCGCGGCGGCGATATCGATAGGCAAGAACAAGCAAAGGGTGCTCTCAACGTGCTCATCGACGAAGAATCTCCTGAAGAAGACCCGAGCGTGTGGCCAGGGGCGCCGCACCCTCGCGTCCTTCCGGAACCGTTCGACGCGGACGCACAACTCCTCGCGACGATTACGAAAATCCCACCAACCATTCGCGTCACGTGTAACGAGCACGACGGCGTATACCTCGTCAGACGAAAAATGTTTCGATGCATGTGCGAGCAACACGAGTGCTTAAAAGTGTCCGGCGAAGGCGATGGGAACGTGTTCGGAGGCGCGGAGTGGGAGAAACACTGCGGAAAAGGATCCTCGAAAACGTGGAAACGCTCGGTCCGAATCGTAAAGCCAGAGGGAAAGAAAGAAATGATTGGCAATTGGTTACATCGAACAGGATTGCAACCGATGCCATCGCTATCGACAAGGGACGATCATCTCGACGTAAACGTTGGCGTTGGTGGTTTGAAGAAGCGGAAAACCGTGAGTGGTGGAACGAAAAAACAACAGATTCAGCAAATCATGATGGAGGCGCTCCAAGATCCAGATTCCAACGAAAACTGCGTCTCTTTCAACGGTCTCTCGCTAAAAGATTTAATGCGCGCGTTTAACTTTATTTTTGACGACGCGCATAAGGACGACGAGGAAAAGAAACAGTTCATAGTGCCCGTGCCGGAAACGTTCGACGCTTCGCTCGTTGGTCGTTGCGTGGAGGTATTTTGGGCAGAAGAAAACGCGTATTTTCCAGGCGTGATTTCTCGATATATCCCAACCTCCGAAGCCGAAGACGCGAATGCAAACGCTATTTTTGAAATCACCTACGACGACGGCGACGTCGAAAAATTGAAAAACTTTCAGAGCGAAAAAGTGATTTGGTTTTCCAACGAGTACGTCCCAAAGAAGAGGTTAACCGCGGAAGAAGCGTACATTGAGAGCGAGAAGAATCTCGGCCGGTTCGCGTGCGTTTCGAAAGCGTGGCGAGTTGCCGCTTTGACAGTTCTGAAAGCGAGAGGTTCGCGATCACTCGAAGACGCAAAGAAAGAACAAATCGCGAGTCGACAACAAGTTGGATTCGTTCAAGATTACGTTCACCGCGCGGATGTGAGAGAGGTAGCGAGCGAGCGTCAATGCGAACCGATTCGTGGTCACGTGTCTTTGAACTCCTGCTTCGCCGCGGATGCCGAGGAGGATGGAGGTCAAATCATAGATGCCGACCCATGCGATAAAGGCATAGCGAAAGAATGGTACCCGTGTGTCGGTGAACGCAATCCTAGACTAAAATCCGGACGTGATGTTCGCGAACAAGAGACGTACGGGTGTGATTTTGTCACCGGAAGAGACGCCGTCGCCGTGCTCGCGGAGGCTTTGCCCGAATTTTCCGACGACGAGCATTGGGGAATTTACGCAAAGCTCATGAACCAAGTGAACGAATCGTACGGAAAGATGACCCCGGATACTCTTGCGACGCAATCATTAGCGCTCGCCGCGGAGGATCTCGCGGAAAAGTTTGAAAGAGCAAACATAACGTCGCCAAAGGACGGCATGAAGAATTTGGCGTGCGCCAAAGCGCTTTGGACGTTTTCCAAGAAAGCCCGAGAGAATCCAAATTTGTTTGTCGTTCACAGAAAAGGCTACGGTGTGGTGAACATTCGCGAAAAGAACATACAGAAAGGCGAATTCGTCGTCGATTTCTTGGGCGAAATCTACCCTCCTTGGGCGTGGATGGAAAAGCAAGATGCGATCAAGCAAGCGCAAAAAGCCAAAGGACTGAAAGATATTGGCGCGCCCGAATTTTACAACATGCAAATGGAACGGCCTGGAGGCGATAAACACGGCTTTGGCTTACTCTTTTGCGACGCAATGCACTACAACAATTTTGCCGCGCGAATGTCGCACTCTTGCGAACCGAACGTGCAAGTCATTCTCACCGTCGTCGACGGTAAATACGAAATTCATTTCTACGCCACTCGAGAGATTCAAAAAGGAGAGGAGTTGTGCTATAACTATCACAGTTGCTCGGATTCGATGAAAGAAGTCGAAGCGGCGTTTTGTTTGTGCGGCGCGAAGAAATGCCGAGGGAGTTACCTTTCGTTTGTCGGTGAGAACAACAACTCGCAAGTGTTTGACTCGGAACATCGGATCTTGGATCGATACGCGATGTTGTTGGACGCCATCGACGAGGCGAAAGAGAAGCGCGAAGGGAACGACGACAACGATGAAGTCGTCAAGACGCGATTGGAAAGTTTAGGTTTTCGAATTGGTTGCGGCATTCTCGCCGACGCGCCAAAGTGGTTGACGAATTATTACGCGAAAGTTGCCTCCTTCATCGATCACGAACGTGAAACGTTGCCCCCGCTCATTTACGAAGCCGCGAAGGAACATCACATCAACAGGAGGAAACGCGGGGATCCGGGATATCGAGGTGAATTTGTTTATACCGAGAAAAACGCCGAAATCGAAGCTATGGCGGTAAGAGAGAATAGAATTCAAGCGCTTGCCGTGTGCATGTCAAAAATCCGTCGTTTGTTGACGTTAGGAGAAGGTTTCGATTCACCGAAATATGGCACGAGTCCGCCGCCGTACGCGAAATTATCCGCGAAGGAGACCATCGAAAAGTTTTGGTGCAACAAAATCGTTACGGCACCGCCAAATGTTGCGCCAGCGGCAGATTCTGATGATCCGACGACAACAGCGACGACGACGGCGCCGCCGCCGACGACGACGATAGTAAAAGCAATATCACCAGTAAACGGTGGCGCCGGAAAGAAACGGAAAGGAAGAGGCCGGTGGTCGAAAGGCGCGAAGAAAGAAGAAAACGGCACCGTCAACGGGGGCGTGGAAAGTAACGCGCCAAAAGATAAACCGCATGAAAACGCGCCGAGCGTTGCACTGTTCCTTTCTCAAACCATCGCGCAACACTCCAGACGCAAGACGCTCTCGCACGCGCAGCGCGAAAAGTACCTCTCGTTTCTCTCCTCTTTGGAGTTCAAATCGAAAGAAATGATGGATTTGGTGCCGGCAGCGGGAGATGAAGAAACCAACGAAGACGACGACGACAACGAAAGTCGTTTACTCTCCAAGAATCGCGCCGCGTTACTCTGGCTTCGCGACGCTTTACTTGATCTCCCCGTAACGCCGTGCGCTCGTCACGACCTCTGCGCCGACATCGTCCACCTCTTTGCCAACACCGAACATTTCTACAAATTCGACCATCTCGCTCCGTGTTACCAAACGCAAGCGGGGATACAAATAGACGTCCGCGAAGACGAAGTGATGGCGTTCGGCGTCGGTGCGCAAGCCGCGTCGCACAAAATCGCCAGTTCGCACTCAAAGAAGTATAAATACGATTACATACCAGCCGCATTGCTTTCGTGGCATAAACAAGAATTGGCCGATCCAACGAAGCTCGTCCACGTTTCATTTAAAGGATGCGCGTACTTGCCGGACATTTCGTGTTGCTACGGCGTTCGCGCGGAAGCGAAGCCGATCGTCAACGGATGCGATCTCGAAAATCGATCAAAGTGGCTCTCTTGTCTGACCGAGAAAATAAACGAACCGTGGGAACCGAAAACGGGTCCTTGGGCGGGGACGAACGCGCAAAAGTTGATCGGCTCGCCGATGTTGGACGCCTGGAGGAAGAAGCAGTCGATGTTGGACGAAAGCGCTTTAGATTGGTTGAGGACGAGGAAAGCGACGGATGTCAGTTTGCAGCACGTGTTGCAAAACGCGCAATCAGTTGGGTACCAGAAGAACTATAATAACAATCCGGCTTTATACGAAAGCGGCAGATTGCAGCAAGTCGAGAGAGCGTTGGCGGCGCCGATGAACTTTGCGTCGAACGGCGACGACGAAGAACAAGGACACCTCAGCAAGAAAGCGAAGCAAGAGTTAGCTTCGCTGGCGCCGTGGTCGTTCGACCCAAAAGTCAAGATGCACCCCCCGGGACCAAAGTCCATGGAAGATTTCTCGGAAGTCGCTAAGAATGGTGGAGGACACAACAACGAAAACATGGATGTTGACGAGGCGCACGTGGCTGTCGTTGAAATCGCGAAGAAGAACGTCTTTGAGAAAATGGCGAGATAATAAATGAATGAACACCTATTAGTATAAAAGAACAAACAATTGTAACATCAAAAGATAAACACCTGCTGCGTTAAACACACTGCTACACGCTACCTGGCTGCTAAACACTCTAATATCTTATTCCTTCTTTCCTTCTTCTTCTTCTTCTTCTTCGTCGTCGGAAGAGGATTCTTCTTCTTCTTCTTCTTCGTCGTCGTCTTCCGCGGACTCATCACCTTCTAACTGATTCCCATCTCGTAAAACCTCTCTTGCGAATCGACAGGCGCACAATAGAATCTTTGGCATGTCAGCCGCGCCGTTTGGTAAGCGCTCTCGAATCGTCGCCAACGCCTTTTCCTCTCGGCTTTGTAAAAACGTTAACCAAATATCGTTGGAAACACCTAACAAATCCCAATAATACGGATGACCGGCTTTAAACGCAATCGTGAGCTTTTTGGAGATATCCGCTGACGTGAGTTTGAGTGTTTCGGCTATATCCTCGACCGCTTTACCGCCTAGATGTTGGATTAAAATCTCCTCCACGTCTTCCGGAATGGGCGTCTTGCGTTTCGCGCCGCGAGTGAGTTCGAGTTGTTCTTTTGTTTTTGGTTGTTCTGGTTGTCCCGATATCGTCGTCTCGTTCTCTAACGTCGTCAGCGCCGCTTCACGAAGCGCGGCGTATGGTTCTATTTCTTCTTCATCGTACTCAACTTCATCATCATCATCATCTTCTTCTTCTTCTTCATCGTCGTCGTCCGGATCGTATTCGCCTTCTAAAATCCTACCGCGAAAGACGAACCCCTCCGGAACCGGATCCATCTCGTACCCATCCCCTCGCATCTTATTCAGCGCGACCCACAAATCCAAACCAACCATCGCATCGATCGCGGCGTACGTCAACTGCTTCTTGTCCAACTTCCCGTCCCGTTCCCAATTCGATGTTCTCGTGTTCCCGTCCTTCGGCACTCGCTTCTTGAGCACCCGTATTGCCAATCGAGCTAAACTCCATCGCTGACTTGCGTTGATGTTATTATTATCTCTCTCCTGTTCTTTCCCAGAAACACTTTTACCGCTACTCCTCCCATCACCGCTTACAACATTCTTCGCCTTTGCCAACGCGTCCAACTCTACCACTCCGTTCACGCGTACCTTAAAATCCCTTCGTAGCTTTTGCGCGTCCCCTCTCGCGTTCACGCCGGCTTTCCTCACCGCGGGGTCCTCTAAAAACCGAACCAGTTTCGACGGGAGTGGGTTTTTATACTTCAAACGTTTCCCGAGTCGTATCAAAACGACCACATTTTTCGTTTTCGATTTCGACGACGACTTTGTTGAAACGTCTATGGTTGAATACGCCATCTGTAGTAAACTCGTCTTCGCTTCGCCTCCGCCTTTCTTATACAGGACCTTCCACTCCATGTCGAATCCAACCACGAGAGACTGTTGATTCCTCCCAAAAACATCGCCACCACCATCGCAAAAGTGGTCCAATTTCATCGCTTCGCGGTAGATTCGTTCGATTGCCATTTCGATGTCTCTTTTCGTCTCCGCGAGGACGATTTCTGTCCGGGTTTCGTTCAGTTTGTACTCTGAAAGCAAAAGATGTTGTTGGGGGAAATCACAATCGTGATTTTGTTGTCGTTGTTGTTTCCTCAGCCCATCAATGGTATGGTGTTGTTTTTTGTCGGTAAAAAAGCTCTCATCATCACGACACGTTGTTACTGCTCCTACTGCTGATGAAGATGATGGTACTTTCAGTCGCTTACTCGTCCTCGCGTCGTCCATCTTAATAAACGCGTAACTCTTTCGAGAAATTTTGAAAATTTTCCCCTCGTTGAGGTTTGCTCAGTTTTAGGGTTTTATTATTTAGGGTGTAGGGGTCGATTGGATTTTCTTTCACTTTGCTCGAGCGACAGACAAAAAAGACGTCACGGACGGCTCTCAGGGCGACGAAAGCATCCGCACGACGAGCGGTAGTATTATCATCAGCACTCTCGGCAGAATTTTACCACGATGCAGTCCTCCTCGTCGTCCTTCTCTTCTTCGCGCTGTTGTAATAGTAAAGGCGCTTCGTCGTCGTCATCTGCTCCCCGCGTTTGCTCCTTCTCGAAAGCGTTCAGAACAACAACGAGAACGACACCACCCTCCTTATTAAGAGCGAACCCGTTCGAGAAATCCCCGATCGTCCTCTCCGAGGACAGCTCGGAACGAACCGTTTTAGACGTCCTCGAACGAACCAGGGAAAGTTTGCTCGAAGACGAGGAAGTGTCCAAACAAAACGCGTTGGCGAATTACGGCAACATGCTGAGGCTTCCCGGAGGACCAAAAATTTTAAGCGAGATTCCGCCGGAGGTATTACCGATGTTACTCAGGCTACCGACGACGAGAGGGGACGTGGAAAAGCTGAGGAAGGCGAAAGATGGGTACGAACAATGGGAGGAGGCCTTGAAGAAAGGGTTTTTACCGAAATCTTCGTCTTCGTCGTCTTCGTCGTCGGCGAACGGATTCGACCCCCACGCGGTGGATTGGCCGGAGGACGAGACGTTTCGGGAGGCGTTGTTGGAAACGTTGGGGGAGTTAGATATGGCGAGGTTTACGAGGAAGTTTCCTCCGGTTTTGAAGACGTTGATGCGGAACGTTTTGGATATTTTGTACCAGTACGAAGTCGCGATGGACGGCGAGGAAGAGGAGGATCCGAATTCCGATCCGAGGCAAAGCACGGAGAGCAGTCAAAGCAGAGGCGGAGAGCAAGAACCGAACGAGGACGAGGAGATGAACCCAGATGGAAGCGGAGCAGGAGACGATACCAATCAAGAGGAAGGCGATCCTAACGGGGAGACGAGTGGAGGTGGCTCCAGCGGCGACGGCGACGGGAAAGACGAAACGGACGTGGACGACATCGAGATGAACATGGAATCGAAGGAAAAAGACAACGACGCGTCGTCGAACGCGGAGGAGAAACGGAAAGAAAAAGAGAAACAAAAGAGAGAAATGGTGGAAAAGATGATGGAAGATTTCAAAGAGCAATGGGAACCCGCGGTGGATAAACTGGAAAAAGCCTCGAAAGCGTTCGAAGGTTTAGATTTGAACGATTTAACCGAAGGGCCGGAAGGTTTTGATTTATCCAAAGGGTTGTGGCAAGTCACCGGTTGGGAAGAGATGGAAAAGTTGCGGAAAAAGTTGCAAGATTTGAAGGAACTGAGAGACATCGTGCGTTCTTTAGGACGCGGTTCGGGAAGAGGCCCGTTAAAACGCGCCCCTCGACAGCGCGAACGCAATCGATTCCCGGAAGGCTTGACGCGATCGCCCATGGAACCCGAACAAACGAGCGGTTTAACTCGCTCGGACGATATCTCGCGCGTACTCCCGGCCGAGCTTCAACTGTTAGCCATGAAAGACTCCGCCGCTGCTCGCCGATTACACTTCGCGCGTCGCGCCGAACGCACGTTAGCTACGTACGAACGCGTCGGGTGGGCGGAAACGCCCGCGGTTACCGTCGAAGGGTTCGAAACCCGTCCCGCGGCGGAATGCGGTCCAATCATTGTCTGTCTCGACACCTCTGGCTCCATGATGGGCGCCCGCGAAACCGTCGCCAAGTGCATGACTCTCGAGTGCGCTCGACAAGCGCGCACGACCAACCGCCCGTGTTTCCTCTACGCCTTCTCCGGCCCGGGCGATTGCATGGAACTCGAACTCAAAGTCTCCGCCAAAGGCCTCTCCGATTTACTCGCGTTCCTCGAAGGCTCATTCCACGGCGGCACGGACGTCGACGAACCCTTCGAACGCGCCTTGGCGCGTTTAGACACCGAAGAGTGGGAAAACGCGGACATCCTCCTCGTCACGGACGGTGAAATCAAACCCATGCAAGAAGACTTGTTGGACGCGCTCGACCAACGCAAATCGGAGCGCGGGTTGAAAGTCCACGGACTCGTCGTCGGAGAACAAGGGAACCCGGACGTCGTCGAGGCGGTGTGCACGCACACGCATAACTTTAGGAGTTGGTCTGCCGTCACGTAATTTGTATACCATCATCTCGTAAACCCCCCGGGCATCGATACCGATTGAATGTAATCAAAATCAATCCCTAACGCGTATAAATCGAAATCCAAACGCATTCCCTCACACCTTGAAACGCAACGCACGGCGACGCGAGGACGAGGACGAGGACATGCCGCCTCGGCGCCGCAAAAAACCTACCGCACATGGTATTGGCTTCAACGCAATGCCTCCCTCTCCACCGAGACGCCTCCTTCCCTCCAAACCTCTCCCAAACCCAACGACCGTTTCCTCGCTCCGCCTTCGGGAAACGAACCGTCAACTCCGTCCGCTCGAGTTCCAATCCTCGGTCGCGAGATACAGCATCCACCGCGGGTTTACCATCGCGAGCGAGAAACAATTCTCTCGAATATGGAACGGAGGAGTCACGTGCTTAGAAATTGGCGGGATGCGCGAAAAGAGGTTCGCTTTAGTCGGGACCGTGGATGGAAGCGTGGTGATGTATGACTCGATGGATGGTTTCGGAGGCGGACGAGAAGCAGCAGAAAAGACGGACGGCGATCGGAACGAGAGGAGGAATGTGGAGCCTATTTTTGCATCCAACAGGAGATTTGGTCGTCGCCGTACCGGTGATATAAATGGCATCGCGAGTAGTGAAAATGAAGCGCGCATCGTGCGGACGTCGCAAGGGCACGAGAAGTCGGTCTCGGCGGTGGCGTGGTATCCCGAGGACGCGAGTGCGTTTTTTAGCGCGTCGTTCGACGGGACGGTGAAGTTGTGGGACGCCAGTCGCGCGGAAGTGGCGGCGACGTACGCGTCGTCTGTTGATTCTGGGAGAGGTGGAAGGAGTGGTGTCGCGCTCGGTTCGAGAATACGGGACGTGAGTTTGTCTTTGTCGAGTCATTTGAATAACGATTTAGTCGCGGTGGCGACGGATGCGCCGGACGTGAAATTGTGGGATCCCGGGAGTAACGTGGTGGGAATGACGTTACCGAAAGCGCATCCGGGCGGGTGTTCTAAGACCGCTTGGTCGAAAGAGAACGCGTTTTCTGTGATTACGTGCGGGTTTGAGGGTCGATGTGCAGTTTGGGACGCTCGGCGGTGCGCGGCGCCGTTGTTTAGCATGGATAGGCGGAGGAGTAATAGCGGCGGAAACGGCGGCGGTACCGAAGGTTTAGGAACATCAGGGTCGTGGAGCAGTTTGAGGAAACCTATAGATTTTTACGACGAAAACGCGAGGGCTCACGCGGACGGGATAGAGAGCGTATTGATACACCCAAACGGTCGTTCGGTTTTCACGAAAGGGTTTGGATTCCGAAACGACGCGAGGGTTCGCGAGTGGGATTTGCGCACCGGTCGGTGCGACGCGACAAAATTCGAACGATTTTCGAATTCGTCGTCGTCGATGACGACACAAAATGCTCGGAGCGGCGTAAGTGCGATGAACACGGGTAGCGGCAGTGGTAGGGGTTCTACAGCTGGTGCCGGGACGGCGTCGGCGGCGTCGGCGCAGTATCGGTATTCAACAACCATGTCGTGCTCGGAAGACGGCGTGAACGTTTTCGTGCCTTCGCAAGACGGGTCGATACTCGTGTACGATTCTCGAACCGGCGCGATTTCGGAGCGCTTGAAGTGTCACGCGGACCGAGTGACTTCGGCGCAGTTTGTCGCCCGCGAGTGCGAATTGTTCTCGGCGAGTATGGATGGGTTTCTCGTTCGATGGAAGAGCAAAAATGCAAGCGCGGCGATGAGAACGACGATGGGTACCAACCGCGAAAGCGAAAGAGATTGGGTGAGCGACGAAGATGATGATGAAGAAGAAGAGAATATTGGCGGGCGCGGGGGCGGCATGTATAGGAACGTACGCGCTCGTCGATGATGTATTATTTAGTATTTTATAAAATAGTTTGGGGCGATTGTTAAAGCCTTCCCTCCTTCCTCGTATATCGCGGTAGGTTTTGTAGAGTAAACACGTGTATATCTATTTCGGCGAACACGTCGATGGCGGTCCATTAACGCCGCCGGTACACGTAAATTTAGCGTTGAACGCGTCCGCGTTTAAGAACATGTCCGTGGACGTTGGATTATCTGGGAGAACCCATCCGGAAATATCGTGGTCGAAAGACGACGCCCCGTTGAACATGTCGTGAAGATCGCGAACTTGAGCGACATCCCACCTCGAAATGTTTTGGTTGAACGAATTCGCGTTGTGAAACAAACCGTCCATGCGCGTCACCGATGCGGTCTCCCACCCGCTTATATCTTGATTAAACGTCGTTTTATCTTTGAACAAATTATTCATCAGTGTGATGCCGGAGGTGTTCCATTTTGAAATGTGTTGCGCCGCCGAACCGCACGACGTCGTCGAGCACGAGCAATCCCCTTCGCTCGATTCCGTGAAGCACTGTTGAACGGCCAAAACTAACGAATAATCACTGGTGAACGCTGGGGCGTAACACGATCTTGGACCCGATGGGCATGTCCACGCCTTGTTATAAAGAGTTGCACCACTGAACATATCATAAAAGTTGCAATTACTTGGGGGATTCCAATTGCGGAGGTCTTGGTTGAACGCAAAAGCTTGAAAAAACATTTGTCTCATCTCAATCACTTTTTCTACATTCCAACGCCCAATGTCTTGGTTGAACGCATAACTGTTATAAAACATATATTTCATATCAGTCACTTGAGATGTAGTCCAATTTCCAATGTCTTGGTTGAACACAAAAGTACTAACTAACATGGCATGCATACTCGTCACTTTTTCTGTGTTCCAACGCCCAATGTCTTGGTTGAACGCTCGAGCGTCAGAAAACATTCTCAACGTACTCGTCACTTGCGCTGTGTTCCAACTCCCAATGTCTTGGTTGAACGCACGAGCGTCATAAAACATATGATTCATATCAGTCACTTGCGCTGTGTTCCAACTCCCAATGTCTTGGTTGAACGCTCGAGCACCTAGAAGCATTTCTACCGTACGAGTCACTTGCGCTGTGTTCCAACTCCCAATGTCTTGGTTGAACGCAGAAGCGTAATAAAACATTCTATACATATCAGTTACTTGCGACGTGTCCCAACTTGATATATTTTCATTGAAAGTATTTTTATTTGTAAATAACGACATCATTTCGGTCACCTTGGATACATCCCATTCGCTCATTCCACCGTTCGTATATATCCCGCACGGCGAATCGTACGTGCACTCGCACTTTCCAGTGCTTTCTTTTTCAAAACATACTGTAACGGCTTTCCTTAATAACTCGTTCGGACTCTCAGGATTCGGTGGCGGCGGTGGAGGAGATCTTGGCGGCGGAGTCGGCGGCGTCACGTACGGCGGCGGCGCGGTATACGGCGGCGGCGGCGGTGGCGGACTCGGACTCGGCGGCGGACTCGGCGGCGTCTCGCACGTCTCCCCCGACCAGTTCTCCGCGCACACGCAAAACCAATGCGTCCCGTTGTATTGCAACTTATCTCCGCCCGGTGGCATGCACTTCGGTGGAATTAAATGCTGCCCTTTTACGATGAGGTCTCCGATCACGTGAAGTTCGTTCGAATTCACCATCACTTTCCCTCCTTCGTTTTGGAGTCCAACCGTGCCGTTCGTAAATCGAGCCACTGGCCAATTATTCCCTTCCGCGGAATCCAAAAGTGACGTCGAGGAAAGGAAAAAGAGCGCCGCCGCGCAAAGAGGGAAAAACATGTCTCTCATCGATTCGAGACGACTCGATGAACAGAGAGGATCAAAACAAAAACGTATTCAAAAACCGAATATTCTTCCCCGCGATCGACAATCGACAATTATGTGTTCGTGGGAATTAAAACGCGAACTTCTTTCTCTCTCTCTTTCTCTCTCTATTTCTTGCGACAAAGAGAAAAAAACGAACGCGGTACGCTACCACCAATATAAACACGCACTTAAGGCGAGCGAGGTATCGGTCGTCTTTCGTCCTTCGTCCCACGTTTGAGGTCGAGATAATTAAATGCAAGCAACTAATTAATCTTTGTGGGGTTTTGGTATGGTCTCTTTCGCGTATTTATTGGTTTAGGGTTTAGTACAAATTCCTTTGCGGCGAGGCCGAAGAGTACTCCTCAATACGAGTCTCTCGCGACGAACGCGAGAACTTTGCGCGCGCGGTCGAGGGAATGCGCGTAACGCGTGACGTGTGTTTCTTTCTTTCTTTTTCTATCCGTGTGCGTAATATACGGTTTTTAATAAAATAAATATACTACAAGTTTTCGAGCGCTCTCTCGCTCGGTAGCGGCGGGCGGGTCTTTTCTCTCTTCTTCTTCTTCTTCTTCTTCTTCTTCTTTTTTATCGTCCGTCTTGTAAATCCGTGCACGATTCTCCGACGTAATTTTCGTTGCACTCGCAGACAAAATCATCGCCGTTGAAATATAACCTAGCCCCGCCGGGCGGTTCGCACGCCATCGGCGTCAGACGTCTGATGGACTCCGCGATGGCGGTAACGACTGTACTCGGCGAGTTGACGGAACCGTCTTCGTTGATGGTTGTCGAACACTGCGAGGTGCTTCCGCTGGCGGATGAACCATCGATCCACTTTTCCATCATGTATGCCATCACGCTCTCTCGTTCGGTGGGACTGAGTCTCTGATTAAAATACAGGACTTCGCCGACGAGACCGTGCATGTGTTCGGAATCCACATTTACTCCGCCAATATGCGGCTCGCTCATTGCGTCCACGTCATACCGACCACTGATGCTGAACGACTTGTTTAAACTTGGATCGTTATCAATATTGAGAAAGCCGTCGGTATTGCCATAATAAACATCTGCTACGTGCCACATGTCAAAGTCTGCCTCGACTGTCCCCATGTTGGCGTTGTTATCGGCGCTCATCCCAACCTTATTATTCCCGGTCCCGCGCGTCCCGAACTGGTAAGAGGGATCATCAGTCGAATAGTCGCCTAAAATGACCCCTTTCTCCATGTACCCAATCTGATTATACGCGATAATAATCTCGGGATTCTTCCCTAGCTTGGTAGTCCCAAACCTCACGCCTCTCGCCGAATTCACGTCGTTGAAGAAAGCCGCGCCGTTTCCGAGATGAACACCGTGCATGTACTCCACGTCTCCAAAAATTTCAATACCGGACGCATTATTCACGATATCAACGGCTGAATTCATCATCGCCCCAGATTCGAACGTATCCTCGTAATAACTGTTCGAAAAATCAATCCAATGCGTCAACGCGCTCGGGAAATTCGCCGCGGACGCTCCACTATAGCACGAAGTAAACGAGTCCGGATCAATACCTAACGTATTCTCCACGTTCGTCACTCGAACATCGTACACTTCAACATCCGTATCGTTCACGTACAGACTTCCCGACACCCGCAAATGCCCGTTGACTAAAAACTCGTCGCTTTGCACGTGCACTTCGCCGTCGCTCCGAACGCCCACGGTGCCGTTGCGAAACCGCACAACTGGGTAATTCGCGCGGACTTGGAGCACGAACGCGGCGCTACACGCGAGCGCGAAGAGACGGGCGAGACGGAGAGGTGGATGCGAACGCGTCGTTATCATTTTGGTGATCGTCCTTCCCGGACGCTTCTTCCTTTTCTTCGTATCTCGCCAGAAAGACGAATGGTGGAGCGAGAAAATTTTCCCTCGAGGATGTCTCTCTCTCTCTCGTTCTTCGCGCCAAACGAAGGCTCTTCCGCGAGACAGAAACACCGACGACGACGTTCTCTCTCTACTCTCTCTCTCGCGTTCGTTTCGATCGCGGAGAAGAGACAACGAGGCGTGTGTTTGTCCTCGAAGATTTCCGCGCGCGTGTGTTCAAATTCGCGACCGATGGGAAAATTCAATCCCCAAAAGCTTTGCGCTCTGTCTCTGTCCTGTGCTTCTCTCGAGACAGAAAGACGCACGAAAAACGTCGCCCGCGAGTACTCGCGCTCTCTCGACGGTCTCGCAATGCCCGCGCGTCTCTCCCGGTCGCGTATTCGCGAGTGTAAAGAGAGAGAGAAACGATCCAAAATTTGTCCGGAAATTGCTTCTTTTTTTCCCTCGTTCCTTTATTTCTCCAATTAAGTGCTCACAATTTTCACAGAGGCTGGCGAGAGCGAAACGACGACGCGCTGCGAGATCCTTCTTTTCGAACCCAACACACACCGGGAGAAGACGACGACGGCGAAGACGAAGAAGAAAGAAGAGAACTTTATGAGCGCGTTTTACTTTCGTTCCGTTTAAAAATGTGTTGTTTGCTGTGTGTGATGACTTCTAATAAAATATAACACAATCTTAATCTTCTAACGATGATGAGAATTAATGTGATGACTTCTATGTTGTTGGTGTTGGTGTCGCTCGAACGTCCACCTCTGCGGAATCATCCTCGTCGTCGGGGTCGTCGGCGTCGCCAACACCGCAGTCTTTTCCGTTTCCGTTGAGTAAAAAAATGTCCGGCCCGTTTTTATCGACCATCGTTCGGTTGGCGTGTTGCATCAACCGAAATATTTGGTTCGTGAGGACGGCGAACCATATGCCTCGTAAACCCAAGGAGAAGTGACCAACGCCTCGTAAAACGACGGCGAGGGCGAGGAAGTTGAGCAAGTGCGCGCGGAGTAAATATCGCGCGTCGCCTGCGCCAATGAGGATGCCTTCGCTGACAAAGACCACCGCCGAGACGCACTGGGAGACGAGCATGTAAACAGAGACCGATCGGACCAAGGATTGGACGTAAAAGTCCGTGGTGAACGCTCCAGAGGCAAACGCGGAGACCAAGAAGGCGACGATGGAGATGAAGACGCCGACGGCGAAGGAAAGAAGGAGGAGTTTTTTGGCGATGGTTTTCGCTTTCTCCGCGTCGCGTTCAAAGTCTCTGGCGATGAAGGAGGTCGAGGCCACGAAGAGCGGGTCCACGAAGTAGGTGAGCGACCAAAAGACGTTCAAGGCTATTTGGTGCGCGGCCATGACGGCATTCCCTAGGTGCAGAGCGGTCGTGGTCATCATCGTGTACACGCCCATGCGGCAGATTGAGGAAAAGAAGAGCGCCGAGCTGACTTTGGTGATGCGTTGGATTTCCGTCGCAGTCGGCGGAGACTTCCACTCGGGACTTCCTATTTTCGGTAACATCTTTTGCCCAAAGAGTTGCGAGGAGAACAGAACTGCGGAAGCGCACTGCGCGAACAACGTCGCGAACGCGGCACCTCGTAAGCCGTACGAAGGAACGAGCAAGAAATCGCCGAAGACGTTGAGCACCGCGGCGAAAGCGAAGATTCTCAACGGCGTTTTGCTGTCTAATTTCCCAATAAACGCGCCTTGCGCGCAATAGGAGGCCAACACGAACGGCGTCGCGAAAGCACGTATTCGCAAATACGGCGCCGCCGTCGCGAGCAAACTTTCCGGCGTTCCAACTAGACGTAAAATATCGCTCGCGAAACAATTCAACGCGATCAAAGAGACCATGCCAAACGCGACGGAGAAAAACAGCGATATCGACACGCTCCTCCTAATTTTATACTCTGCGATTTCGCACCCTTCGTTGAATTTCACGTAGTGTCTCGCGACCATCCCAGTCGTCGTGATGGAAAGAAACGAAAACAGTTGAAAAATGACTTGGAATATAGCCGCGTTCGGTCCGAGCGCGGTTAACTCGTTCACGCCGATTCTCCCGACAAACATCGTGTCGATCAAAGACATCAGCGGATCCGCTAACAACGCGCCCAGCGCGGGAACCGCCAACGTGAATATCTCTTTCGTCTCCTCGCCGTCCAGTATCATCTTCATGGAAAAGTTCGTAAACGCAGACGACGACGACGACGACGAAGTTGAAGACGAGGTCGTCGAAGCGCTCTCGCCCGACTGTCGTCGTCTTCGTCGTCTTCGTCTCTGCTTTTCTTTGTCTTCTTCTTCTTCGTCGTCCTCGTCCACCGACGAAAAATCTTCCGGCCGAAACCCGCCTCGCGAGGACCGGTCGTAATAGCTCGTCATCGTCCGCTCGGTCATCTCCGCCGCTTTCTTTCTCTTACTCTTTTTTCCTCCTAAAACTCCTCCTAAAACTCCTCCTCGATGTGATGATACAAAAACGCCGCGCTTCTCCCCTCGCGTTTGGTGCAGTTTCATCATCACTTTTTGTTGCTTTCTCTTCTTCTCGTCGTCATCATCATCGTTAAATACACGCAAAAACAGCATCTTCCCAAACGTCGTCGTCGCTTTGTTCCTCGACAAAGCGCGACGACGACTTCCCCCGTACTTTCTTTTCCTCGAGGGCGAGCTCTTTCGTCGTTGGTGTTGCCACGTTGGAAGCACCGATATCGTCACCATCGGAATCCTTTTCACGTCTTCCCTCTACGACGAACCCACATACACACGACGCAGGAAGGAGGAGGAATAAATACGCGGGAGAAAGCTCTCGTCTCTCTCTCTCTCTCCTCAAAAGATGACGATCGACAAACGCTGCGTTTGCGCGTCAACCTTTAAAGAGTAATAAAGTATGCTATGCGCGTTAAATAGAACAGAGAGTAATAAAGTACGCACAAAACGTGCGAGTTGGTTTGACGCTTTTTTTCTTCTCTCGCGTTTCCCAAACGACGCCAAAAAGAGCACAAATGAGAGTACGACAGAGCGACTGAGGAGTACGAACGAAGCACTCACAGAGTCTATATTTTAGGGTTTTAGAGTAAGATTATGCACTTAGGAGTAAGCACTTACAGACTAAGGGTTCTCGTTAAAAAAGTAAACCCTAAATTTTGCGTGTGCAAAACTCTCTCTGAAAAGTCTTGCGTTTTTGCTTCGACGAGCGTAGATTTGGACGCATCAGAATCAAAGACTTTAAGCGCAGGAGTGCGAGAGAAATTTAGAGAAAGAGAAGGAAGAAGAAGGAAAGACGATGTTTTCGACGCCTCCTCCTCTCGTTTTTTTCTTCAAGCGAGAAACACCAGCAGCGGTGGTAGCGACGACGAGAAATGATTTTATCCTTTGGAGCGTCTGCGTCGTTTCCATCGCGTCGCTGATCGTGTTCCTTCTCTTAGTCGTTTTGGACGTTCTGACGCGTAAAGTTTTCAAATCGAAGAAAACGCCACCTTTAATCGAATGGAGCGGCGGTTTAAAAATCCCTCTCGTCGGCGGGATGCTGGAGTTTCTCAAAGGCCCGATGAAACTGATGGCGAAAGCGTTCCCGAAATACGGGGAAGTGTTCACCGTGCCGGTGTTTCACGAGCGAATCACGTTTTTGATCGGACCGAAAGTCTCCGAGTTTTTCTTCAAAGCGAAGGATGTGGAGATGTCGCAGAAAGAAGTGTACGAGTTTAACGTGCCGACGTTCGGGAAAGGCGTCGTTTTTGACGTCGATCATCAGACGCGAGCGGAACAGTTTCGGTTTTTCGCGGATTCGTTGAAGAGCGAGCGGTTAAGAACGTACGTCGGGATGATGGTGAAAGAGGCGGATGCGTTTTTCGAGAAGTGGGGAGACGAAGGCGAGGTGGATTTGTTGGACTCTCTGAGCGAGCTGATCGTTTTGACCGCGAGTAGATGTTTGCTCGGGAGAGAAATTCGCGAGAATTTGTTTTCGGAGGTGACGGCGTTGGTGCACGATTTGGATAAAGGGATGGTGCCGTTGTCGGTGTTTTTCCCGTACGCGCCGATCGAGGCGCATAGGAAAAGAGATAAGGCGAGGAAAGATTTGGCGTTGATTTTTGACAAGGTGATTCAAGCGAGAAGAGAGAGCGGGAGTTTGGAGCCGGACGTGTTGCAGACGTTCATCGACGCCAGGTATAAAGACGGGTCGAAGTTGACCAACGACCAAGTTTTGGGGATGTTGATCGCGGTGTTGTTCGCCGGGCAACACACGAGTTCCATCACGAGCACGTGGACTGGATTACTCGCGATTGCGAATAAAGAACGCGTGATGCCGTATCTCGAGCAAGAGCAGCAAAAAATCATGAAAAAACACGGCACGAAGATTGATTTCGACGTGTTGGCGGAAATGGACGAGTTACACTTTGCGGTGAAGGAAGCGTTGCGAATGCACCCGCCTTTGATCATGCTTTTGAGAAAAGCGCAGGTGAACTTTGACGTGGAAACTTCGGACGGTAAGAAATACACCGTCCCGAAGGGCCACATCTGCGCCACCTCTCCGGCGTTTGCCCATCGCATGGACTCCGTCTTCAAAAACCCAAACACCTACGACCCGCAACGCTTCAAATCGGACGAAAACAAGTTCGCCTCGTACATCGGCTTCGGCGCCGGTCGACACGGATGCATGGGCGAAACCTTCGCCTTCATGCAAATCAAAACCATCTGGTCCGTGTTGATTCGAAACTTTGAGTTTGATTTAATCGGCGACTTACCCGAACCCGATTACGAAGGCATGGTCGTCGGCCCGAAACATCCGTGCAAGATTCGATACAAGAGGAGAGACAGGAAGAAAAACGGCTTGATGAAATCGCCGTCCACGATGAGTAAATCGTTTAAAGCGTGAAACTTTGAAATAAATAATTATTTAAGTACCTCTGGTAGTACTCGTTCGTCCCCCCGCATGCGTATCCCGCCCAACATTCAAAAGACCTCTCTACTTTCGATGCGTCATTATAAATAACATCAACACCAATACTACTAATGTTTCGACAAAACGCGAAACGCATCGCGCGATCGCTCCTCGCTTCCACCAGTAAAGGGAGCAACGCTGTTCCTCCTTTCTCGAATCCACCGACGATGATTCAAGCGATGCATACCACACATCGAGCGCGTCGTTTTGCATCCAAATCGAGCAAAAAACGCCCGCATTCAGAGTCTGAAATCCTCGCGATGATCCGCTCACAAATCGCCATCCCAGTTCCCTCGGACATCCCAGACGGCACGAACAACATCGACGACATACCGGAAGGCGTTTTATACGGCGAGTTTAACGACCCAACGGCCGAGAGGCACTTGGAGACGCAAACGAAAGAGGAAAAAGAAATCATCGAAGAGTTGAGGGCATTGGTTTTAGAGAGGGAAGAACCGAGAGCGGAGGATCGGTTACCGCCGCTGGAACATTTTTACCAAGACGCGAAGAGTTTAGAGAAGGAGAAACGGCAAGAGAGAGAAAAGATAAAGCAAATGGAGCAAACTATGAACAGAGTGAAGAAAATCGATCGATTCGGCGGGAGCGTCGGGACCGGGAAGAGGAAGACGGCGGTGGCGCAAGTTAGGATTGTTCCGGCGAAAGGGAGTAAAGCAGGAGACGAGGAGGAGACAGAGGAGGAGGAGGAAGTGTTCGGGGAAATCGTCATCAATGGGAAACCTCTGGACGAGTATTTCCAAGACGTCAGTTTGCGGCAGCACGTCTTAGCGCCGTTTGCGGCGACGAACACTTTAGGATTGTTCGACGTGCGCGTCCTCGTCCACGGCGGCGGCTTGAGCGGTCAAAGTCAAGCCGCTCGGTTAGGCGTGGCGAGGAGTTTACAAAATTACGACCCGGCCTTTCGCGCGCAGTTGAAACCGCTTGGATTTTTGACCCGAGACTCGAGAATTGTGGAGCGGAAAAAACCCGGTTTGAAGAAAGCGAGAAAGGCGTTTCAGTGGGTGAAGCGATAAAAGAGAGAAACTTTCGGCGCGTCGAGAATCCACGTCTTGGCTACGTCACAAAAACAATCATCATCGCGGCACGCGTTATTAGCGAATGAATCGGCTACTCCTAAAACAAACTACTACGATCGCTACTGCTATTATTATCGCACACTCTACTCTCAACCAAAGCTTCTCTTTCTCTTTAAACTCTTATTTCACTTCTTATTGGATGTCATCATCATCATCGCCCTCTGTTTCTCCTTCTCCTCCAAAAGCAGCCTCTCCAGCCTCTGAATCTCTCCGTCCTCTTCCTCTTCCTCTTCCTCTTCCTCTCCCTCCTCTCTCGTCATCTCTCGCAGCTTGTTTACGTTTTCCAATAACTTCTCCTTCACTCGTTCCATCTCCTTAAATTCCAACTCCGTGCTTTCGTATAAAGAACTCAACCGTTTCAAGCGAAGATCGAGCGCGTCGCGAGATTTCGCGGTGTGTTTTGAAAGCTCCTCCGGGGTGAGCGAGGAGAGGCGGAGGAACGCGGCTTCGTCGTCCTCGAAGTCGTCCTCGTTCATTGCTTTGTTCAAAGCGTCTTGAACTCTGGGGAAATTCGTCATTTTCCATCCGGGCAAAAGAACGCGTAAACAACAAAGATGATGTCATCCAGAACTCGCCTCGCGAAAACGACGATGCAGACGACGCTCCTCTCTCGAATGATCTCCTCTTTTACTCGCGAAGGCGGCGAAACCACGTCTTCTTCTTTATCTTCGTCTTCTTTGCATCATCAGATTCGTTCGTACCGTCAAGGCCCGAACGCAACCTCGAAAACCACTCGCGGCGGGTACCGCCCGCCGATGCTCTCGAAGGACGAACACCCGTACGACGACAGAGTGGAAGAGCTCGAGGACGTGAAGAAAAACGACCCGGACAGGAAGTTCCTCGTACTCCACCGAAAAGAGAAATGGGACCGGGAAGTGAAAGCGAAAGAAAGTTCGAGCAAATGTGGTGGAAGGTCTTTCCAACCGCAAAGGAACAAAAATAAGTACAAACGAGCGATGCAGAAACAAATGTTCATCATGGAAAACAACGGCGAGAGGAAACGAAATTCGATGAGGAAATACTTGGCAGAACGGCCGAAAGTGGAAGAGCACTGGCGGAGGATGAAGAGGTTCGCGAAAGATCCGGGTTTGTTGACGTTGGTGCAGTGCGAGTCGTGTAAGAAGACGTACCCGAAGTACGAGGAGGAATGTAAGAAGTGCTCGGAGAAGAACGAGGAGGATAACGCGATGAGTGGTTTGTGATGATAGCGGGGTTTAGCGTGTAACGTAGTTTAATAATGATAATAATATTGAGAGCGTCTCGTGCGTGTATAATTTTACAACAGTTTACTTTGATAATAAACAGCCAGCGCAAAGCGCTGGCGATGCGCCTTTTGCGTTTATCTTTTCTCTTCTCCAAAACGTGATTTACTTTTTCTTCGTCGAGGAGGCTAATCCGGCGACTTCCCACTTTTCCGGTTTCCAATTGGAATCTAACTTTTCCGGCGCATCTATCGAGTGCGTGTTTTTTCCCGCACCCAAAGCTTGTCGAACGCCTTCGATGTTATTCAAGGCGTAAAACGCGGAAGCCGCCACCGACTCGGAAACTTTCGAGAGTCCCGGCTGCTTCTCCTTGTGCTCCGGCCCGAGCTCCGCGGCGTCTAAGAACCGGTCCGTCGCCGCTTCCCAACTTAATCGGTACGCGTCTTCCGCCGAGAGCGGTTTCGGTTCCGTGTCGAACGCTTTCTTCATGCACTGCGAAAACTCCTCCTGATTGCCGTACGTCAAACAGTTTGGAAAGGAGGAGAAGAATTCGTTGCTCGGGTGCTTCGCGCAGACGACGAATTTACCCATGGCTAACGCTTCCGCCGTGGTGGTTGCCACCACGTCGGACAAAGAAGGATTGACGAAAATTTTATAATCGTGGACGGTTGGATTCGCGTGGTCCAAGCGTCCTTTGAAATTCAAAGGTAACTTTTTATCCATCGCGGTTCGCTCGACCGATTCCAAGTCTTCGCCGTTGCCGTACACGTCCATGGAGATGGGGCAGGTTTGGCCGTATTCCGCGTTCGCGTTGTGTTTTTCGACGCAATCGAGGAGTTCGTGGTAGCCTTTACCCCAAACAACTTTGCCGAGGAAGTACGCGCCTTTGGTAAAAACCGATCGTTCGTTCTCGTTCGTTTCGTTGTTGTTGTTGTTGATATCCTTCTTCTTTTTCCGTTTCGCCGCGGACAAAGAGGACGAGGACGAGGAGGCTTTCGTTGTCGACGTGATCGATGCAAACTGTGGTTCACTGTTGGTTAAACCAACGTTATCGAGAAGCTCGTCGTCTTCGCGCATCAACTGCACTCTCTTTGCCGCCGCCTTCGACGCGCCAACGTCTAAAAACACCGGACTCACCCCGTGCACGTTCATCGTGCAACTCCTCGGAAACTCTTGCACGGCGTCCGAAAGTTTGATGACTTTGTGACAGTGCACTCTCGAAACGACTGAATTTACGAATCCTAACGCCTTTTCTTTTACTTTTCCGTGATTTTCCAAACGAACGTAATCCAAATAGTTCGTGTGAATAATCCCGACGACGTGTTCAAACGTATCGCTCCATCGCGGACCGGTGTGGAACCAGTTCAAATGTTCCGGTTCCTCCAAAACGGCGACGTCGTTGGAGTTTTTAATGTGAGAGGAAACGTCTCCTACCGGGATAATGCTCATCTTATCCGTCGCGTATCTTCCCGGGTAAAAGTTCAACTTTAAGTTTGGAACGTCAAATCCGCATCGTTCTTTTACCCAGTTTCGAACGAACGTTTCTTGTTGCTCCGGCGACTCAAAGACGTTGTTCGGATGCAACGTTTTCTGCTCGTCGACGGGGATGAACGGAACAACGAGGGTGACTTCGTGTAATCCGCGCCGGGCTAAATACGCTGCGCGTAAGAGCGGGTTAACCGCAGTTCCCGTCATCCAAGGCAGCGTCGCGGTGGTGACGATGGCGACTTTTCTCCCGGGTTCTTTGATCGATCGCGGCGCGTGCGGAGATGTCGTTTGCGTAGAGACGTCTTGTTTTTTACCACCAGAACTACCGCCAACGATAGAAAACTGTTCTCTTTCACCTTCTTTTGTTTTCAATGGCGTCGTTATTGTCGTCGCGACCATTTCGTTGTTCGTTTCCCCTTTCGTTTCGGTGCCGCTGCTGCTCGGGTTCGTAAATTTGGATTTCAACGTATCCAACGCCTCCGAGGACGCTTTGCGTAACAATCTTCTGGTGGTTTGTAACGTCACCTTCCCGAACTTTTCGCGCAATTCGACGTCGTCAAATTCCCCCGTCGTTTCTTGTAAATCACCTCCTCCTCCGTCGTTATCTGTTTCGTTATCGGAAAGCGAACGCAACGACTCTTGCGAACTCCTTCGCGAGCTCAATCCCGAAAAGGTGAACTTTTTATTTTTACTACTGTTGTTACTACTGCTGTTATGGGGCGTCGAGGCGCCTCCCGATGATGATTTCGGTTTACTACTGCTCACCGCTTTAAACACGTCCCATCCTTCTGGCGGCCTTTGCAAATTCTTCGTGATGTTCTCCGTGATATCCTTCACTTTCGGCATGACGTTCTTCTCGATAATCGCGCTCAAATCTTGCGACGACGAAAACGGCGAGCTCCTCCCACTTAAACTCTGAGTATTCGCATCTTCTTCGCCACCGCCATTCTTGGAATCACTTCTTTTCAACCTTCCACTCGAAGCAGACGACGACGACGACGGCCACATCGTCTTATTCGCGTCCGTGTTCAAATCGTCCGCCTTTGACGCGCTCCTTCGCAACCCGCCGGTCACCGCGCTCGCGTCCGCGGTATTCCCAACATTCGACGACGCCGCTCGTTGCTTAAACTTTTCCATGAACTGCGAATCTCCAACTTTCAACAACCCTTCGTTGATTGGTTTCTGTACCGTCCTCTTCGCCAACTCTCGAATGGATTCCATCGATATCGCTCGGTCGAGAGCGGCGTTTTCAAAACTCGAACTGAACGCCGTTTGCAATCCACCCCAAACGGGGGAAGTGTGTTGATTCCTCTCGTAATTAGAAGAAGATGAACTTTTTGTCGCGTTGTTGTTGTTCTCGTTCCCGACGACGATAAACTTCGCCTTGGCGTCTTGAATGGTCCGTTCCCACGCGTTCCGAAACTCGTGGAGCCTGACGGAGCCTTTGGAGAAATGCAACGCTTCGTTCGTCCAATTCCGATTATTCGAAGAGGAACCAGAACCAGAACCAGCGGCGCCACTTCCACTTCCTTTGTCCTCGCGCGGGTGGTTCGTGTTGTTCCCGCTCATCGAAGCGTTTATATGTGTGAGCGTTTTCTTACTGTTCGCGCATGATGTTTCAAAGGCAATTGATTACGTCAATTGAGAATATCCAACGAAAGAGTGGAGTGAAATGTCTATCCTTTTTGGAGCAAAAAAGCAAAAAAGATACGAAAAGGAGAGGTGCAAATTTGCGCTGTATTTAAGTTGCGTTGCGTACGCGCCGCGCGTAGTATGTATTCTAAAAACTCTTTCTCTATCTATCTATCTATCTCGAGCTGATGCGATTCGTTCAGAATACGCACGCATTCTCAAACGAGGGTGGACTTTAACCACTCGACGACGCGTTTTAAGCTCTCGGAACTGCTCGCGGACATGGCGTCCAGCGTATCGTGAAAAGCGTGGAACCTTTCCAACGTATCCACCATCGCTTGGACGCCGTTTTTTGTACCACCAACGCTTTCGCCGTTTGCGCCGCCGACGCGAGTGTTTCCGTTTCTCTTTCTTTTCCCTCCTCCTTTTGGTAAGGCTTGGTCGGCGGTTCGACGCAACGCCTCTCGGTCGTTTTCGACCAGGAAGGCGAGGAGGAGCGAGGAGTACGCTTGAGTGATGAGGTCTTCGCCGTAGGACGGGTCGACGGCGGCGTTCGCGGTGGCGTCGTCGTCGTCGTCGAGCATTTCCACGGTGACTTCTTCGTCTTCGTCGTCGCCGTCGTCGTCTTGGTTTTGATCATCATCATCTCCATCATCCTCGTCGTCGTCGTCTTCTACCCGGTGCATCTTGGCGCCGCCGGCGTGCGTGAAAATGCGCGCGAGGACAGTTGGAAACGGGACGAGCGGCGATGCCGATTTCTCGTCGTCGTCGTCCAAAACCTTCTTTCCGTTGTTACTCGTCTTCTTCTTCTTCTTCTTCTTCTTAAAGTCTTCGGCTTTTCCGGTACCGAACGGCGAGCAATCGAGTTGGAGTTGTAACAGTTCTTGCTTCACTCGAGGGTTCGCCTCCGTGATGTTCACCAACAAACACATGCACGCGTGAAGCAACTCTGTCGCGGCTTCTTTATACGCGTCTGGAACGGTACCTTCCATGTTGTCCTTTTTAGGAACGAATCCGGCAAATTCACCGTATAAAGCGCACCCGCGCATGGCTGAAAAGTACGCGACTGCGGCGATGATGCCGTGTAATCCGTCTCGCGAAGCCGCCGCTTTTGCTCCGACCGTGTTTTCGTTCGTCGAGTTTGTCAGTGCGAACACGCACGCTTTTAACGTAGCCAAGGATAGTCGCGCGTCGATATTTGGGTTTAAATACTCGGAGGTTTGAATGCCGTGTAAAGCCTTTGCTCGTGGACGCATCGATCGACTGGTTAAAAGCGTCAGCGCGGGGAGCGTTTCGATCAAACACCTCGCTAAAGACCAGTTGTTCTTTTTGCTGTTGTTGTTGATGTTGTTATCGTTGTGGTTGTTTTTTATACCTTTTTCTCCTCCTCCTCCTCCTCTTGGTTTCGGAGACATGTCCACGTCTCCGTCTTTGGGAGACTTTGCGAGCCAAGAATCCAAGGCTGCTCCGGGAGATTTCGCCATTTGACCGAAAACCGGCGACGCGCCAACCGTCGCCGGAGAACCAATCTGAAGGAAACTATTGTTGTTCGTGTTGTTGTCGTCGTCGTTATCTTCGAATCTGTTACTTCCTGGGATAGGTCTCGGCGGCGTCGAAATTGCTGCTGTTGTTGTTGTTGGATTCGTCGCAGTAGCGGTGACCATTTTTCTACCATCGTCAACATCATCCTCTTCTTCTTCTTCTTCTTCTTCTATCGCGAGCAAAGAAACATCAGCGAGTTTCAGCACAGAAAAAGAAGAAGTGGACGAGGAGGCGTTGTTGATCGTTGGAGAAGGCTCTCCGAACGCGTCGTCTTCAACATCTTTACTTTTATCTTCATCGCTGATGAAAGAAGAAGAAGAGAAAGATTCCCAAACCGGTAAATTTGAAGACGCTAGCGTCGTCACCGTCTCTGGGCTCGTATACGTCGCCGCCTCGATGACTCGAGCGCATCGAAACAGTCTCGCGCACGCTTTTCTCGCCTTTACTTTCATCTCTTCTCCTTCTTCTTTATCTTCACCTTTTTTACTCTTTATTTTGCTCGAATGCAAGCTTTGAACCAAGTCTTTGCAACTTTCGTTGGCGAGTTTCGCGACAGAAGTTATGAACCCGGATCTAGAAAGGCGCGTCCGTAACGCGCGAGATGTCGTGTCGTTGTTGTTGGTGGTGGTTGGTGGTTGTTTACCACCTTCTCTTCGTTCTTTTTCTTCTTCCTCTTCGCTTCCCCATTGCAACGCCCTGAACGCTAATAATAAAGCTATGTTTTTTGTGCACGCGCTCTTTTCGCTTGGGAGAAATTTTAAAGCGCTCAACGACGTTTCCACCGCTTTCTCGACATCACCATCGATATCGTTGGTGTCGTCTTCTATTACTACCATTATTTCTTCTTTCTTTTCTTCTTCTTCTTCTGTAAAAAAGTTTGCCTCGTCTACGCACGCGGCGACGCCCAACGCGATATCCATCGAGTCCAACACTCTCGAAAACGTTTTGATTTCCAAAGAAAAGAGATACGCCAAAGCGATGGCGGCTAATCGTAACTTGGCGTCCGTGGCGGATTTTCCGGCTATTTTCAAAGCCGCCGTAAACATGGACGTCGCAAAGTGCGGTCGTTCTCGCGAAAGCCTTCGTCTGTATTGCGTGTTTGAGGCGATTTTTTTCAAAAGCCATAACGTCGACGCTAACGTTCTGTGCTCTTCCTCTTGAAAGTTGTTTTTTATTATGTTGTTGATTCCGTTGCCGCCGCCGTACTTTTCCAACACCTGCAAATGCGTTTGTGGGTCGCTCGATTGCACCGCTTTGGTAATAATAATTTGCTTCACCGGCGAGGGCGTTTTCTGCCTCTTGAATTGAATCGGTTTCTCTGGAGTGAGTTTAATCTCCGTCGCTAACGCATCGTCGAATAAGACTTCATTTTTATCTTCTTCTTTATTTACTTCTTTTACTTCTTCTTCTTTAACTTCTTCTTCTTTAACTTCTTCTTGGTCCATCGCGAACGATACTCGGCGGTTTTTGTTGTTGACGAGTTTCGTCGTCGGTTCTTTTATGGAGTCTTCTTCTTCTTTTACTTCTTTTACTTCTTTTACTTCTTCTTCTTTACTCTTCTTATTAATGTTACTCTTTTGTATCATCAGCGCTTTCCCGAACAGCGCGACTCTATTCGCCACGAAATACTTCTCCGCTTGCGCATCCACGTCTTCTTCTTCTTCATCATCATCATCCTCGACCAAAATTTCCTCGTCCACTTTTCCGAACAACTCTTTCGCGTTTTCGAACGAATACGGATCATTTTTATCACTGCTTTTCTTATTATCGGTAGTATCGTTCTTCTTCCTTTTCGTTGATGTTGTCGTTGTCGTTTTTGACGGTGTCTTTGAATGCTTCTTCTTCTTATTATTCTTTAAAGATTCTTCGATGATGATGATTTCATCATCATCGTCAACATCATTCTTCTCCTCCTTCTCTTCTTCGAGAACGACACCACCTTCAGAGGAAACAGGCGCAGCAGTCGCAGTCGCAGCAGCACTCGTTCGTCTCGGTTTCCGAGCGAACCTTTTGTTTTTTGTGTTGTTGTTATTCATTTAATAAACACAACTCTTTTGTGCTCCATTACAATGGAGAACAATTTTGGCGGGAAAAAATCTGCACTTTTCAGCACACGTTTGTTTGTTTGTTTGTGTATTCATATATGTGATACATTCAGACCGAAACGAAACGTTTTCACGTGATACGATACGAATAACACATAGAAAATGGTGAGAGGCAACGCGAAAGCGAAAGCTCAGGAAAAGAACGCGAAGAAACAGGCGGAGAAAACGAGCGCGAAATCTTCGCTCGGGAAATCGAACGAGTCTTTAGTTTTGAAGTGTCACGTGTGCATGGCGTTGATGAAGAACGCGAAGCAGATGAAGGAACATTTCGAGAGCAAACATCCGAAAGTGGCAATGCCTGCGGAGTGCAGCGGAGGGGGGTGATTGTTGAGTGTATGTGATGCGGCGTATTTATTTACAATTACCTTTATTTCTACTCGTAGTAGATTTTATACATCAAGCTTTTGTTTGTTGTCTTGTCTCTCTTTGTTGTTGTAATAAAACAAAAATCCATCCGCGTACTGGTATCTTATTTTGAATATAACTCTCCGTTCTCGTATCGCCAACCTTCTGGTAGAGGACAGTTGTTGTCGAGGAGGTATTGTACACATTCGGGGTGGTTGTTCTTGTGTGCGAAGTATACGCTCCAATCGTCCCACGGCGCTTTGGCGGTTTCGTGCAAGTACTTCAAACAGTCCAAGTGGGTGGCTGCAGCCGCACACGCCCCATCGGTGAATTCATCAAATTTACGCTCAACAAGATATTCGAGTATGTGGAGATGACCATTTCCAGCCGTCAAAGCTGCAGTGCTCGAATTCCAAGGCGCTTGGGCGGTTTCGCGTAAGTATTTGAGTACCTCGAGATGACCGTTTTGGGCAGCACCATCACACGCACTCTCATTGATAGGACACTCATTTGCCACGCAATACTTCACTATTTCCAGATTACCTTGATATGCGGCCGCATAAATCGTATCTTGTTCCCACTCACATTTTTTCTCCTCTCGCGCCCACTTGAGCAACTCGAGTTTATTCGTTCGAGCAACTTTCATGCAGAAATATTGTTCTTCCATATATCCGCGGCCGTACCTTACCTCCTTACCCCACGGAAAATGCTCCCACGCAAACTCCAACGTCGATATCGACGACATCTCATTGATCTTAAACCTCTTTTTCAAATCACTCGCGCGAGATGATCTCTTCACCAACGCTCTCGTCTCCGGATTCACCTCGTACAAGAATTTGATATCAGTCGCATTCAACCTCGGAAGAACATGTGTGAAACAAATATCGTCGTTCTTCACGATCAAACCCCACAAAGAATCTCTCTCCCCGATCCGCCTTTTCTTAATTTCTATTTCTATCGTCGTCAGTCCAGAAGGCGTGCCGTATATCACTCCAGAAGACATGAAAGACATGACGTATGTATCGCGACAAAACCAACTTCTCTTCTTCTTCTTTTCTCTTTTTTTTTGTTTCTCGTCAAAGAAGAAAAAATGCCGTTTTGGAGAAAAGACAAGACATTTAAAAAAGGAGCAAAAAAACAAAAAAAGTTTTTCCGCCATGTATCATTACGTGCACGACGCGACTACGACACAAAAGCGCGCTCTCACGCGTTGACGCGTGCAATGCGCAAAAAAAAAGGACGACGTTTCGCCGCAGGGACTCGAACCCTGGTCGACCGGGGTCATTACTTTCACTTGAAAGCCGGACATGATAACCACCTACACCACAGCGAACCCATTCGGAAATGGTACGACGCGAGTTTCCTCGCGTGTGTTACGCTTTTTTCTCGGTATTAAGACTTATAGAGTTTCTTTGTTTAGGGTCTTTTTTCGTTTTTGAATTTTGAAAATTTTCGTTCGTTTTTCATCGCTTTGAAGAGTCGCGCAGTCGCGCTCGGTAGTGTCCGCATAAACGCGCAACTTTTAAGAAACGTAATAATAAAGACGATCCGTGATGACGACGACGAGTTCAAACGCTTTAGTATCTCCTCCTCCTCCTGATGATGATGAAAAGAATGAAAAAGATTCAACAAAACTATGGAACGACATCGTCTCCGCCTTTCGGGAGGATGGATTTCCCAATCTTTCAAACGTGAACGGCGCGATACGAGAAGAGCTCCTTTCTCTCTACCGACGACTCGCTTCTTCTGATAAGGAGGACGATGATACTTCAACAAATCCGTCGAAATTTGTCATCGCGTGGGAAGCGTTCGCGTCGAACAACGCGAACATCAAAGACGACGTGAAATCGATACCGAACGCGGAGAACATCGAAAGCTTTCGAGAGTATATTTTGAAGGATGTGATTTTGGTGCAAAAGGATGAGATTACGCGCGCAGGCGTCGTCGGTTCGAAATCAAAGAATCAAAAGAAGAAAAAGCTGAGCAAATTCGAAAAGCAGGCGCAAAAGAAAGCGAGATTGATGACGATGGGGGAACACTTGGAGATGCACGACGAAGACGTCGACGGGAAGATGGAAGTAAAAGAAGTTTCGGCGGCGGAAGAAGAACCTCTTCTTAAGACGCCGTTCAAGGAGACGACGGAGAACAACAACAGTATGAACTTACCGTCGGCGTTTTCTGTGGAAATGAAAACGCCCGGGTCGTATCGCAAAGCGAAAAAGAAAACATCGTCGTCTGAATTGGTGAAGACGATATTCGAAGGTTCTTCTTTTAAGTCGTCGTCGTCGTCAAACGCAGAAAAAGAGATTACTTTGAAAATTCAAACTTCTTCTTCTTCTCCTCATTCAACATTATTCATGAGAGACCGCATCGAAGATAAAGTGGCTTTATTGAAGAACAAGTTTAAAGAATTAAAAGAAGAAGAAGAGCAAGAAGAAGAAGAAGAACAAAAAGGACAAATAATAGGTCGCGTATGCTGCGACTCCTCGGACAGGCAAGAATTACAACTCGAATCCTCGGACGGTTCGCGCGTGAAGTTGGAGTTACGCTCCGTCGAAAACGAGTACTCTTTGTTTCCTGGACAGATTGTCAAGTGCGTCGGCGCGAATCCAACCGGGTACTGCTTCGTCGCGAAGGAGATTGATTGCTATTATTTCAAACAAATAAAACAAGAACAACAACAACAAATTCAAAAAACTGAAATGTTACTCTTCTCTGGTCCGTTCACTGCCAACGACGACTTGATGTACGAACCTTTAGACGACGTCTTGCACGAAGCGTCGTCAAAAAATCCATCCATCGTTCTTCTCATGGGTCCGTTTGTCTCCGACGAGAATATCAATCACGCGTTGACGAGCAACATCACGTATAAGCAAGCGTTTGAGCAGATCGTGATGAAGAAGGTTGAAGCGTTTGCAAAGCAATACCCGAACAAACACGTCGTTTTAGTGCCAAGCGTCAAGGACGCCTTTCATAGATACTGCGCGTTTCCGCAACCGCCGTTTTTTGAAACGTCGAAATGCAAGAACGTTCACTTTGTAGCGAACCCGTCGGCGTTTGAAGTCAACGGTATTCGCGTGGCGGTGTCCACGTGCGACATTTTGAAGCACTTGTCCGGTTTCGAACGCGGCGGGAAAGGTAAAACGACTACTGAACAACAACAACAACAACAACAAACCGATCGCATGACGCGTTTGTGTTCGCACATGGTTGGTCAAATGTCCATGTACCCGTTATTTCCGCCGCACCCAGACGCAAAGTTTGAATCGCACGACGCGACGGTACCGCTGAGAGTGGGCATGGACGAACGCGTTCCGGATTTAATCGTTTTGACTTCGGATTTAGCCGCCGGCGGATGGAAAAACGCGTTGAGCGGAAACAAGACGATGTTTGTCAACCCGGGGAAAGTTTGCCGAGGCGTGAACGCCGGAACGTTCTGTAAAATAAGTTCTTCTTCCGGTGAAAACTTCGCGGAATCCGCGCGATTAGAGTTGCACAAGTTATAATACTAATAATACTAAATTTAAAATTATCTTCAGCGTTTTCGTGAGGCTCCTTTCGACAGTAGCCCCAAGAGAAACTTCTCTCTCGGTACCCGACATTATAATATTACAACAAACGTAAAAATATACTGACACATCTTTTCTCAAGCGAGGCTTTTCGATCGATTTAAAACAACAAATCTTGTCGAAACTCATCGCCGCGACGCATCGGTAATCTCTCTTTTCTTTCTTTCTTTCTTTTTAAAAACACACGGGTGGGTGGGGACAACAAAACATGGATGAATGATACAATCTGATGAATAGACTTTTATATAATCATCGATGAAATTATTGACGTCCAGCCGCCGCGAAGCCTCTTTGCGCGGAGGAGCCCGAAACTTGTTTCGATTCCACCCAAGACTTCTCCTTGACGGAGTGCGCCGCGACGTTGGTTTGTTTCTTTTCCGCCTCCAAGGCTGCCATCGACATCATGCCGACGCCAGAGCCAATCGCGACGCCGGTACCGGTCAACGCGCAGAGGGAAAGGATAGAGAGCGATGCATACATCGCGGTTGAAGAGCTCATTTTTGCTGAAGGTTTTCTTTCTGTTTTAGTATTATTTGTTTGAAAGAAGAGAGGAGAGAGACGAGTGAGTCAGCGGCAAATTCGTAATCTAAAAACAAAAGTCAAAGAAGACGCGTTTATGCGACCGATCTTTCGTCCATAAAGCGTTCAATTCATGCTAAACAAACATCCAATCGTCCGTTTCCGAGTCGATTAGTAAAAGTTTATAACTACATCATCTGATCTGGACGCTCTTCTCTCTTCTCGGTATAAAATTTCTATCATCGTCTCTCTGCCGCAAATTTTATTCTCGGAAAACGAAGAAAAAAAAATCCGAAACGCCGCTGCTCAAACAACATCAACGCGAACGTGCCATCGCGAACGCGAGCACGAATTCGCGCGGCAGAGGAAAGCGCGTCCGCGATGCCAGACGAAAAAGAAAAAGAAACGTACTCTATGTGGGTGTAGGTGAATGATATTCAAATGTGTGCGTTAAAGTGATGATAAATCCAGCGGTTGGTTGCCTCTCTTGTCCGAGGAAAAATTGCACAGCATACAACAGAATAAGTATCTTATTTTCGTCGAAAATTAGGGTTAAGGCTTGTTAGCTCAGCTGGTAGAGCATTGGATTCCAAATCCAACGGGTACGGCACCTATTTTCTACTGCAAAGTGTTTGTTTCTCACATAAAGTGCTCTTTAGTCGGGTGAGTGACACAAATATTGAATATATAAAAGCGTGAAACTAAACTACGCTCAAATAATAGAGGTTCAATCCCTTCACGGGTCATCCATATATATCCTTTTTTTTCGAGACTGGTTGTCTTGTTGAGCTGTTTCGCGTCAGAATGAAACAGTTACCGTTTTGGGCGGTATTTTTCTCTAAAAATGAAGCAAAATCGGGTTTTGTTTTTTATCAAATTTTGCCTCGGGATGAAGCATTTTCGGCTTTTTTTTGTAATTTCCCCTCTGGCCTCGCACGACCCCACAACAAAATACACGGGGAAAAATGGAAAAAAAGCTGACACTCTCGAGACCATGGACGACGGCGCCCGCCGCGGTTCGAGCTGAAACTCGAGTATATTCTGGACAATACATTGGCTATGCCATGGTCCGCACGGCGGTCAACAAAACGACGAGACGCGAATACGCGGCTCACCTCGCGCGCGTAGAGACTGTTTTTGGCCGCAAGAGAGAAAAGAGGAGAAAATGTGGCAAAAATTCACACGATCACAGACGCGTGCGAATGCAAGCTTTTGACAATCTAACGCGATCGTTCTCGTCTAAACATAAGCTGTGCAAATTCTAGAAAGTTTTGGCGTCAACGAGTAACTCCAACTGGGGTATCTGATATGCCTGTTTTCGCCTCCCCCTATAAAATCGAACGTTTTCGAAAGCGACAACGCTCTAATCCGGATCGGTACATCTCGAATACGGCGCAAGCGACCGCGATATTGGTACGAGTCGAACCGTCGTGAGTGTGTTTACTCGAGATGGGACGCTTGGTTGCAACAAAGAAGCGTAACTGCGTTATTCATTCCGATTTGTGTTGTCAAAAATTGAGCGCGGGATTTTCTATTCTGCGGGAATATTCTGCGGAATGGGAATATAATCAAAACGACGGGTGATCATTGCGAGCATTTGGCTTATGTGTGGCGTCTCTCTGCGCTGTTATTACAATGGTTTAATCGAGATAGTCGCTGTAACTCTTGTATATGTGTATTTAGTTTCACCCCTGGACTACTCCGCCTCTTCTTTTCCTCTTCGTGTTTCTTCAACTCCGTGTGCTTTAAAGCAGAACGGTTGTTTGTCCTCGTCTTCTTCTTCCGCCATCACCGCTTATCTTTCTTCTTCTTCTTCTTCTTCTTCTTCTTCTTCTTCTTCTTCTTCTTCAGTAACAGGGTCGGAATACTTGTCCAGAGCGTTTAAAATCGCAACTTGACCTTGGAGTGTCCTCTTCCCCAGCTCCTGCTCGCTCAGCCACGAATGGGTCGGTCCAAGCCACGATCCGGCGTCGTCAAGGTAGTACATACCACTAGTTTTTGCAACGCAGATGCGGTAGTACCACCACGGTTTTTCGCCACTTTTTCGTTCGAATTGAAACGTCGCTTCCTTCTCCTTTTGTAAAGCTCGCAAGTGCTTGTCAAAATCTACACGAGTAGTTTCGTTGGCCGACAGAAATTTGGTTCCCATATTCTCCTCGACGTCCTTTTGAACTCTCGCACGATGTCCGAGTTCCTTTGTAGTGATATTTTTATGACTCATACCGGCGAGTTCGTCGGGCAGGAAACCAGCATTTGCAAACAATTTCGAGCGTTCTCTGTAAATGTACGTCACTATTAAGGCCAAAGTTGACTTCACTTTCTCCTTCTTCTTTGAGTCAGGGTTGCCTTCGAGTATATCGTTGGTCAGTCTCTTGTAATATTTCACGTCGCCTTTCCATGTGACGTTTTCAAACAAAGTGTATCTTAATTGCGAGCTTTTCTTTTCTGGGTTTTCTCGAAACGCCCAACGAGTTGGAAACGTCGCTAAAGGTGGACTACTATCGAACAGTTTGTCGGAGAGCTTCTTTAGCCCATATGCTCTGAGTACGACTCCGATGCGTTCCATGATTTCCGCGTGCTTTTGCGAGCCCGATTCGAACACGAGATTCCTCTTTACGTTCTTCTCGTGACCTTTTTTTATCGAAAGGATAATACGTGCTCTGACGAGATCATCTGGCGACATTGCCTCGGCTTCACTTAGTTGCATACCCATTGCCATGGCACATGTGATTCCCGTCCCCTGCGCCTTCGTCCATTTGCTACCACTTACCTTCGTCAAAAGAAGATCGAGGTCCTTCAGCGTCATGTTCATTCCCTCTTCGTACGTCAAATTGAACGTCCCACTCTTCTTCTTGCTCTCACTGACGTCGTCGTCGCTGTCGTCGTCACCGTCGTCGCCACCGTCGTCGCCACCGTCATAGCCAACAGTGCGGCCTCTCTCCTTCGTGACACCTAGCTTTTGGAGCGCTAAATGCTTGGTGTACTTTTGTTTATAATCTTTGCGCTCCTCGTCCGTCAATCTCTGCACCTTGTCTCTCGGGCACCCTAGTGTTTCGCATCGGCCAAGTAGTTTGTATTTATCGATAATTTTTAGTTGTTCTTCACGTGGCCATCTTTGGGCCTCTACAAAGTCTTCGTCAAACGCTTCGCATGCATTTTTCAGTGTAACCATCATTGTGTGCTTGTTCATCAGCTCTTCTTTCTCCTCTTGGGAATAGGCGTTAACTACATCAATGGGAAGTTTTTCATACTCGGCAGCGGATATGAGCTGAGATTCACGCATGTAAAGACGCACCGCCTCGCGTTGCCCTATTCCAGGATAGGCCCGGACTGCATTGTCGATCAGCCCTTCACGCCTATACTTTTGAACCAGCTTCTGCAACTCATCGAAGTCAAGCTCCGCGACATCTTCTTCATCCAGCCCCAATGATCTCACGGCTGCAGCAATCGAGCCTTCCATCATGACTTGCATCTGCGCAAACTTTGCGCAAGCTTCCCTCGTTCTTTCTCCTCTTGCCAAATTCTGCTCGTCGGCGTTATTCACCGCAGACATAAACTCCTTGAAAAGTTCGTTCTTACGAGAGTAGGGACGACCCTCAGATTGCCACGTAAGCAAACCCAATGTGGACAAAGACTCGGAAAGTTCTTTTGAGAACGCAATCAATTCAGCAGGAGATGCATTGTCAACACCGATGAATTTTCTCCACGCGTTGGGAACGCTCTCGCAGGATCCGGTTGCTCGTACGAACGCGCAGATGGCCAAATCAGTCGGCAACGCTGCCATCTTCACGCCCGGGTTCTTCTTCCACGTGAGATATTCGGGGTGAAACATACCGCCAAGATATTCAATACCGTGCTTCTCGAGCGCTACGAACAAAGGGGCTTGCGCTCCGCTGCGATCATCATCCACCTTGAATTGTCCAGCACCCCAGAGACACACCGGTGCCTTGGTAGGTGATCCCATGACGTTTTTGCTTTGTTTGCAAATGTACAATTGCCTCTGTCTGATAAAGACAGCAAACTTATCATCACCATCGTAGAGATATTTCGCTCCAAAGTCTTCGTGATTTTTGATAGTTTTCTCAACGTCTGCCTTATTATCGTCGAGCGTAGGATGACGCTCGATCAAGTCGTAGTTGATGATTTCGCTTGCGCTCGCAACAAGGCGCACTTTCTTTCCCACACCATTTTTGTCGATTAATTCCCTATCGCGAGGCTCATAGCGTTCTCCTTCGTTCTTGAATAACCCTTTCGTTTCTGCGAGTAGCTCTGCGTGAATCATGATGCACTGCGAGTGAATTTTCAGAACTTGCTTCCCATCGTTTTCTTTCGTTGCGCGTTTATGCACAGTGAACGCCAAATTTGACACATCTCCAACCTGATTAGATGGAGGGTAATGTAGCACGAACATACCGCGCGAATGTGCGCTGAAAAAATCTTTGGATTGTTTTTTTGATATCTTCAAAGACTTTTTGAGATCTTCGCTTTCGCAAATCGCTCGCTTGTTGTGCGCCAGATGTTCATCATACGCCTTCTTCAGCTTGTCGTCTTGCCAGTTCACGTGGTCTTCGAAGCACGATAAAGATGACCCGTCGAGTGTCTCGTCCCCTCTTAACACGAGATACTCCTTTTCATCTCCATCTTCTTTCCTTATAATCGCATCGACGTTCTTCTCTACCACAACCCCGATACGTTTCCTAATGCCATTCACCTGCATCACCATGGAATTAAGCTCTGTCGCCGCTCCGCTCAATTCTTCGCTTCTCTCGCTGTGGCTGTGCGTCGAGCTCGGACTATCCTGCGTCGCTTCCGCCTCTATTTTCCTCTTCAGACCATCCAAAGCTTCCTCGGCATCATCAAATAATGCGCCGAAGCTCTTCGTCTTCTTCGACTGAGGCGTAAAACCAGTCGTATCTCGAGGCGGCGTATGCGACATCTCGGTTAAAAGTCAACGCCGCTCCTTCGCGTATTTTTCTGTAAACCCCCAAAAATAGCGCGCTCGAAATGCGATAAGAACACGCGCAGAGAGAGATCTGCGCGGAGAGAAAGATCGTCGAAACAAAGGAAACAATCTATCCGCTCTCGAATCTGATAAGGAAATCGCTGTTGAAAATTCGCAAAGATGTGTCGCGAATACAAGCGCGCGCGCGCGCGCTTCGTTCTCTTAGATATTTTTTGGTTCTTTTTTTTTCTCGCGTATTTTTTTTTGTTTTGTTGTGGGGGAGGGCTCTCCCATCTCCCCAATTCGCCATTTTTAAAAAAAGGAAGAGAAGCACAGGGAAGAGGAAAGACTTTCATACGATGCCCCCGAAACGGAAACGCGCCGCTGCCGCTGCAAAGGAGGAAAACAAAGACGCGCCGTCTTTGTCGTCGTCCCCTCCTCCTCCTCCGGCAGCGAAGAAGTCGAGAAAGACGAGCAAAAAAAGCAACGACGACGAAGAAGATGAGAAGAAGAACGAGGAGGACAAATTGCAATCGCCGACGAACGAGAAGAACAAAGGAGAGGAAGAAGTCGCGCGTGACGACGACGACGACGACGACGAGAAACGTCGTCAACAACAACAACAACAACAACAACAACAACCACAAGCGAAAGAGGAAAAAGTAATGAAATCGTGCCCGTACCTCTCCTTCGTCAACCGTCCTTTGTTAGATTTCGATTTCGAAAAGCGATGTTCGGTGTCTCTGATTCAGGAAAACTGTTACTGTTGCTTAACCTGCGGGCATTTTTTCGCCGGGAGAGGCCCAAAGACGCCGGCGTATACGCACGCGTTGGAACGAGAAAACCACTTCGTGTTCATGCACTTGGAAAATGGCAGAGCGTTTTGTCTTCCGGATAACTACGAGATTTTCGATGCGAGTTTAGAGGACGTGAGGAAAGTGTTGTTTCCTCGATTTACGAGCGAAGAGATTACGCGGTTGGAGAAGGAGGCGATATGGTCGAAAGCGTTGGACGGGACGGAGTATTTAGTCGGCGTGGTTGGGTTGAATCGAGTGGAGAACGCGAAAGGCGTGAATTCAATCGTGCAAAGTCTCGCGAGGGTGGAAAAGTTAAGGGCGCATTTTTTATCCGCGTCTTTGATTAGGAGCGACGGAAACAACAACAACAACAAAAATGAAAACGACACGTTGCAATCGTTGTGTCAGAGGATATGGAACAAACATAACTTTCGCGGCCACACCAGTCCAGATTCGTTCGTGAGGAAGCTCAGGAAACAAATCAAACTCGCACACCCGGAGAAATTAGAGACGGACATCGACAATTTATTCAACGATCCGTTTGCAACTTTGCGACATTTTTTAACGTTCGTCGTGCCGAAAAAGTACGTCGACGAGCTCTTTCGAGGCGAGCTGTTGATGCTGAACCAAAAGAACAAGACGCAGCCGTTCGTGTTCGTGCCGTTAAAGCTCCCAGACGCGCCTTTATTCCGCGACGTGATGGAGAAAAACGCCATCCCGCAAGTCGCGCTCGCGGAGCTCTTGAAACCGTTCGCGTTGAAAACCGCCCCGGAGTATTTAATCTTAGCCTTCGTCAACCGGTTCAGCAAAAATCAATTCACGAAAGAGGTGAGCAAGAACCCAACCATAGTCACGTTCCCGGTGAAAAACCTGAAAATCCAAGCGTCGTCGGCGGCCGGTAGTAATAGCAATAGTAATCCTTTTTCTTACGACTTGCTCGCCAACGTCGACTCCGCCGGCAAAGCGACCGTGAAACACGTCGACGGGAACTGGTACGAAACCAACGATTTGTTCGTCAACGAAGTCCTCGCGCAACAAGTCACGCTCGGGGAAACGTACGTGCAGATTTATAAAAGAGTAGCATCACCATAGTTTACTATTATCATCAACAAATACGTAGGTATGAAACAATGTATATACGAATACGCATACGCTCCACATTTCTTGGGAAAAGATACGCTCCAATTCGCCACTCATTCTTCACTCGCACAATCCCAGCTTAGAGGAGGAGGAGGAGGAGGAGGAGGAGAGACCAAAATGCGAACGACGACGACGACAACAATAACGACGACTGCTTTGTCTCGTCCTCGTCTCCTTTTTTATCCTCGTTCATCCTTCGCTTCTTCATCTTCTAAAGCGTCGTCGATATCCAAAGCGTCGTCGTCGTCAAAATCATCAACAACAGAAAGTGAATCGTATCTCCGATTACACGAAACCGACACCGGCGATTGGGAGCTTCAATCCTCGCAAGTGACGTACGTGAACGAACAAAAAACGTGCGAGATCGATTTGATCGCCACTGTGCACGTGGGGGAGAAGGAATATTACAAGAATTTAGAGCGAGATTTGGTCTCGCAAAACGAGGAAAATCCAGTCTTGTTCGAACTGTTGACGGACGAACGGAACGTGGAGAGGATGATTCGGAGCAGGACGGAAAACACCACCACGAGCAGCAGCTCGTTAACCTTACCTCGATTGAAAGTGTCGTTATCTCCGACGGACGAAGCAAGACGGTTGGCGGCGTCGCACGGATTAATCGCGCAGCTCGACGCCATTGATTTTAAGAAACCAAACTGGTACCTCGCGGATTGTTCGAGCAACGAGTTGGAGAAGATGAAAGCGGATATGAGTTTAGAGGAGGCGGATACGGAAGCGTTTCGAGTGCCGGCGTTAATAGAGGCGTTTTTGGTGACTATCGTCGGAAGGGCGAGGACGTTACCGAGAGCCGGGCAGTTCGCGAGATCTTTGGTGTGGTTGGTGCCGTGTCCGGAAGCGCACTTGCTTTTGTTGGATTGGATTTGGGGCGGCGGAAGACCAGCACCGGTGTTAGGCGCGATGGTTGATGCGATATCAGCCGGAGATATCGTCGGCGCGAGGAAATTAGCGTTCGCGCAGATGATTGTCAGCGCGCAAGGGAAGAACGTGTACGGGTCCGGTTCCGGCGCCAAGGCGACGATCGAAAAGAGAAACGAAATCGCCACAAATAGATTGAGAGAGGCGTTGCGACAGCTATACGATTCAGACGACGACAACAACAACAACACGAAACCTACGACAACACGAACGAAAGAAAAGCTCTCCGTCCTGTACGGCGGCTCTCACCTTCCCGGCCTCGCCAAAAATCTCGAAACGCTCTTCAGCGCTGAAAAAAACGACGACGAAAACGAAAACATCGAAAACGCTTCTTTCGGCGGCACCTTCTCCAAATCATCCACCATCTGGCGCACCGTCTGGCGCATCCCCAAAAAACCGGAAAACGCGTTCGCGCGTTTCGGATTCCTCCCTTTGCTCTTACTCGTCGACGGTTTCGATTGGGCGCAAACCTTGGACGCGCTCGCGGAAGCGTCTCGACGAGAGAAACTCGTCGAGATTTTTTTATACGTCTTGCGCCACGTCGCCGCGTATTACGCCTTAGGCAAGTGGGTGTTAGAGTGGAACAGAGATTTGTTCGAAGAGAGCGCGCTGTAGCAGAGTAGAGAGAAAGAAGCGTGTTGTAGAAGAGATGGTAGTACTCGTAGCGCAGATATTCGTCATCACGGAAAAGCTTACACCTCACATTTTTCTTCAATTAAACGACGCTTTGACATGCCTAAAAAACAACGATACCACTCCGGAGTCGGCGGAGGCGGCGGAGGATACCACGCCTCCGGAGGAGGTAAAGGAGGACGACGACAAAAAGAGGAGGCTCCTTCCACCTTCCGAAACCAAAAGCTCACCCCTGTACAAACGATCAAGCAGACGAAAACGACGCTGAAGCGATTAAAAAAAGACGGAACCTTCGATTCCATTCGCTCGCGCTTAGTCAACGCGATACTCCAAAACGAAACCTTGAAAACGTACGCGTCGTTCGCAGTCACCGCGTCGACGCAGATGATGCGTTTACGAAACATGAACACTACTGCGAGTGAGAAAGTAAACGCGCAGACGAAGATGGCGATAAAACGAGAATTGGAGATGGATCTGTCCAGGGAAGTCTCCAACGCGTGCTGGAACGAACTCGCGGAGAAGGACGGCGATATCGCGAGAGCGGTGCAAAAGGAGATTTTTAGGGAGAGAAAGATGCGGTACGATTTGAAAGAGGAGAAGATTTTGAAGAGGAAGAAGATGAAGAAGACGAAGAAGGTGGGAGGGAGACTCGCGAGGGGAGGACGGTAACGCTTCCGCTGTCGTCGTCCTCGTCGCGGAGATGATGAATAGAGAGAGAGGCGGTGTATTTTTATTAAAGTTGTAGTATGCAGAGCGTTAAATGAAATAGTTGTTAAACAACACGCGCGACGTTTCTTTTCTAAATTAAATCTATTCGACGAGAAACGCGTTCATGACCGCGATGGCGTCGCCGAGTGCCCACGCGGCTTCGACCGGTTGGCCTTTGTAATCGATTTTATCCACCAAATAGAGCGGTTCTTTGTCTTTTAACCCGTAGCCTTTGGTGAGCAACGCGTAGATGTACGCGAGATCTAAGCACAAGTATTCGAAATGGTCCTCCTCGGCGTCCGGGTATTCTTTTAAGATGGAATCGACGTGCGTTTGGCAGACTCTCTTCCCCGCGTTTTTGTAATCGCTCGGGGTGATTTTCACCGCTTTCGTTTCCGAGTTTGGCCAGTGCACGGCTTTGGCGGCTTGCGCTCTTTCGTAAAAGTAACTCATGCCGTATAAAGGCGTGGTGCGTTTCGTCGTCCACGCGCCGGCGAAGGAGCACGGTTCGACCTCGCACTCCATGGAATCCTTCTCCATGGCCATCAACGCCGCGTCTACGCACTGCTCAAAATCGCCACCGTTATCCCGCCCAATCGCGCTATACCCTTCCCCCGGTTCTAATCCGTAACACTTCTCAGTGCATCCCCCTCGAAAGCCTTTCGCGGCGCACGGATGCGACTGCCATCCTTCCTCGCCGGCGTCTAAATTTTGCGTCAAAATCTTCGCTCTCGCCGCCATGATGCCAAAACCTTTGAACGATTTCGTGTACACGTCGTATCCTTCCAACGGTAACACGTACCCTTCCGGCGCTCGGTTGACTTCATCTCTATTTCCAATCGCGTACATGATTTGCGTGGACCCGCCCCCTAAATCCGCCACCGCCACCGTCTTCGTCGCCTTTACGCTTCCGCTCAACTTCCTCAACAAATAATTCACCGCGATCCACCCGTACGCGCCTTCGTACATCCCGTCCAAAATAGACACGTACTCGTCATCTAACCGAAACCCGTACTCCCCAACTTTCACTTTCGACGCCTCTAAGAGCGCGCTCGCCGCTTCCGGCCCTTCCGGCAACAACCGCAGACCCGCCGTCGCTCTCAGCGTCAACGGCGTGCTCGACCTCAACTTTTCCGGCACGTGCTTCATCGCCGTTTCCATCAACGGTTCCAACGTACTCGCCGCTTCCAAAGGATCCGACGCGTACGCCTTCAACCCGGGTTTAATCGCGTGAAAAATCTCGTCTTTCAATACTCGAGCGCCCGACGCCCTTTTGAACCGAAACACGTGCACTCGACTCCCAGTCGACCCTGCGTCGATTATAACCGCGTACGTTTGCGCGTTCGAGTTCGCGGATTCCATCACGAACGAAAATAAACCAAAAAACGCGACCAAAATTGCCACGGAGAGGAGTTTTACTTGGAAAGGAGACATTAAAGACGGGATGGTTTTGGTCAGGAAATGCATCACCATTTCCGGGAAAGATTGGTTCTTTTCCTCCCCGAATGGATTTTTCTTATTCTTCATCTTCATCGCATCAGACGACGACGAGGTAAACGACGACGAGGAGATGGGAACGCCCAATTCAATGGCGTTGTGTCTGTTCTCCTCGCCCTCGTTCGTGGTGGACATTTTTTCGATGGTTTAAATGCGCTTTAAAGACGAAAGGGTGAATAAATAATGAAGAGACATTTGACTAATCTTTGTGGCTGCACAAACACACACGCGAGTTAAAATTACAAAGCGGTATTCGATCCGCCGGATGCGTCTCTTTCGTCGCGAGTAGTATTCCTCCTTTTCCTCCTCCTCTTACTACCACGATTCCTGCTGTTCGTTTCTTCTTCTTCTTCTTCTTCTTCTTCTTCTTCTTTTAACGCAAAAACGATTTTGTTTCTCGCGAGAGCCAACGCGACGCCGACGGAGACGGATAAAACTCCGACGGCTGACCAAAACGCAAACGGTTTCGCGGAAGCGTACAAGGAACCAATCTCGCCGGCGAGATAGTTGCCGAAGAAAGCGGATAAGAACCAGCAGCCGCAGGCGAAACCGACGATTTCTTTTGGCGCGGCAGTCGTGACGAAGGATAATCCAACCGGGGAGACGTACAGTTCGCCAGCCGTGGCGACGAGGAAGTACAGCCAAATCCAAAATTGGTTGAGTTTCATTCCGGGAGGTAAATCAGCCTCGGCGACGGCGCCGGTAGGGAGATTGGTGGAGGCGAACGCGAGGAGGACGTTGGCGAGGCCGAGAAGGCAACATCCTATGGCCATCTTCATCACCTGGTCCGGTTCGCGATTGGTTTCGCTCTGGTATTTCCAGTATCGGTTGATCACCGGGGTCAGCGCGAGAATCATGCCAGGATTGATGGATTGAAACGCAGCAGTCGGGACGCCGTCGCGCGAGACGCGCTCGTCGATGAATATGGATAAAGCGTTGCCGGCTTGCTCGTAAGCGGCCCAGAAACCAATTGTCGTGAGCATGACGACGAATAGCGCGGTGAGTCGCGCTTTGTTTTCGTTGAAGACGTGAAGGAGAGAGAGTTTATTTTGTTGATGTTGTTGTTGTTCTTCTTCTTCTTCTTGTTCGCTGGCGTCTTCAGTACCCCCAAAGTCGTCGCTGTTTGCTGCATTTCTGGGCAACAACGCGTCGTCTTCGTCGTCGTCATCGTCTGTGTCATTGTCATTCTCCACAGCAGTACTTCCACCAGCTCTTTCTTCGTCGTCTGAATCGTCTGTGATGTTGTTGGTAGTATTGTTCGTATCGTTGTTTCTCCGCCTTCTACTCTTTCTACTCTCGACGATGATATCTAACGCCGCCCCTCGGTACACCAATCTCCTCTGAAAGGTGAAATACACCAACCCGGCGAAAACCATCCCAACTGCCGCCGCTAAAAAGCAACTCCGATACCCGAACCTCTCCGCTAAAAATCCAGCCACTAAGGGCGCGAACAACGCGCCGACGTTTATGGCGCAATAAAAAATCCCAAACGCCGAATCCTTCCTCGAGAGAAGCATCCTCCTCTTCCCTTTCCTCTCCGATCCCTGAAAACCACCCGAAGATACTACTAATTTATTCTCGTACATCTCGCTCAATCTGGCGGAAACGTTCGGTTTAAACCCACCGTTCCCGAGTGCCACTAAAACCAGCCCGAGGAAAAACGCATTCCTCTCCGCACCTACGAAGAAGTTCCCGAGGAACATCAACACAATCCCGATCGATATCATCCGATGCTTCGAAGTAAAATCCGCTAAATATCCCCCTAAAACTGGGGTTAAATAGACGAACGCGGTGTACGTGCCGTAGAGTTTCGAGCTGATCGCGTCGACTCGCGCGCGTCGCGCTTCCTCGGAAATATCCGAGGTGTGGCGCAAATCCACTCCGTGCAGTTTGGCAAAACTCTGCGCGAACCAAACGAAGTTTTCTTTCTCTCCTTCATCATCGATTGGGACGAATATCACATCTCGCGCGTATAAAACGAGAACTGCTCTCGTGGTGTAATAGCTGAACCGTTCCCAGATTTCCGTGCCGCTCAAGGCGAGTAAACCGGGCGGATGATTTTGCGTGAAACGCGTGCGTTTTGGAATTCTTCGTCGTGTTCTCAGTAACGGCCCCCGCTCGTTGTCGTCGGATCTCGCGGTGTTTTCTGTCGCGGTAGTAGTCGCGTTGAAAGTATTCGGTGGTGGTGGTGGCAGAGCAGCTTCGGTTTCTCGTCTCGGGGTGCGAGAAGACGTCATCTCTCTTTTGCGCGGGGAGTTGTGTACTGAGGGGAAAAGTCCAATCTTAAGGAAAATATCTCCAGAATTCTCACGCAAACATACACGCAACTTTAAGCGCAATTTAAAGCCACGTACTCAACTCTTTCAAACTCTCAAACTCTCTCTTTGTTCCTCGACCGTGATTTCTTTCTTTCGACCGATCGAAGAAAGAGTTTTCGCGCCGCGTAGTGCGCTTCAAAACATCACGTCATGAGAACCGTTTGTTTGTCCATTGGAAAAAGTGCCTCCTCTTCATCCTTCTCTCGTTCGAGGAGAACAGACGAGAACGGGAGAAGATGGCGTCGCGGTGGCAACGACTGTAAACACAACAACAATAAAAGCGTTGCTGTTGTCGTGAAAGCGTCGTCGTCTCAGGAAAAGTTGTACACCCCTCCCAAGCCGTTACCGGAGGGGCCTTTGATTTCCCTGGAACGCCAGGCGAACAAACTCATCGTCGATTCCGCGGTATTCGTGATCGATAAGTTATACGAAGGGCGAGATTACCCTCGCTTTTACGCGCTCGAGACGATCGCTCGAGTGCCGTATTTCTCTTTCCTCTCGGTGCTGCACTTGTACGAATCGTTCGGGTGGTGGCGAAGGGCGGATTATCTCAAGGTGCACTTCGCGGAGACGATGAACGAGTACCATCACTTGTTGATCATGGAAGCTATGGGCGGGGCGGATTCGTTCAAGGATAGATTTTTCGCGCAGCACGTGGCCGTGGTGTACTTTTGGGTGGCGGTTTTGATTTACATGGTGAGCCCGAGGATGGCGTATAATTTGAGCGAACAAGTCGAAGAGCACGCGTACGCGACGTACGATGATTTTTTAAAGAGGAAGGAAGAGGAGTTGAAACAAACGCCGGCGTGTGGGGTAGCGGTGAGTTATTTTCAGCTCGGCGATTTATATCTGTTCGATGAGTTTCAAACGAACGTGTACGAAGGTTTGAACAAAGCGACGAACACCGGGGGGGAAATACGAAGGCCGAAGATTAAAAACATGTACGACGTGATTGAAAACGTACGAAACGACGAGTTGGAACACGTGAAAACGATGAGTTTTTGCCAGAAACCAGGAAATCTGTTGAGAGCGAATTCGAGCGTAAGAGCGCAGAAGAAAGCGCAGGAAATTTGCGACGGTATTGAAAATGATGAGAACACGACGAACGGAGAGAATAACGTCGACGATTCAGACGACGCGCAGGAGTGCGATTTGATCATCGCTTCGGGACAGGATTTGGAAGGCGAGAGATCGTGCGAAGGCGTTTTGGATTGCGTCGTGAAAGGCTTCGAAGAGAGAACGACGACGTCGACGTCGACGATCAGTAATAGCAGCAGTAATAGTAATAGCATGAATAAGATGGTATCAAACAGCGTCGTAGAAAAGAGAGAGGAGAAGGCGTAATAAAAGGAAGAGTTTTTTTTTAATGCACACACACGTACTATATAATTTTACACTTGGATGATGGTTCTTGTTGTTGTTGTTGTTGTTATTATTACTAATGATGATGATGATGACGATGATGATGATAACGACGATGATTACCCCATCAAAACGTCCTCGGGGACGCACATCGGCCCGGCGACTTCTTTTCGTTTCTCTTCGCCGCACAACTCCTTCACCAACTCCAGCGCAAACTCAATCGCCGTCCCTGGTCCTTGAGAGGTAATCACCACCCGACCGTTCGATGCTTTTGAATAACACACCCTCTTCTTCTTATCCTTCGCAAACGCTTCGCCTAAATCAAACGCCGGATGCGCCGTCGCCTCGCTCGCCTCTTCGAGTAAATTTTTCCCGAGCAACACCACCGCCGGCGCCGCGCACATCGCCGCGATCAGTTTCTTCTCTTCTTTCTGTCTCTTCAAAAGCGCGTCTAAACGAAGGTTCTCCGCTAACCGTTCCGCGCCTGGCATCCCGCCTGGGACCACGATCGCGTCGAAACTACTCCTACTGTTGTTCTTTTCCCCGTCGTCAACAACCACCTCTTGTATCAAACAATCCGCTCGAATGCAAACTTTTCTGGACATTTCGCACACCAAATCATCCTCGCACGATGCCACGGTCACGTGCACTCCCGCTCTTCTTAAAACGTCTATAATGATCGTCGCTTCCATTTCCTCCGACCCGTTCGCGATTGGAACCAGCGCTGTTTTTTCTTTCTCGTCTTCGGCAGCAGCGCTTCTCATCGTCATCACATCTCCAACCGCTTTTCTCCTAAATCTTCTTCTTTCTGTTAAAGGTGGTGTTGTTGTTGTCGTTCCGTTTCGCAAAAACCCGCACAAACAGCCGGTGCTTTTTCGTTGTCCTCGTCTTCTTCTTTTCGCGCCGAACGAGGAAGAAGAAGTCGCGATGCAGCGGACGCCGACGATGCTGCTCCTGCCGCTCATAGTATTTGTGGAAAGATGAAATCTTTTTTCGTTCGCGTGTTGTTGTCTTTTGTGTGCGAGAGAGGGAATCGAACGTACTCAGAAAAAACTGCATTTTTTTCACTCTTTTTTATATCACCAAAGTGGCACCGTCAGAGTCCGTTCCCCTCTCGAAACAGAAGCTCGAAACAGAAACTCATCGTCCCGTGCATTCACGAAAATCTGCAGAAATACACGCGTCGACTCGCACTCACACGCACACGCCTTAAAAACTTTTACATCCTCTCGTCCGAGGAAGAAGAAGAAGAGAGAGAGAGAGAGAGAGGTACGTTTCATTCGCGCGCGCGTTCTTTTCTTTCAAGACGCGAAGTAGAGTTTCCTCCTCTATACATCTCTCGTGTCCTAAAAATCGGAACGTTGCTCGCCTCCCTTCCATTTCTTATCAAAAATCCCCCTCGACGTACACAGGTGACACAACGACGCAAGAACGCATCGACAAATACGCACATATTTAAGACAAGAATGGCGAAATACTATCCAGACATCGCGAAAGGCGCTAAAGGTACTCGCTTTCAAACCCGTTTTATTATGTTATTTTGTACCGTGTTTTGCTCTCTTTTCTGTGCAAACAAAAGCGCGATCTCTCGTCCTCCTCCGGAGAGGATCTCGACGTGGTGTCTCACCGTTCTTTCTCTCATCATTTTCTTCTAAAAAACAGATTTATTCACCGGCGCTTTGTCCTACGAAAACAAATTCTCCCTGGACGCGAAACCAATCTCCGGCGGGGTACGTTTTTTATCCTCGTCTCTCGTTTTTATCAGATCTCGAGAGAGACTCGCGGCTTTCTTTGCGTTCGAATCATCATCGGACGAGAGATCGAAACATCGAAAGATTTTTGCTCCGGTGCCTCTCGGTCGAAAAAGCCCTGATGAGGAAAAACGAACAAAACGAACGTTTTCTCACGCGCGCACTCTTTCTCTCTCTTTCAACCTGTGATGAACACACACACACACACACATAAAAATATAACAGTCAATCTCGGCTTCGATCAAAAACGCGGACACTCCGACGGGCACGTTGACGACCTCGTACGTCGTGGACGCGATCACCGGCGAGGTGGAGCTCTCGAAATCTGGCTTCTCGAAAGGGACGGTGAAGTACAACGCGAAGGATTCGACGACGCAAGCGACGGTTTCTTCTTTGAGCAACCCGTTGGATGGCTTGAAGTTGTCCAACTCGACGTTGATTGGCCAAGTTGGCGTGAAGAGTGAAATCACGAAGCAATTGAAAGGGACGTTGTCCGCGTGCTACGTTTCCGGTCCGGGGGCCATGGGGGTTGAGACGGCGATTTCGAAAGCCGGCGGTATCGGCGCGACGTCGTTTGCCGCGCAGTGCAAGGTTGGCGATGTTATGTACTCCGCGAAGACGACGATGAAATTGGACGCGTATCAAGTTGCGGCGGTGAACGGTGTTGGCGCTGGGGAGACGGTTGGTGTCGCCGTCGATGGGAAGGCTGGGGGCGACGTCAAGGCGTCTTTGGCGTACGCGAAGAAGCTTGGCGGCGGGCACTCGGTGAAGTGCGTGGTGGTGAACCCGGTGAAGAAGAGCTTTGACCCGGTCGTTTCCGCGAACTTTGTCACTTCGGTCTTGCCGAAGACGACGACGACGGTTGCGGTGCAAGTAGATAAAGCGGTGCGTTCTTTTTTGTTCTCTCGTCTTTCTTTCTCGTTCGTATTTTGTCGATTTGAGTCTCTTTATTTCTCACTTATTAAAAGAGAGAGATTTCAAGAGAGATTTCAAGAGAGATTTCAAGGCTACGCTAGTCAAACAATCGCTGGGGGTAACGCTCTTCTCGGATGGTTGCCGCGCGTATCGCCGATAGTATTCTCCAGTGTCGCTCGAAGATTCGTTTGCGCGGGATTGATACCCCCAATGCTCGAGCGTCATAATAAGCGCCGCACACTAAAAACGGCGACTCTTCTTTCGTTGTCCTCGTCCTATTTGTCGCTCTTTTTTATTTTTCGTCGTATTCGAGATGAAAACGCCGCGAAAGTCGTAGTGTTATCATCGAATGATATTCCATCTGACCAAAATAACCTTCTCTCCTCCTCCGTTTTGCGCTCTTTCTCGCAACGACAACAACAACAGTTAAAATATAAGTACGGCGTACAGCTCGCGACCAAGGCGTAAAAATCTTACGAACTTTTTTCCTTCACGACGAGGCGTTTTGAGACGACGCAGTAGAGAGTTTTGAAAGGAAAGAAATAGAAAGAGAGAGAGAGAGGAAACTTAGATAAAACAGAGAAAAAGAAGAAGAGTTAAGGAAGTGACGCGAAAGCGCGAGAGAGACGAGAAGAGACGAGAAGAGAGAGAGAGAGAGAACGGTAAACTCGCTCTGCTGCTGCGACTCCAACCAGTACACCACCACCCCTTGTTACTATATTATTTTACACACTTACTACCGACGGTAAAACCAGTTCTACTCTACTCCTTCTATTACCTCCTCCTGTTCGTTTTCGACGCAAGCTTTGCTTCCTAAACCCTACACCCTAAATTTTCAGCAGTCCTTTTCTCGTGAATTGAATTCCCTCACTGTTTTCTCGCGCGCGGACACACACAAACAACACACTTCATTAAAAGAAAAAGAAACCATGGCCATCGCCGCCGGGTACGGGAACAGCAAGTTCGTCGACGACGCGCAGGTACGTTATACTTTTTTTTAACACATAACACACAAACAAACGTTTCAGAAGAGTTTCTGTCGATCGAATTTTCTCTTCGTCCGCGTCTCCTCCAATTATCTCTCGCGTCTCCGGTGTAATCACGTTCCGGCTTCTGTGTCTTCTTCGTCTTCTTTGTCCTCCGCGAACTCACCCAAACTCGTCTCTCTCTCATTCTCTTTCGATTTTACGCGAAAATACGAACCTGAATGCAAAAACAACTGCAACAGATCGCGGAAGAAACGCGAGCGTTAAATGAAAAATTACGAGATTCCAACACACGGACGAAATTGGAAGGCTTGAAGCAACTCATCGCGATGATGTCGACCGGGCGAGACGTGTCACATTTTTTCCCCTCGGTCGTGGTAAACATCGTGACGGAGAGCTTTGAAGTGAAAGCTTTAGTGTATATGTTTTTAGTGCGAACGGCGGAGCAGAAACCGGACGAGGCGTTGTTATCGATTAACTCGTTTCAGAAGGATTTGGCGCACCAAAACGCACGAGTGCGAGCGGCGGCGCTGAGAGTGATGTCGAGCATTCGAGTGAAAGTGATCGTGCCGGTGGTGGTTTTGGCGATAAGGAAGTGCGCGGTGGACGTGTCGCCGCACGTGAGGAAGGCGGCGGCGCACGCGATTCCGAAGATTTTTCGGTTGGATCCGTCGAGAGCGGATGATTTCGTGGAGGTTATTGAAACTATGTTGAGAGATTCGACGCCGTTCGTTTTGTCGAGCGCGATTGCGGCGTTTCAAGAAGTGTGCCCGCACAGAATTGATTTATTGCACAGACACTACCGGAAGTTGGCGAGGATTTTGGTGGACATCGACGAGTGGGGACAGATGTTGACGTGCGAGCTTTTGTTGAGGTACGCGAGGACGCAGTTTTTACCGCCAGACGGGTTTAATCGCGAGTTAAACGTCGGTAAAGATAACGAAAGTAACGAGGAGATGTTGGATATTGCCGGTTTTAACGACGTGGATGGGAACGGTGGAGGTGCGTCAGGCTACGATCGACACGATACGGGCGGGACGAAGGGGATCTTGGCGCAAGCGGCTAACTTTTACGACGACGACGAGGAAGACTCCGACGACGATTCTTCGAGCAGTTCAGATTCGGACGATTCCAATTCCCGCAAAAAAAAGACGACGACGAAAGCGTCGAAGAAAAGAGGACCGGTGAATCAAGGACCGGAGTTTTTGGACGACGACCACAGGTTGTTGTTGAGGTGTACGCGACCTTTGCTTCAATCACAGAACGCCGGCGTCGTGTTGGCGGTGGCGTCGTTGCACTTTTACTTGGCGCCGATCGCGGACGTTCCCAGAGCGACGAGAGCGTTGGTGTTCGCGGCGAGAACGAAACCGGAGTGTCAACACGTGCTGTTGAAAAACGCCGTGGCGATGGCGGCGGTGCAACCTCGATGCTTCCGTTCGCACTTTGAAGCGTTCTTTGTGCACCCGGGCGATCACATGGACGTTCGCGCGCTAAAATTGGAAATGTTGACGTATATTGTCACCGCGGAGAACGCGCCGAGTTTGTTGAGAGAGTTGCAAGCGTATTTGCGTTCATCTTCGCAAGAGTTTGTCGCTTTGACGATTCGGGCGGTTGGTCGATGCGCGGCGATTATGCCGCAAATTGCTTCTATTTGTATCCGATCGCTGTTAGAGTTGTCTTTGCACCCGTCCGAAACGGTCGCCGGCGAAGCCGTGGTTGTCATTCGCGCGTTGGTGCAGAAAGCGCCGAAGGAACACGCCTCGGTCGTGGCGACGTTGGTGAGAAGATTGGACCATTTGCTCGCGCCGGCGGCGAGATCCGCGGTCGTTTGGCTCGCCGGCGGGGAGCTGTTTTTGGACCAACAACAAAAAGCGAGCAGTGTGGAAGCTGGGACGTCGTCGTCGGCCGTGACAGTCGTCGCGGACGGTGGTAAAGAATATAAAAAGCTCGGCCAAATGGACGCGAGTTGGAATCGAAACTTTTTCGACCTCGCCTTGGCGGTGGTCACCAAAGCGATGGCTCGATTCCCAGACGAGCACGAATCCACGCGTCAACAAATCTTACACGCCACGTGTAAGATGTACGTGAGATACCCGATCGAAACCGAACCGTTATTGAGACACTGCTTGAACATGGCGTCGAAAGATCCTTCGGTGGATATTCGCGACCGGGCGAGAATTTACGGCGCCATCTTCGCGAAAACCGATTCGTTAGACGACGAAAAGAAAGACGCGTATCCGAGATTGAAGAAACTCCTCTCCGAAAAGCTTTTGTTTTGCGATAAGCCAATCACGCGTTTACCGTCGCCAGCGCCGCCGACGTGCCCGCACCAACTCGGTTCTTTGTCGCAGTTTGTGGAACACGTCGCCAACGGCTACGCCGGGTTACCGAAACATCCGAGAGAAGCGCCGCCATCGTCCGTGAGAGACCGAACGTACGACACCGGAGGTATCGGTGGTGGTACGACGACGTCCAAGTCGAAGAAGAGCAACCGCGGATTCTACTCGAGCTCGGACGAAGACTCCTCGAGCGACGAAGACTCGAGCGACGACGATTCCTCCGATGATGATTCCGACGATTCGGACGATTCCGATGACTCATCAGACTCGGACGATTCCGATGACTCAGACTCGGACGAAAGTTCGAGCTATGATTCCTCGTCGTCGTCTGAATCGACGGGTAGCGACGATGACGACGAAAAAGTAGAAAAAGAAGAGAAAAAGGAAGAAGAAGCCGTAGAAACAAAAAAAGAAGTAGCAGAAAAGAAAGAACCGGAAACGGCAACCACCATCGAGGAACCGCCAGCCGCGGAAAAAGAGGACGAAACGAAGAAGAGCGAGGAGATGGATTAATAGAAGTGAGCTGATGATGAAAAAAATTGTATTTTTAGTTTACATTTACGCGTCGTATTACACACATTCTTGCTAAAACGAACCGTGCTTTCTCTTTCTCTTTCATCACATCGCGTCTTCCATCAAGCTCAAATCCTTCCCTTGTCTCTCTAAATAGTCTCTCCTTTCCTCGTCCGTCTTCAAACCTCTGAACGTAAACACGGATTTATCCCCGATATCGTCCTTGACCGCTTGCGTATATTTTCGCCCGGCGAAAACTAAAAAGCCGAGCATCCAACTCGCGACGAAAAACGTCTCCACTTCGTCGCTGGCGAGGCCGGTTAAATGCCCCAGGCACATGATAGGCGTCAGAAGAAACAACAGAAACGCCTCGGGTTTCCCGTAGCACGCCCCTTCCTTGAACGCTAAACCGGTAAACGAGGCAAACATCGGACCGATTACCCAAACCGCGCTCCGATGTTCCCGCACAAACTCCAACAAACTACTACTACTACCACCGTTTTGCGTATACGCGACGATACCGAGAGATCCTATCAACCCAACCGCATACAGCGCTTGCATCACCCGTTTTATCGGCGTCACGTACATGTGCACCAAAACCAACGCGACGCCGAACCCGCTCGCGCCTAAAAAGTAACTCGGGTTCACCATCGCCTCGTTCCCACTCACATCGCCGAAAACAACGCCAAGGGCGCCTACACACGCCAACGACAACGCGACTCGGTACGACCACACTTCCAACTCGTCTCGCGAGGTCACCGTCCACGTTCCGTAGAGGCCTTCGTAATACTCCTTTTGCTTCTCATTTTCATCATCATCTCTTCCTCTTCCTTCATCTGAATCGTTCTTCGTCGCGGAGCAGCTCGACGAGGTCGTAAAGCGTCGCGAACTCTTCGTCGTCTGAATCGTTTTGGTCGTCGTCGTCGCGAAAAAGGAGTTGCCGCCAACGGCAACGACACCGTTCGTCTTCTTCTTCTTTCGCGCACACGCAAGACCGGCAGACGCAAAATCCGTCGCGACTTTCGCGCGGATGATTCTCCTCCTGTTCTTCCGGAACAAAGAAGACACGCTTCGAGTTCTCGTCAAAGAACGAGAGGAACACCCCTTTTGAGAGGAAGAAATCATCGTCCTCGTCCTCAAAGTCCTCGCGGGAAAGTTTACGAAGCAGTCGGGGAAACGATGATTGTGCGCCATTAATTGTGCAGCATTTGCGCGCAGACATCACTTCCTCGATGTACGCGCGAAGATGGATGAGTAAACGGACGACTTGAATTCTTTCTCGCGCGCGAGATTTCGAAACGGAAGAAGATGAACGAGGACCCCGAAACGATGGAACGCATCGCGGTGAACAAAGTCACCAACGCGTTGAGAAACTACCGAACGAGTTGCGAACGAGAAATCCAAAGACGGAAACGGAACCTGTTGAAAGCGACGGTACGAAGAAGAAGACAAAGAGACGAGGAGGAATCAACAGGTAAAGGAGAAGGAAAGAGAACAGTAAAGGTGTTCGATGGAAGAGGAGGAAAAGAGAAGGTGCTCGAGGAGGAGGACGTGATTCAGAGTAAGAGTGATGATGACCAACACGAGATGGTGAAGCGCCTCCTCCAAGAGGTGTACGAGAAAGGCGAACGGAAAAGTCGAGAGGCGGTGGAAAAGAATCAGCACTTTTTTGACTGCTTATTGGAGACGTTTTCATCGAACGATGCAGAGGGAGAAGATGCTGCGCATTTACCGGCGCATTTACGAGTGACGCGAGATTTCGAGACGGTTCCGGAGCGCGAGCGGCCGCCGCTTGTGCCCGGTTTCGAGGACGCCGAGAAGGCGAGGTACGTGTTGAAAAATTTAGCGAGAGATTGGTCCGAGGAAGGGAGAGAAGAGAGGGAGAAAAGCCACGACGTGTTGGTGAGACATTTGCGGGACGTGGTTTTTAAAGAGCAGTTATCGGAGATTGATTTGATGTGCGAACGAATGAACCCGGAGGATATCGCGCGACCTCGCGTTCTCGTTCCCGGCGCCGGATTGGGAAGGCTGGTGTATGAATTCGCCAAAGCAGGATTTGAAACCGAAGGGAACGAGTTTTCCTATTACATGCTGTTCGGTTCTTCTTTTCTCTTAAATTGTTGCTCAGAAAAGCGACCGTTTGAAATCGTTCCGTATTGGCACTCGCCTTTAAACCACCTCTCTCAGAAGGACCAGTATCGATCGATCGTCGTCCCGGACGAAAGCCCGTGCGACCACATGGACGCGTTCAAACCTGGAAGCTCCATGGCCATGTGCGCCGGAGATTTCTGCGAAGTCTACGGAAGCCCAGAGTACGAATCCCACTTCGACGCCGTGGCGTGTTGCTTCTTCCTGGATACCGCCAAAAATATCTTCGACTACTTGGAAACCATCCGGTTTTGCTTGAAAAAAGGAGGCACGCTCACCTCCATCGGGCCTTTACTTTGGCACTGGGTAGAACACAGCGATAATAACTTCGGTCGTCGTCTCGGCACTTCCGAAAATTACGACGTAAACGACGTAAACGACGACGAACAAGAAGAAGACCTCTCCGTCGAAGTCTCCTTGGAAGACCTCGTCGCTTTCTGCCGCGCGCTCGGCTTCCGACTCGACCAAAAATCACACCCGCTTTCTTGCCCGTACGCCACCGATCGATTGAGCATGCACCGAACCGTCTACGATTGCGCGTTTTTAAGCTTCACCTTGGTCGATACATAAGAAGAATTTTAGAAGAATAGTGTGTTTACTTTTATTATTATTACAGCGAATAAAAAAAGGAGGCAAATGGTCTTTCCTCGTTCCTTTTCTAAAATTAGGGTTCAAAACCCTAAAGTGAGATCCGCCTAAAAATCCTCCCTTTTTAAGTTCCGCTTCATTAATCAATCCTTTCTCTCCACTGCAGAGAGAAGAAACACACACCACCACTAAGTACTAAAAAAATGGGCAAATGGAGAGACGAACCGATGCACACCGGCGGCACGATGAACGCCGGGCAAGCGCCGTACCAGAAAGCGGCCAACGACGAGTGCAGAATCTGCGGAGGTACGCATACAATTCTCTCATTCTTTTTTTTCTCTTCGTTCACGAATGGATCGAAAATTCATCTTCACTCGCTGACTTTCAACGTTCTTCTTCTTATTCTTATTATTACGCGCACATCACAGGCATTGGTCACTGGTAAGAGGAGTTACATAGAGAGTTGTTGTTGTGTTTGTGTTTGTGTTTGTGTTTGTTGTCATTGCTTTTCTTCGGGCGTGAAAATAAAGAGAAAGAGAGAGAGAGAAGACACGTGAATTGTCGAATTTTGATCTACTGCACACTCGGAAAGAATTCGTTTTGTCGCGCGTCTGTCGAGCGCGAAACCGCGAGAAGAAGTTTTGTTCGTAATGTTGATGTTGCCCCTTTTCACCACCTATCGTCATCAAGCCTGTTATAAATCGATTTGAAAAGAGAGATTGAGATGGCGTTTGAGAGAGATTGAGATGGCGTTTGAGCGCCGAAGCGGAGAGGAAGGAGGAGAGAATGAGAGAGAGAATTTGGATCGCGAAGAAGAAAAGTCTTCGTCGGAAATTCCTTTAGTTCTTCTTCTTCATGATCATCATCATCTTACGACTCGGCGGCGTTTTTTGTCATCAATTTCGACGAAGGCTTCTTGATGAGAGCAGCGCGAACGAGCAGAAGAGAGCGACTTTTGGAGACGACGCGAGAGCGTGTGTTGCGGTAACTGACCTTTATATATTTTTTCTTTTCTCCCCAACTTTTTTCTCCCTTTTCCACTGTATATTTTGTGTGATTTTTACGATAAAACAGGGCGCGCGACTGTCCGGATAACAACCGAGGCGGCGCGGCTGGGTACGACAACGAAGGCGGTGGCGGCGGGTACGCGAGAGGCCCGTCCTCCAACGACAAGTGCAACAGATGCGGAAACTTTGGCCACTGGGCGAGAGACTGCGCGTTGCCGGATTCTCGAGCGCCACCGATGAACGATATGCGATGTAACCGATGCGGCGGGTTTGGCCACATGGCGAGGTTTTGCGCGTCGGCGGATACTCGCGGGTTTTCCGGCGGCGGCAGAGGCGGATTTTCCGGCGGCAGAGGCGGCGGCAGAGGCGACGACTCGTGTCGCATCTGCGGTCGATTCGGGCACTACGCGAGAGCGTGCCCGCAAAACCGCGGCGGCGGCAGAGGCGGCAGAGGCGGCAGAGGCCCGAGACAACCTCGCGAACGCCGCGCGGCTGGCCCGGAAGATGTCTGCAACCGCTGCGGCCAAGCCGGTCACTGGGCGAGAGATTGCGCCGAGCCGGACACGAGAACGGACGAGGAAAAAGCGCCGAGAGCGCCGAAACCCGGGGACAAGTGCAGAAACTGCAACGAGGAAGGTCACTTCGCTCGAGACTGCCCGCAACCGAAGGACACCAAGTGCCGCACGTGCGGCGAGGACGGTCACTACTCGAGAGACTGCCCGCAAAAAGGCGGCTCCGGGGTCACGCCGAAGTTGCAAGAAGCCGCGGAACAAGACGCCGCGCAACCGGCGACGATGGAGGACGCCGACGCCGACGCCGGGGCGACGGCGTAAAAAAGAACATCGCGGTGAGATTTCGGTCGCCCATAAAACGAACGAACGAAAGAGAGAAGAGAGAAGGAGAGAGAGAGAGAGAGGAGAGAGAGAATTGAAGCTATCAAGCTATCATTAAATCCATTTTTAACACACAACAGATATCGCCACATTATTGTTCACATTCACACGCCTGTAAACAAAATCAATACTAATGTCCACCAACACTGAGAATACCACGATCACCACGAACAATCGAACGTTCATCACCCAACTCGACGCGTCGACCGTCGCCTCTGTCGCTCTCGACGGTCACGTCTCCTTCAACGCGTCGCGGATTCGAAAAGTCGAGAAAAACGTCGTCGTCGTCAAAGAACAAAACGGGAAACAAAAAGTTGCCATCATCTCCGGCGGTGGCAGCGGCCACGAACCAGCCATGGCCGGTTTCGTCGGGGAAGGTTTTTTACACGCCTCGGTGTGCGGCGACGTGTTCGCGTCGCCCTCGGTCGAGCAAATTATGGCGTGCATCGATGACGTTTTAGTACACGCTTCAGAGGAAAAGGAAGGCATCGACTCGATTTTACTCCTCGTGATGAACTACACCGGCGACGTGGTGAACTTCTCGATCGCGCGAGACCGAGCGAGAAAAGAGTACGCGAAATCGAAACTGAAAAACATCGAAGTGTTCGCGTTCGACGACGATTGTTCGATACCGGAGAATGAGCGAGGGAAAGGAGGCGCGAGAGGATTGTGCGGCACGTTGTTAGGATTGAAAGCGACGAGCGCTTCGGCGCGAAGAGGGGAGGGGTTTTCGGAGGTGCGAAAAGTCGCCGAGAGATTTCGGAAGAACACGAAGACGTACGGGTTTTCGTTGGGGAGGTGCGACGTGCCTGGACAGAGGAAACAAGGAGACGTGGAGGTACCGGACGGGATGGTAGAATTAGGATTGGGGATACACAACGAGCCCGGATTTAAGACGGTTCCGTTTGAAAGCGCGGAGAAGACTGTCGAAATCGCGTTGGACGCGATTGAGAAAGCGTTGGAGTTGGAAAGTGAAAAAGCGAAAAGGAATTCGGCGGTGAGCGGTGTCGGCATTATGGGTAAAATCGATCACATGCTCGGTTTAGACGCGGAAACGAAAATGAGCATCGGGTTAGTGAAGCCGATCGAATTGTGTTTAGTGGTGAACGGTTTAGGCGGGACGAGCAATCTCGAGCTCGGTTTACTCGCCAATCTCGCCAAACAGTCTTTGGAGAAAAGAGGCGGTAACGCGTGTAAGATTACGCACGCGATGTGTGGGAGCTTCATGACGAGTTTGAACATGAGAGGCGCGAGTTTAACCGTCAGCGTGTTGGAGGACGAAAACGACGGCGCGTTGTTGGACGAGCCGTGCGAAGTGAACGCCTGGCCCAGATTGATTAATTTATCAACGACAACGTCGGTAACGAGTGCGACGACGACGACGACGACGAACACCGCGAGAAAGTTGCAAGAACAAATGGACGTTTTACCAGTTCCTCCAAAAGACGCGACAGAAACGAAGAACGTCGACAAAAAGACATCTACGAAAGAAGAAACGCCCAAGAAATCAACAAACCAAAAGGAACGACAACAAAAGAAGAAGGAGAATAAATTGAGAACGCCAAAAGTTACAGTGACTGAGGAAGAAGCCGAAGCTCTCGCGGCTGCCATCCAACTCTCGTGCGCGACCATTTTATCCATGAGAGACGAACTGACGAGATTAGACGCCATCGCTGGCGACGGCGACTGCGGAGACACCTTAGCCGCCGGCGCTGCGGCCATCTTAGAAGACTCCGTCGATTATATCTACAAGCATCCAGACGTCGTTTGCGACCAACTCGCTAATTCGTGCGCGCGATCCATGGGCGGCACTTCGGGCGTTTTATACGACGTCTTTTTCCGCGCCGCCGGTGACACTCTAGACGAAACCGAAAGCGACTTTGACGAAGCCGAGTATGAGGATTACATGGACGATTCGTTTGAATATCGCGAAGCCTTGGCGCGAGGCATCTGCGCCATTCGCAAACACGGTAAAGCAACGGCTGGCGACCGGACCATGCTCGACGCGTTAATGCCAGCTTTGGGGCATTGGGGCATGTTAATGAACGACGATTTAAAAGAACAGTGCGATCGCATCGCCAAAGCGGCGAAAGACGGCGCGGAAGAAACGAGAAACATGACCGCTAACGCCGGCCGAGCGAGTTACGTGAACAAAGACAAACTGAAAGAACAAAAAGTGCCAGATCCAGGCGCGTTAGCCGTCGCTGCGTGGATTGGCGCCAGTTGCGAGGAAGTCACTCGTTTATTAGCGAACAAAAACGTCAAACCAAACGAGCGGCACTTATCGTTCATGAACAGAATAGACCCGAATTTCAAAGGCGATCGAGATGATCACGACGCGATCCCGGTGGAAGACCGCCTCGGCGAATTCGACGACACGCCGCACTCCGACGACGATTTACCGGAAGACCAAAAGATACGGTTCGTTTTGTAATATGAATTATTGAAAAATGACATTGAAAATATTAGACGCTCGCGATAGGCGGCGACGAGTAGACGAGTACTCTCATAACTCCTTACGCGTTCTTCAACGCCATCGCGTTCAAGTACGTGACGCCACCAACCATCGCGGCATTCACGGCCAACATCTCCGGTTTGAACTTCTTCGCGTTTACGGCCATGTGCCCCGCGCCCGCAGCCATCAACCCCGTCGCCATCAACAGCGACCCTTTGTCCGCTTTCCCGTCCACGCCGAGTTTCAGCATCGGCAAACCGGTCCCGAGCATGAACGCCCCGGCGAGAGACGACCACATCGGGGACGCGGTTGGTTGCTCGTCCTCTTTGAAGAACATCTTCATCATGTCGTCCGGGATGGCGATCGCTTGGACGCCGTACCCGAGCTATAGATTTAGATGAATTTGATGAAGAGAATATTCGTTAGGGAATGTTGCACACAATGCGAGTGAGAAAAAAACGCGCGTTTATTCTTCACGAATTTCGTTATTCGTTCGTTCGTTCGCGAGAGAGAGAGAGATAAAGCGAGTACTTAGAACGTTACCATCATGGCCCCGGAGAGTTTTAACGCGTCGTTACCAGAGAGAGACATAATAATAGCAAAGTGTGTTTTCTGTTATAAAAGTGAGGCATGCCAAAATGCTGACACAAGGAGGAGCTTCTTCATTTCTACCTTTTTTTCACTTTTTTTCGTATACGTTTTTTTTGTCCACATTTTCAAACCCTAAACACATTTGTCTCCTTCGTACGGGCTCCACGCTCTGTGCTGCACATATATTCTTTCGTTCCGTCTCTCTCTCTCGAGTCGCGCTGAAAATTCGGTGATCACCTCCATTGAAGAAGAAGAACAGTTTTTTTATCGATCGATCTTATAAGTGTGTGTGGTTCTTTTGCGTTTTGCGATTGGTAAAGAGTGCGCTAAAAACAGAACAATCACAAAAAGTCCTCTTTCCAAATTTATAAAGCCGCGGGAAGACGCTGATTCGTCTGTGATATAATCATCGTCGCATCATGTCGGTGTTTGAAGAACGCGCGCCTCTCTTGAAGGCGGCAGAGAAGAAGACGCGCAACAACAACAACAACTCGAACGACGAGTTTTCGGTTTTGAATAACGAGGAGGATGAAACGCTCATGCTCTCTTCGAAGAAGAAGAACAAAAAGTCTGGGGGTGGTTCCTCGAAAAGGCCCGGCGAGTGGAGGACCAAGTCGGTGATGATTGGGACCACGGCGTTGATTTTCGGCGCGGCTTTAGTGTCCACGACGAGGACGAACGAGGACGGGATGAACATCATGAGTAAAGGAGAAAGCGACGCCGGAAACAACAACATCGAAGGGAACTTAGGGGCGACCGAGGAGGCAAAATCATCGGCATCAAAATCGTCGGCGTCGGCGTCCGCCGCCGATATGGTGACGCTGACGTTAGGGTGCACCTCCTCCTCCACGCTCGGTTTGCTTCCGTTCCCGAATGGCGGTTTCGTCGGTAAGGTCGGCGCCAAGTTGTCCATGAAGTCCAAAGACCATAACTTTGCGTTCCAGCACGCGTTGGATATGACGGAAGTGGGATGCGGGACGTACGTAATTTCGCAAAAGTTGGAACAAGGCGAACAGTTTGGATTTTATCTGTACGACGTGAAAAACGAGACGAATTATTTGTCCGATATCGGCGCGCAAGCGATCGAGGGCGGACCGATTTCGGAGGCGGCGAGAAACGCCGCCGTGTGGGGCGCCGAAAGCGAGCTGTCCACGGAAGAAAACGCCAGCGATAAGAAGCGGTTAGAAGATGGCATTGATGCCGTCGCGAGCCAGCAGGCGGTGAAAACGAACGCCGCGGCGGTGGCGTACGCCGGGAGTCACGGGTTCATCGACGCGGACGGGAACTTTGTGACGCCGCCAACGACGGAAAACGCAAAGGCTTTTGAAGACGCGCA
>ENA-OWPI01000150-OWPI01000150.1-marine-metagenome-genome-assembly--contig:-NODE-150-length-103569-cov-8.944382_pt1 | contig 103569 bp, 82 predicted proteins | sample MGYA00238138_ERZ651775 | MGnify/ENA primary metagenome ERZ651775 (study PRJEB26906, sample SAMN06265043) | marine metagenome | isolation source: Helgoland LTER site | place: Germany:Helgoland, sampling... | reverse complement strand
CTGCATTTTGGGATGGCGCTACCGTTATAATGGCATCATTAATGGCATCGGCTACACCTGCGCCTACTGAGTTGCCTACGAATTCGGTAGTTGCCACCTGCAAAGTACTGGTACCATCCCCCGCAGTGGGTGCTGTGGGTATCCCACTAAAGCTAGGTGATGCGATAGTAGCCTTCAACGCCAATGCATTGTCTACATAAATTTTGTTAGTCGCATCGGTACCAACTGATGGGATATAGGTCAAGGTAATGGTGTTGCTCGTAGGGACCACTATATCTCCTGATAAGGTGCCCCCAGCCAGCTGCAAATACCTAGCATCGGTTGCTGACTGATTGGTCGTTACTTCATTCCAGTTCGTCCCATCACTGATGTAGGTTCGGCCATTGTCAGCAGCAACATCTCCTGAAACTACATAGATGTTACCGTTAGTTCCAGGACTTGATGGTCGGTCAGTTAAAGTCCCTGTACTCACATCGCCCAATATAACACTCACATTGCCTGTGGCATCTGGCAAGCTACCGTTTACTTTAGTAATCAAACCTGTCACATCTGTCGACGGAATCGTTGCTGAAGCATTCATGGCTAAATTTCCATTGGCCTTGACATATCCCGTCAAATTTTTAGTACCTGTTCCTCCTTTATTCACAGCTATGATCTCTCCATCCCATGTCCCCTTATATCCATTTGATCTGACCGTATCCACAGCTACGAGATCTTTATTGCCCATAGAGAGATCACCGCTCATGGTTCCCCCTACCAAGGAAAGTTTTTCAGCCAAAGCCGGAACCGTAGGTGCTTCTGCCGTTCCTGCTAAATCTCCAGCGAGTTGTATTTTTCCTTTCACTGTTGTACTGGCATCGACGGTGCCTGAGGCGACGACCCCATCGACGTAGCTTTTATTGGCTGCATCAGTAGCATTGGTCGGTACATCTGTCAAGATTATTCGATTGCCCGTCGGTATCTCAATATCGCCGGCAAGTATTCCGCCTGCTAATCCCAATTTAGTGGCTTCTAAGGCTTCAAGAGCTCCTTGTACATTGGTTGCTGACACGCTCCCAATCGAGGTGATGGTGATCCCTGAGGCCACTCCACTGCTCGCTGGCTGATCTATCCAAATATAATTGCCTGACCCATCAGTGGAAAGCAACTGACCATCTGTTCCCCCATCGGGTAAAGTACTTGATTGGGTTATATTTGAATTGTTCCAACTATATAAATCTGAGGCCGTAATCGTAGCTGCTATTGAATTATTAAAAATAGGATCACTTTCTTGTTCAGGATTCGTCAAGCTTTCTGCCGTCAGCGCATGAAGCGCATATGGGACACTCATCAGCTTAGCTTCACTAGTGATGTTGTAATTATCGCCCCCAGCTGGATCAATACTGGTCATGATATAATGTATCCCATCTGACCAATCCACTTCATCGAAACTTCCTAAAAAAGAAGACCCACTACCAATTTCTATGGTAAACAAACCATTGTAGTTGGTCGTCGTCTGGTGAAGTTCCGCATATTCATCACGAAGAACGGCACCTGTATTATCCACTACCCTGACGGTTAACTGAATACTGATCTCCTGATTCGATATCAATCGATCTTTTGTATCTCTGAGTAAGGCTTGGTAACTGATGGTCTGTGGGACTTGTGCTTGTGCGCACAATGATGAAAAAGTGAATGAAAAAATGACAATGATTCTTGAAAATATCTGATAACTGTGAACTAATTTCATAGCAATTATATAAATTGAGTAGTTAAGGATTAAACATCACAAACAACTGAGTCTGGTATTTGATCACGCGCAAAGAGAGGTTTTTTATTCACTGAAAATCTATCCTAATCACAAGAAAGTACGTCCAATAAATTTTTTGGACGTAAATAACAACAGTCTTAAAGTCGATTAGATACCCTCTGATGTAGAAATTATATCCAAATAAAAGGACCGAGCCTCCCGTGAGTACAGCACTATCAGGCCATGGAAACCCCACCGTTATTAATTATATAGAAGTCATCATCTTTTTCGAGACATTCATGAGCATGAAATAGACATGTGATATCAAGTAAGCCTAACTTAATACAATTTGAATGAGTTAATTATGGATACTTAGAAAGGGTATAGGCGGATGTGAAGCCCACCAAGGCGCCAAATAAATGGGATTCCCAACTGACGGCTTGATTGAAATCAAAAGCGGTATAAATCAAACTACCATATACAGCCAGAACTGCGATAGAAATAATCAATGCTCTGAATTTACCCTCAAAAAAACCAATAGAGATTAAAAAAAAAGCCAACGCATAAATCAAGCCACTCGCGCCAATATGAAGAAAAGTTCTTCCAAAAAACCAAACTAAGATGTTGGTAAAAAAATAACATTGAAGAAAGATCCTGTTGGCTATTTTGGGATAAAAAAAATAAAGAATCGTCCCTAAAAATAATACGGGTACTGAGTTGGAGGAGATATGATTCAAATTTCCATGAACCAATGGACCTGTAAATATTCCAATGAGACCGAAATAACTCCTAGGTAAGATGCCTAGAAATCCAAAATCAATATTAAAAAAGAAGCTTACCGAAAAAAAAAGCCACATCAGCATAAGCAATCTGAAGGGCCTAAGAACGGAAGATCTAGCTGCGGGATGCATATACTTTATTCACGTTAAGCATAAACCTTCTAATTTTGATGTGAACAATAGATGATTGCTGTTTATTGAGGAGAACGAATCATTTTCAGGGTTAATAATTTAGCCTCCTCATACGTTACCGACATGTAACCCATAATACCTCCGGAGGCCTCTGCGATCCGCTTGGCCCAATCTTCGATACTATCATAAAATTTAATCGCAAAATGCTTATCCAGTTTGGGTAAAATTAAATTTAATTTTCTCAATTCTTGGGTAAGATCTCCATTCCTTATATCTAAATCATCCGATGTTTTCGCAATACAAGTAAGTAGTTTTTCCTCAAAATTTTGTCCTACCAGTTTATAATAGCCGGCCAGCTGCTTGGTCACATGATGCTGCTTGGTATGTGCCAATAAAATGGCCTCTTTCTTCTCTTTCTGATCAATGTCGCCATCTGCACCGGCAATCAAAACAGAGACGAGAATAGGAACACTCAACATCAAATCAATTTCATCCTCACGTAATTCTTCAAATTCCTTTAACATGCTGTTGTTTATCCTTTTTTATCATTGCGAAAATACATCAAAAAATAGCTCCCCAATAATTTTCAATTAAAAACTTATTTTTTCATGGCTCATTTTTCAAATAGGGCTTTCTTTACCCATAATTTCAGGCTTTTTGTTCCAAACATAAAGATCTAAAACTGCCAAAACACGTGCGATGAGTTCTCGCATTCTCACTTTTGTGGGTACCGTTGTCCTGGAAGATTTTGGGGAAAACCCATAGGCCTTTAACTCATGATAATTCGCTATAAACAGCGCCCTATACAAATGAAATTCTTGGGTAATGATAATGAAATTATTTTGTCCAAATATCTGTGCGCAACGCACTACCGAATCTAAAGTTCGCAATCCGGCATAATCTAAAGTAACCGCTGATTCAGGAATACCCCTTTCTTTCAAAGCGTTAAGCATGTCCCGAGGCTCGTTGTAGTATATACTCCTATTGTCGCCACTGACTAAGATATGCTTTATAATGCCACGCTCAAAAAGCTCGGCGGCCGCATCCATCCGCTCTTCAAAGAATTCATTTTTGACACCCTTAGTGGTAAACCGGGAAGTTCCGAGTACTAAGCCCACCCTTTGGGCAGGTGGCAAAGTATCGTCTTTGAATATTTGATCGGACGTACTGACTAAAATCCAAATATTGAGAGATAGTATGGATAAAAATCCAAAGCCCAAAGAAATAAACATCCGTTTAAACCATTTCTTCACAACCGCCTAATCTGTTTGACCTTCCTCAACAAAGTTAAAGTATTTATAATTAGATGCGTCTTGGAAAGGACCTTAATCAAACAGCCCTATTTGATTGTCCTCACGCTCTACCTCCTCTTGAATAAAAGATTTTAACAAGGCAATATCTTCTTTTTCAGGGCCTTGAGCCTCGACCTCCTTAACACCAGAAACTGATTCAATCTTGACTACATTTTGTAAAGGAAATTTATTTCCCAAGGCTTTCCAGCCTTTGACATCTATTAAACTATCCAAATTTAAAATTTTCTGTAACTTTTTGTTTTTCTCCTTATACGTCACAGATGCTTCTACTTTTAGGGCATCACTGGCAAAATACAATTTTGAATTTTTGGTCTCAGAAATGAAGAAAAAAGGTTTTTGTGTTTTAACCGTTTCGACTTTAAACCTTTTGATAAAAAAAGCTTTGGTACTACCTTCCTGATAGATACCTGTGATGATACCCTCAGGTATAAATTTAGTCAAGTGACATATGTTTTTGGACTCATAACGATTACTCATTTCAAATGTGGTCAACTCATAATGACCATCATGATAAAAAACAATGATCAAATCTTCTGCTTTGAAATTACCCAAATGAAGACCCCGATCGTCCGTATTTAAACGACCAATCACTTCATCATACCAAATATCTAGTCCACCCAAAGTAGATGCCCCTGCCGTTTTCAGCTGCACTTTTCTGACAGGATACTTAGTCACTATATTTCCGGAAGCCAAGCGACCTTTGATTTCATAATCTGCAAAATCAACATCAATAAGTTTCTTTCTCGCCGTACTCGCCGCAGTCAAATGTACGGTAACTACCTCCGCCTCTCCATTCGAATTGGCCGTGAAATACAATACTTTAGATCCTTTGGCTTCTTTGGCCAAACGGTATTCCTTGTCTCGGGTTACACTCAGTATATTAAATCGCTTGATCATGGATCTACCTGAAGATCCGTCTTTATAGATCATATTGTACACCATACGCTCGTCACCTTTCTTGTATACGTCCACATGGATGATGTCTTTGCCCACAAAAACTTTATCTTGAATGCGGGTAACCACACAGACACCATCATTTCTAAACACAATGACTTCGTCAATATCCGAGCATTCACCTATGAATTCGTCTTTTCTAAGACCCATCCCAATAAAGCCTTCCTCCCTATTTACATAAAGCTTGGCATTATTGGCCGCTACAAAAGCTGCTTTAATCGTATCAAAATTCGCGATTTCAGTCTTTCGCTCCTTCCCTTTACCATATTTTTCGAGCAACCGCTGATAATACGAGATCGTAAATTCAGTCAAATGGTCGAGGTCGTGAAGCGTTTGCTTGAGTTCCTCTTGAAGCTTATTCATCAACTCATCTGCCTTAAAAGCATCAAACTTTGAAATTCTCTTGATTTTGATCTCCGTCAAACGAACCAAATCTTCCTCAGTGATCTGGCGATAAAAATCTGATTTAAAGGGAGTTAAACCCTGATCAATCGCTTGAAGTACGGCTTCCCATGTTTCAGCTTCTTCAATATCCCTGTAGATCTTGTTTTCAATAAATATTTTTTCAAGAGAAGAAAATAAAATCTTTTCGAGGAGCTCATTTTTACGTATTTCTAACTCCTGCTTCAAAAGATCTCCCGTTTGATCCACACTGTGTTTAAGGATTTCTTTAATTCCAACAAAATGGGGCTTATCTGCGATGATGATACAGGCATTGGGTGAAATAGACACCTCACAATCCGTAAAGGCATATAAAGCATCAACCGTGATATTGGGGGACACACCACTGGCCAATATAATTTTAATTTCTATTTCAGCAGCAGTATTATCAATGACTTGTTTGATTTTTATTTTCCCTTTATCATTGGCCTTAACAATGGAGTCAATCAGTGATGAAGTCGTCGTCCCATAAGGGATTTCTTTGATCAATAGAGTCTTGCTGTCTTCCTCTTCGATGATGGCTCTGACGCGTACTTTACCTCCCCTGTGTCCATCATTGTAATCGGTTACATCTATTTTTCCTCCCGTTTGAAAATCAGGAAATAGCTTTACGGATCTTCCTTTTAGAATATTGATACAGCCATGGAGCAACTCCACAAAATTATGTGGCAACATTTTGGTTGAAAGTCCGACGGCAATACCTTCTACCCCTTGAGAAAGCAATAAAGGAAACTTTACGGGAAAGGTGACGGGTTCTTTTTTACGACCATCATAAGATAGCTGCCAAACCGTGGTTTGCGCATTAAAAATGACATCTAAGGCAAATTTTGACAAGCGTGCCTCAATGTACCGAGAAGCTGCAGCACCATCGCCAGTACGCACATCGCCCCAGTTGCCTTGCATTTCAATCAATAGATCCTTTTGGCCTAGGTTTACAATCGCATCTGCGATGGAGGCGTCTCCGTGAGGATGGAATTGCATGGTCGTTCCGATGATGTTGGCCACCTTGTTGAAGCGACCGTCATCTAATTCTTTCATGGCATGCAAAATTCTTCTTTGCACAGGTTTTAAGCCATCTTCTATGGCAGGAACGGCTCTTTCAAGAATTACATAAGAAGCATAATCAAGAAACCAATTTTCATACATCCCTGTGACGGGAAGTACTTCGTGAATCTCATCTTCCTTTAAATCATCATTCATAATTCTTAATCATTCTATTCACATCATTGCTCACTTATTTCCCCTCAAGTTTCATAATTGTATTCATAAAGCTTTCTAAATACGGGACGAAACCCGTATAATGATCTGCGCCTTCAAAAGTGGTCAATGTAATGATCTCAGGTGGAGATCCGGAAGCCAAGAAGGCATCATAAGTATCGACTGTATTTTGATAAGGGACCGTTATGTCAGCATCTCCGTGATACAAGTATATGGAAATCTCTGGTATCCAATCCAACAAACTGTTTTGATCAAAAAGTTGAGAAATTTCTGAGAATTTTTCATTGTCGGGATCTGATAAAAATTCGGGTGAAATTAATACAGCCAAGGTATCATTCAACTGACTGTTTATTTGAGATCCATCAGAAAGGCCATCAAAAATATTTATGATTCGTTGTGCGTAGGGTTCATTAAAAATTTGTTGCGCCCAGGCCGTATCATAATCGTAATACGTTCGGTAAGATTCTGCAATATAAGCCATGAAATAAGGGGGTTCATATACTTCTTGGTCAAAGAAAAAATCACGAACTCCTTTCATTTCATAACCCCCTGCTGCTGGAAAAGACGCTTTCAGATCAAAATATTCAAGATCGTGCTCTTCTATGTATTTTTGTGTGGCCATCGTCACATACCCACCCCCAGAGTAACCGCTTAAATATAACTCTCCATCCGAGCTGATTTCTTCTTGTTTTAGCAATTCTCTTACTGCCCTTAGTTCGTCAAAAACTACTAACGAAGACATTTCCTCAACATAATAAGGGTGCATGATCTCCTTAGAACTACCAAATCCGATGAGATCGGGTACCACTGTGATCAGTCCTGTTGAAGCCATCGCTGCGTATAAAAACGTTTGTATATCCGCCATTGACAATTCACTTGGAGCCTGATTATTGGCTGCAATAGTGGTATGAGCAAATGCTAAATAACTAAATTCCTCTCCATCACCAAGAGGTATGTATGCCATGCCAGAAGCAACGATATTAGATCCCTTGTATAATGTCTCATAAGTTATTTTCCATATTTGAACATCATATTGCATTTGAGTAATTGGGAAATCTAGGCCACTAGAGCTAATTAAACTTTTTACATTAGCAACCGTTGGTTTACTCATTTTATCTGCTGAGATCAATCGAACAAGTATTTTATCTTCTTCCTGCAGTCCAATCAATGCCTCGTCGTTGTCACATGAGGTCAAAAATAAACCTGTTAACAATAACAAATTCCAAAAAATAATAGGTACTAATTTTTTATGCATTATCATGTTCCTCTAAAATTATTGCCTTTTCTTCATGAATCAAATCTTTCTCCACCCTGAGTTTATTGATGATAAACTGCTGTCGATCTGGCGTGTTTTTTCCCATATAAAAAGACAATAAATCTTTGATTTTAGTTTCCTTTCTCAAAATAACGGGTTCAAGACGTATGTCTTCTCCAATAAAAGCTGCAAATTCATTAGGTGAAATTTCACCCAAACCTTTAAATCGAGTGATTTCTGCATTTTTTCCCAATTTATTTATAGCAGTTTGACGTTCCAACTCATCATAACAATAAAACGTTTCTTTTTTATTTCTGATGCGAAAAAGGGGTGTATCCAAAATAAATACATGCCCGTTTCTGACCAATTCAGGAAAAAACTGCAAAAAATAAGTCAACAAAAGCAAACGGATGTGCATTCCATCAACATCCGCATCGGTAGCGATGATGATTTTCTTGTACCGTAATCCTTCCAGACCATCTTCAATATTCAGGGCATGCTGTAATAAATTAAATTCTTCATTTTCATACACAACCTTTTTGGTGTGGGCATAGCAATTAAAAGGCTTACCTCTCAAACTAAAAACGGCCTGAGTTTGTACATCTCGGGTCTTGGTAATGGATCCACTGGCTGAGTCTCCCTCTGTAATGAAGATCATGCTGTCATTGCGGCGCTCTTCGGCCAATTTCTTATCATTGAGGTGTACCCGACAATCTCTAAGCTTTTTGTTGTGTAGATTGGCTTTTTTGGCCCGATCGTTTGCCAATTTTTTTATCCCCGCTATCTCCTTTCGCTCGCGCTCAGATTGCAAAATACGTTTTAACAACAATGCTGCTGATTCGCTGTTTTGATGCAAGTAGTTATCTAATTCCTTTTTAATAAAGTCATTGACGAAGGTTCGCATCGTAGGTCCTTCTGGCCCCAAATTTTGAGAACCTAATTTGGTCTTGGTCTGAGACTCAAATACCGGCTCTTGAACCCTGATTGCGATCGCAGCGACGATACTTGCCCTGATATCTGCCGCATCAAAATCTTTTTTAAAAAATTCTCTGACCGTCTTGACAACAGATTCTCTAAAAGCCGCCAGATGTGTCCCCCCTTGGGTAGTATATTGGCCATTCACAAAGGAGTAATATTCTTCTCCATATTGATTTGAATGGGTCAAGGTAACTTCAATATCCTCTCCCTTCATATGCATGATGGGATATCTGATGTTTTCTTCATCGGTCTTACGCCGCAAAAGATCTAACAAGCCATGCTCTGAATGGTATTTTTTACCGTTGAGCACAAGCGTCAACCCCGCATTCAAGTACGCATAATTCCAAATGAGATTGTCTAAATAATCAGGAATAAAATGAAAGTTTTTGAAAATGACATTGTCTGGCTCAAAAGTGATGTAAGTCCCATTTCGGTCTGAAGTACTGACTACCTGAGCATCAGAGGTAACCTCTCCTTGATTAAATTCAGCCATTTTGGTCTTACCTTCACGAAAAGACTGCACCTTAAAATAACTAGATAAGGCATTTACCGCCTTGGTACCTACTCCGTTGAGGCCCACTGATTTTTGAAAGGCTCCAGAATCATATTTGCCTCCTGTATTGATCTTAGAAACGCAATCAATAACTTTTCCTAAAGGAATACCCCTACCGTAATCTCTAATTTTAACTTTATGATCACTGACCTTGATATCAATGGTCTTACCAAAGCCCATCATGTGCTCATCTATACAATTGTCTATGATTTCCTTGACCAATACATAGATCCCGTCATCATGCGCAGAACCATCTCCCAACTTTCCGATGTACATCCCCGGACGCAGTCGGATGTGTTCTTTCCAGTCTAAGGACTTTATACTTTCTTCGGTGTAGTTAGAATTACCTGTTGCCATTTATAATAATTGAATATGTTGGATCGCTGTAACCAAGTGGGAAATTATAAAAAAAAAAGCAGGTATTGTTAAAAAATATTTGCTTTACATTCGACCTATTATTTAAATAAATATAATCAAAGTGTTGAATTACAAGTATTTAATTAGTCTAATGATTTTTTGGTAGACATAAAATAAATTGCCAATACCATCCAAATCGTCAATAATATCGGACCTAAATAATTTAAATAGGCATAACTCGAAAGCTGAAGACTTGACGTATTGTTGAGTGCTCCAAGAAATCCTATCAGAAAACAGATATAAAAATTGACTACGACGGGAAGCGCTGCAAACCAACCGGCCGAAAGGATTCCAAATCGTTGCGCTATTTTAGGTGCTACGATCTTAATCAACAACCACAGAAAAATATTGATCACCAAAAAGATCAACGCGCCCAGATAAAAAAAATCTGTTCGGTGCAGGGTAGGCGTATCGGCCTCTAAGGAAAAACTTACTACAGGATCTAAATAGGCATACACCAGACTTAAAGTCCCTAAGAAAATCACTATAGACAGTAATCTAACGAAATTTACGGCTCTGAGCATAGAAAGAGATTGTTTGAATGGCGTAATATAGCTGATTGAATGACGCAAAACTAGAATCAAAAACGATAAGATTTAAATACATTTGATTATTATATTACTAAAAGTATTTACTGTTTTTTAGTATTTGAAATCGTATGATGTAGAGTAATCTATTTGACTTGTCTGCCATGCTTGATCACTAGGTCAACTCTTTGAAGCAGACTAATATGACGCAACACATCTCCCTTAACAGCAATGATATCTGCAAATTTACCTTCACTGATGGTGCCGTAATCAGCTTCAACCCCCATCATCTTAGCCGGCCAATAGGTAGCCGCCTTAATGGTATAAATCGGATCAAAACCAAATTCATTGACCCATACATCTAATTCATTCCAGGTAGATTGGATATGGAATTTCATAGGGATGCCACTATCGGTACCAATCATCAAAACGACACCTGCCTCTTTGAGTTGATTCACTTTCTTTTCTAAAGTAGGTCTTCGCATGGGTGTCATTTGAAAATAAGGCAATCGATCTGGATGTGCAAATGAATTTCTAATGTCTAGTACGACCGAGTCCGGCAATCCCAGATGCCAATTATCTCCATCTAATATCTCTGGATTATCTCTCAAGGCTTCATAATTGTACAGTCCTTCTACTGTAGGAGTCCAATACAAGGGCCCTAAATTCATTTGGGCGGTTCTTTCCTTAATGGCACTCAATATATCTTCTGGATATTCAGGAGCTGAAGATAATCCTGTATGCTCAAAGCAATCGACCCCTGCTTTCAACCCTTTTCTAATTTCTTCGGGTCGATGACTGTGAGCGACTACCGTCAGTCCTCCTTTGTGCGCCTCGTCCACAATAGCGAATATTTCTTCATCGGTCATCTGGTCTTGATCTATGAGCTTAATACAGTCTACCCCCGCATCGACAAGTTCTTTTACTTTGGCCCGAGCATCTTTGGGGCCATCCACGCCCCATCTAAACTGTTCAGTACCGGGATAGGGTTGCTTTTGAATAAATGGCCCACTCATATACATGGTCGGTCCGGGTATCTCTCCCCTATTAATGGCATCTCTAACTGCCAAACTTTCCTTGAGGGGGCCTCCTAAATCTCGCGCACTCGTCACCCCGGCCATCAGCAGTTGTTTTGCAGAAGAAGGCATGATTATTTTTTCGAACAAGGGAGGATAAATTTTATCCCAATACGCATAATCCGCATGGCCATTGATCATCAAATGCACATGCATATCCCAAAGTCCAGGCAAAACGGACATGCCTTCGGTCGAAATGATTTCGGCGCTTGCAGGAATCTCAATACTTTCTATTGTACCCACGGCAGCAATACGCGTCCCATCAATGATGATGACGCTATTCAAAATAGGCGTTGACCCAAATCCATCTATCAAAGTTCCCCCTACCAGCGCTTTTATCTGGGCATTGGAGGCCAGAGATGCAAGTAGAAAAATAAAATAAGTGATCCTTTTCATATTCATTTTGGTTAAAAAAGTCATCCATCTTTACTAAAGATAACTGATATTAAATATTTCAAATAAATGCGTATCGTTGACTTAAAACTGATCAGCTCAACTTGCGCGTCCAATGGTCAGACTCACTGAGTTGGTCTATCCTACCCGCCTGCTGCGCTTGTTTCAATGTATTATCCATGTCTCCAGAAGAAGTCAAGTGAAGATGCCCGCATTGATCACAGGTATAAAATGCTCGGGTTGAGGAATTTTGGTATTTGACATGAATTCTGATCAAAGCTTCTTTGGCCTCCTGTTCGGTGTAAAAAATAATTTTTCTTGAAGGACAGTCGCTCATATGATTGAATTGGTTTTCAAAATTATATAATTTATGTGAAATAAAGGTACCTTATGTTTTTTGACCTGTTTCAATGTCATTGAATTTTTCATCCAATCGATTTTTTAATATCTAACGTATTAAATTTACAAAAAATAAGTCGTTTAAATACCTATGGGACGTTTGATTATTTCAAATTTTGAAGATTTTGAATCTAGAATAGGTACCGTTTTAGGGTCCTCTGAATATTTTACAATCAACCAAGGTCAAGTCAATAAATTTGCCAAGGCAACGCTGGACCATCAATGGATTCACACAGATCCGGAGCGCGCGGCAAAAGAAAGCCCTTTTGGTACAGCCATTGCCCATGGTTATCTTACCCTCTCTTTGGTTCCTTATTTGTGGGAGCAAATACTGGAAGTTCTAAATCTAAAAATGATGGTTAACTATGGTATTGAAGCCCTCCGTTTCAATCAACCCGTACCCGTAGGCGCGCAAGTTAAACTACATGCTACCTTAAAATCAGCCGTCAATTTACGCGGTATCAACAAGATAGAAGTCGATGTCAAACTAGAGATAAAAGACCATAAAAAGCCCGCTTTTTCAGCAATCTTAGTATTCCTATATCATTTTAATGATTAAAATGTCTCTAAACCATTCAATTTTATGGATCGTATGATCAACCATAAATAAAATCATGGCTTCTTATCCTTCTCATCATCCCTTTGATTGGGTTGATGAGATGCCATCGAAATAATGATCCTCTAATATCCGGTATGTCTATACCAATGGCGTTCAGACGTGTATTGAAGAATTCGGTGATCTCATGGATCGTAATGAATGTGAAAATAATCCTACTTCATCAGCGATGATAATTATTGTAGCTACCAAATCGCGGGCGCAGGTTCTCAGGTTCCTAATAGTAACTGATCTGCTCCTATTTTTTTGTATCAATACTCATATATAGGTAATTTTAATCTGTTGTCTTTTCAAAATTAGGAAGTTTTTTAAGTCCTCTATACGTTGTATTAATGGCTATCCAATGGGGCTCTTCTTATGATCACGACTCCAAATTCGTTTTAAATTGGCCCTATAAACCGATAAAAATGCATTAACTTCCTTTTGAAAATAGAACTGAAGATGATGAAGTTACCCCTCCAAAACATTTCAGTAATCCTTTTTGTCGCCGGTATTTTTTTTAACATTTTAAATGCTCAGGCTCAAAAAGTATACGCAGTAGATGCCGCTTATAAAGCTGATGTCAAGGTATTTGTCGTGAGTTCAGCCTATCAAGCAGACCTCTTGGTTTACAAGGTATCCTCCAACTATCAAGCTGGAGACAACGATGGAAAATGGTTTTTTACAGATTCAAATTATCAAGCAGACAAGAACATATATTTTGTCGCCTCCGACTATCAAGCAGATCTCAAAATATATTTTGTCTCTTCAGCTTATCAGGCGGGCTGGAAAAAGGTTTCTAAAAAATATTTATTGTATTGAAATCTTCTGGAAGATAAAGTAGATACAATTATTCAAATATAATTGATCTCAAAATTTATATCCGATTTGGTATATAGCCCCTTGTTTAAGGGTTTGTGGCTTCCTAAACAATTAATAGCCAATGCACCCATTCCATTGCCCTGTATGAATCTTGCCCGAATAGATTAGGCTGATTGAAATGAGTCTATTGACCTATTTTACAAGCTTTTTAAGCTATTTGGTTTCCTTCTTCACAATCACTTTAATCCTTTGTTCGCCTCCGGATAACAGTGTGTCTATTTCAATATCAATATTCCCATCTTCACCCAACATCATCGCTCCATCAGATTCAAACATAATCATATCTGATCCCTTCATATGCTCCATATGAAGACCGCGGGGTCCTTCCATCATTCTAGGCCCTTTTTGACTGTTTTGGTTACCCAGTAAATAACCTAATAAACCAAAAACTACTGCGGTCATGGTTATTAAAAACCAATTTTTATTTAAAGATTTCATCATTTACGATTTTTAGTTAAAAAAATGATTAATAATACAGTATAAATCTATGTTTTTTTTGGAGAAATGCAACATCCCTTAACATAGTTTAACAATCATTACGGCATGATTTTTAGCTATTCTTTATTACAACCTAGGATCAAAAGAGGGACTCATGTTGCAATAACAGCTTTCACACGCCCTACCTGACCATCCTCTAGCCGGACTTTGATCCCATGGGGATGATTTGCTGATTTAGTCAAGATGTCTTTCACAAAGCCATGGGTCAAATGGCCGGTACGCTGATCAGACTTGAGCACAATGTGCACTTCTGAACCCTTTTGGATATGGCTTTGCTGGGTACCCTTCATTCTTTTAAATCTTGATGTTTAACTCTTGCTTTAAATATTGCTTCAATATATTCAGATTTTCCTGCTGAGCATCATTCAGCAACAATTCCCTTTGATTGATCCACTCCAAATAAATGCGTTTGCATTTGTCAAACAAGGGGTGCTGAACATCATTTCTATAGCTAACCGCATTGCTAAGACATTCTTGACATTCCAAAAATCCATAGTTAAAAAAAGCTTTTCTTGCCAATTTATAAAAATAATCAGCCTTCCCATTGAGTAGGTCCTGCTCATTTTGGCTCTTTTGATCGTAGTATTGTGAAAAATAAACCACAATCGGATCGGTCTTAATGGCCCTTGGGTTAAATAAATGTTTGAAAACCAATCCTTCCAATGACGTACATCGACTCAGGGCCACGTAAGCCTGACCATTGGTGAAGGCACCGTTGATATCCGCAATCACTTTGTCAAAAGTGAGCCCTTGACTTTTATGGACGGTAATGGCCCAGGCCAGTCGTACAGGTATCTGGGTAAATGCACCTATTTCTTCCGATACAATGGTCTTTCGCTCTGGATGCCATCGATACGAAATATTGGTCCAAGTGGTCCGGTAAACGGCAATGTATTCATGGGATTCGGTACTGATCACAATGTGATCCTCGTGCAATTCTAAAATGGTACCAATACTTCCATTGAAGAATTTTTTAGACGTATATTGATCGGCTCCATCATCGGAAGGAACCGTCCCTGGGTCATTGATGACCGTCATGATTTGAGCCCCGATTTTTAAGGCTAAATTCTCTTGGGTACGCATAAAAGAGGCAGGAAAAATACCTTCCACCAAGCCCTCATATTTTCTTTCGTCAGTCTTTAAGGCCTTCAATTTATTTTCATTGACCTCATCTACCCTTTTATTAGTCGTGCTTAACTGAATGTAGTTCTCCTCTACTTTGGGCTTGAAATTAGGGACATGACGACGGTTCAATAGGGCAATGTCATCGGAAGTCATTTGATTGAACCGCACTTTATTGAGCAATTCAACAAATTGCTGATTTTTTTGTCGATATATTTTTTTTAATTCAAGTTGTGCTGGTTTGATGATTTTAAATACATTGGAACTGAAAAAATATAAGGTTTTATAATATGCTCCTAAGATGGCCTGCTCCTCACGCTTCATCACGGGAGGCAACTGAAAAGGATCGCCCAACATCAACACCTGAACCCCACCAAAAGGTAGGTAGGGCTTGTCTCTGTATACCCTTAAAATGTATTCAATGGCATCCAGCACGTCACAGCGCACCATAGATATCTCATCGATAATCAATAATTCCAATTCACGAATGATTTGAGATTTTTCGCGATTGTATTTGAGCATTTCGAAGATATTGACATGATCTTCACTCATTTTTCGAGTACTGAACCGCGTATCATCTGGACGTAAGGGCTCAAAAGGAAGTTTGAAAAACGAATGTATGGTCACGCCTCCCGCATTGATGGCGGCCACGCCTGTGGGGGCTACCACCACCGTTTTTTTAGAGGAAATAGCGGTAACGTATTTCAGAAAGGTCGTCTTACCGGTTCCGGCCCTTCCCGTGAGGTAAATGGGACGATCCGTGGACTGAACAAATTCTACGGCCGCATTGAATTCCCGATTGTCTGGATCGAGCGTAGCCAAAAACTCCGCCAAATTGTCCATGAATTATTGCAGCTGCTTAAATTCAATATGAAGTTGTTGACTGATCAACCTCATGTCTTTGATTTCTTTTGGGGTAACCAGCAGGATGGATACGCCTTTCTTTCCTGCCCGAGCCGTACGCCCACTCCGATGGGTAAAATATTCTACTTGATCAGGTAATTGATAATGAAACACATACGCTAAATTATCTACATCTATGCCTCTCGCAGAAATATCTGTGGCAATCAATACCTTGAGTTTATCCCCCTTGAAGGCCCGCATGACTTTGTCTCGCTCAATCTGCTTGAGGTCGCCGTGAATGCAGCCTACTTGATAGTTTTTAGCCGTTAATTGTTCGTGAAGCTGTTTGGTGACCCGTTTGGTCTTACAAAAGACAATGCCTCTTTCATCTTTGTGTGACTTTAGGAAAAAAACCAAAGCTTCAATTTTTTGAGCTTGTTCACAGATGGCGTATTGATGTGCTATATCCGCATTGACCCGCTGATCCCTGTTGATCTCCACCTTTACTGCCGCAGGATCCATATAGCTATTGATGATCTGTGTGATCTCTTTGGGCATGGTCGCAGAAAACAACCAGGTATTGCTTCCGCGCGAAGTTTGTTCCAAAATCAAGTCCAAATCTTTTTTAAACCCAACACTCAACATTTCATCCGCTTCGTCCAATACAACCGTCTTTATTTGTCGCAAGTCCACCGCTTTTCTGCGCTGCAAATCCAACAACCTCCCCGGTGTAGCCACCAATATATGGGTTTTACGCCTTAGGGCACTGATCTGGGCTTCTATTTTTTCTCCTCCATAAACGGCTTCAACAAAAATCTTTTCCGTGAATTTCGTGAATTTAAAAATTTGCTTGGCAATTTGTTGTCCCAATTCTCGAGTTGGACATAAAATCAAAGCTTGAATTTTAGGTTCGTTGGGATCTATGTTCTGTATGATAGGAATACTGTATGCCGCTGTTTTTCCTGTGCCTGTTTGCGCCATACCAATAAAATCTATCGGTGATTTAATGAGCTTGGGAATAGACTGAACTTGAATTTCTGTGGGCTTAACGATGCCCAGTGCTTCTAAGCCTTGGATGACTTCGGGAGTAACGCCTAATGATTTAAATGATGCCAAAATATCTGATTTATTGAGCGGCAAAGTTAGCTCCAATTTATTTGCTCTCATGAAATAAAGGGAACGATCATCATATTGGCTTAGATTCAGCGTAACTTTACATTTCTATGATCCATATTGGAATATACAATGAACTGGTAGTTGATCGGATATTGACCCCAGGTGCTTTTTTGATAGACAGTGAAGAAAATGATGTCCTCCTCCCTAATAAATACATACCTGAAGGGACAAAAGTAGGCGATCAGCTCAAAGTATTTGTCTACAATGACTCTGAGGACCGTATTGTGGCCACGACCCTCAGACCTTTATTGCAGCTGCATGAATTCGGTTGCTTGAAGGTGAAAGATGTCAATAATATAGGTGCTTTTTTGGATTGGGGCTTGGAAAAAGACTTGCTTGTCCCATTCAGACAGCAGCATGGACGCCTGAATATTGGCCAATGGTGTTTGGTCTATTTGTATATTGATGCGCTCACCAATCGATTGGCCGCAACGGCCAAAGTGGAGAAGCATTTTGAAAAGGAAAATATTGAACTTGAAGTAAACCAAGAAGTAGAGCTGCTCATTGCCAATGATAGTGATTTAGGGGTCAATGTGGTGATTAACAATACCTATAGCGGTATGATTTTCAGCAACCAAATCTACCAAGATGTCATGATGGGTGACCAGATCAAAGGATTCATTGAACAGATTCGGCCTGACGGGAAAATTGATGTGACTTTGAGAAAAAAGGGAATGGAAAACCTTGAAGAAGGCGCTCAAGCGATTTTGAAGGAATTAAAAGCCTCTGAAGGTTTTATCGCCCTGACCGATAAGAGCAATCCTCAAGAAATTCAATCGGTGCTACAAATGAGTAAAAAGAATTTTAAAAAATCTCTAGGTATCCTCTACCGAAACAAACAAGTCCTATTGAAGAAGGAAGGTGTTTTTTTAAAGGAAGTTGAAGAAAAATAGACCCATTAACTAAAAAAATCCCTTTTACTGCTGCCGCATCTTTGTTGAAGCTCATTTACTGAGAAGAAGCGTTACCTGCTTCATGTGTATTATTGCCATTGCTCAATGTGCTTGGAGGAATAGAAATAATATAAAATTTGACTGGTAAAAAGCATTAACGCCCCAAACTGATGTATCGCCCCCAACCCAATCGGCACCGCATACAGCAAAGTGAATATGCCCAAAAGCACCTGAACGGATACCATGGCCACCATAAAATGAAGACTTCTCCATTGGCCCTTGTTTTGTTTTTGATAGCGTGAGGCAATGAACCGATAAACCACCAGCACCAACACGGCAATCCCTAGATAACGATGAATCAGCTGAACCGAAGCCAGGTTCTCAAAAAAACTGATGATGCCGTCTGTTTCAAAAGCATAAAAAACAGATTCAGCAATCCATTCAGTACCCATCTTGGGAAACGTATTGTAAACCAAGCCTGCTTTTAATCCTGAAACAAAGGCTCCATAGATAATCTGAAGAACCGTGACAAGAATCAATACCTGAATCCCGATCAATGAAGTATTGGTCTTTAGTAATTTCTGCGAATAGACTTCACCCAATACGATCCAAAGCAAATAAGCGTATAATACAAAGGCGATGGTGAGGTGTGCCGCCAATCGGTAATGACTCACATTGGGATCATTTACCAACCCACTCTTGACCATGTACCAACCCATACCTGCCTGCATCGCACCTAACAGGCAAGCAATTAAAAGTTTCTGAACCAATCCTTTGGACAGTCTTTTTTTGATCAGGAAATAAACAAAAGGTAGGAGAAAAACCAAGCCAATGAATCTCCCAATCATGCGATGGATGTACTCCCACCAAAATATGGATTTGAATTCACTTAGGGTGAAATCATAATTTTTTAATTTGAACTCAGGCGTTTGCTGATAGCGCTGGAAAGTTTCCATCCAATCTGCGGTGGTCAAAGGGGGAATGGTCTCCATAAAAAGACTCCACTGCACCATGGACAATCCAGAATGGGTTAATCGGGTCAAACCACCCACAATCACCATAACGGCCACCAATAAACAACCCGAAAATAGCCAAAAAACAACGCCTTTATCCCCTACTGACTTCATAAGCACAAAAGTACGACCGACCCGCTTAGACTCCAACATATCAAATGATAATATCAATAATATAAGAAGAATTGAGTCTTACATCCAGGGAGTATGCATGACTACACCAATCCCATTTTCAGAAGAAAGCATCACCTTTCCTTTGTGATAACGGGGACCGGAAGCGATGTCGTCGCGGATGAGTAAGGGGCCATCCATATCTACATAATCTAACAAGGGCAACAATTGACTGATGGCTGAAATACCCACGGATGACTCGGTCATGCAACCCACCATGACTTTCAAGCCGAGTGATTGGGCCTGAGCAATCATTTTCCGGGCCACCGACAAGCCTCCACATTTCATTAATTTTATGTTTACTCCATGAAAATAGTCTTTACAACGTGCCACATCGGTCATTTCAATACAACTTTCATCAGCCATGAACGGCAAGGTGCTGTGTTTATAAACTTCGGCCATCCCCTCCCAATCTCCTGCCGCGAGGGGCTGCTCAATAAATTCTACGCCCAGCTCCTTAAAAGACTTGGCATATTCAATGGTTTGGGCAGCCGTCCAAGCACAATTGGCGTCTACCCGGAAAACAGCATCCGTTATTTTTCGAAGTGCCTGCACGATGCTTAAGTCATCATCAGTTCCTAATTTTATTTTGTAAACAGGCCAAGGAAAAGCCTTGATTTTTGATTCCATTTTGGAGAGCTCATCTATCCCAATCGTATAATTGGTCAAAGGGATGCGGGAGGTATCTAAACCCCAATATTGATGGATCGGAACCCCATTGATTTTACCATATAAATCATGTGCCGCCACATCCAAAGCACACAAGGCAAAATTATTTCCTTGGAAAAAAGATTGTAAGTCTTCAATAAACAGCTCTAAAGACTCAAAAGGAGTTTTTTCAATGTGATGCCTATTTTTCTCCAGAATTTCAATGATGGACGAAATAGGTCTTTGGTAGTACTTGCTGGCTGTCGCTTCTCCAAAACCCATCCTACCCTGATGCTCAAGTCCTACAATCAATGTCTGCTGAACATCGCGCTCGTCATGGGCTATTTTGAAGGTGTCATACAGATGAAGATCAAAAGCTTTGTAGTATAGTTTCATTTGAACTTTTTTTTTGCAAGGAAATAGTCATGATAGACCACATCTTGTCTAAGATCTAAGTAAATATAAGAGGAAACCCAGCATTAACGGTATTTTTTAATCCTTCTGAAAAATATTAAGCTCTTGAGAATTTTAAAATCATCCTTAGCAATCATTGATTATATAGCTAAAATTTAGTCTTAGATAGGCTTTGAGATATCGTTGGCATTCTATAGAAGCACTTTTTTTGAAGATCAATGATCACATGGCTTGATTTCATTTTATCCGATCGGACCATGAACTCAATCGATGTCATGTTTAGACATTAAATAAGAAAAGAGATCAATAATTTCGTTTTCTGACAGGTGATCGAGTAATCCCTCTGGCATCATGGAGCGCTCAGAAACATCTCTTGACTGAATACTTGATTGACTAATGACTACTGGTTCTTGACCAATTACTCGGAGGGTGAGGTTCCGCGTATTTTCATTAATCACATTGCCCAAATACGTTCGGCCATCTGTGGTTGTCAAGGTAACGAGCTTATAATCATCTTGAACCACACCACTTGGATCCATGATATTGCTGAGCAAATAAGCCACATCAGTACGGTTGGCCCCTGTCAATTCAGGTCCAATATTGCCTCCATTACCATACAAATTATGACAAGAGGCACACTGGGTTTGAAATCCTTGCTTACCTTTCAGGAGATCTCCCGTTGCCATTCGCTCGGCGGTTAACCATTCTTTGTAATGCTCAATGGCGCGTAAATTCTCAGAGTTTTCTTTCTGCAAAGGTCCCCAAATTTCTAAAAAACCACTGCCCACCACGCGCCTTAACTGTCGGGCGGTATAGGAAGGGATGTCACGCTTTGGTATTTTCTCACTCTTAATGGCCTCTGCCAACATCCAGCCCGAGTAAGACCGAGCGGCCAATGTTTGAATGGTTTCTTGTCGCTCCAATACGTCGTATGAAGGGTATGAATCTAATACGAGCTGAGCTAAATATCGGCCCGAAGCTTCCTCAAAGTTAGCAATCGCTTGAATCGCAGCGATTCTTAAGGCGGGTATCTCTAATAATTGGGGGATTTTTTTAGCTAATTGAGGTTCTTGATTTGCTGCTAATTTTTTGATCGCGGTGATCCTTTGATCCTCGTCAATATCCTCACGATCCAACTGCTTTAAAAAAAATTGATTGGCTTCCAGATCTCCAAATTTTTGGGATATATTCAATGCAATTTCCGATAATTCAGAATCATTTTGAAGGGATGCATACAGCGCTTCCCAATTATTGGGCACTGTCATATTGGTTTGTCCCTCCAAACCATCATACGTCCCCTGCAATAATGACCGTCTTGCCACACCCGTTTTTTTCAAACCATCAAAAAGTATTACAAGCGATCCCGCATCTACCAGTCTTCTTGCGATGTGGTTACTAATGAGCCCAATTTTACTTTCAGAAGCCAAATCAAGAGCTTTTTGGGGATTTGCTGCAATCAAGGGCTCTATGGCAAACCAAATCATCTTGGGGATGTTGTGATCTTGTTCATCTTTTTGATTCGTTATCAGCCCTGCGGCCAGCTCCCACCTTTGGCTGGGCTCAATTCTTTGCATGGCTGCAGCCAAATATAACCGCACCACAGCTGATGGATCATTAGTCATCTTGACCAGTCGCGTGACTACTTCTGGACTCGGCGGTTCTTCACATAGAAATTGAATGGCCCACGCCCTTACATATTCATCCGAATCCTCAAGGGCTGCCATTAGATTATATTCTGTAGCCGCACCCACAATCGATTGGGTCCAAAATGCTCTCAACCGATGATTCGCGTCGCCCTTGCTGACAAATATAGCTTGCAAGCGGGCTTGAGCCTCTTGGGAAATAGACTGATAAACAGCCCTTCCTTGAAGAATTACTCGGGCGCGCCGAGCATGCCAATCACTTTCACTGAGCTGTAAATTGACCAATTCGAAATCTGATAATTTTCGGAGATCCTCATAGCGCCCCTCCCAATCTTTGGCTAATGACTGCTTGGGCGTAATCCTAAAAACCCTTCCGGTCTCCTTATGCATGACCTCCTGTCCACAAATATCTGCATCATGCCAATCGAGGGCATAAAGTCCTCCTTCAGGGCCAATTTCCAAGCTAAACCCAATCCATTGAGCATTGTTGGCAGACAAAAAATCTTCCTTATGAGAAGCAGTAAATCCGGAGCCCACGGCTTTCAGCTCATCTGAGAGAATGGCATGCTCATGGATGTTAGCCATGAAAATTTGGCCTTGGTGCCCACTAGGAAAAGCATCGGATTGATATATTCGAGCACCTCCATGGGCACTTCTGTGCCGATGATCAACAATGGTTTTAATATCTTCATATACGTAAGGATTGAAATGTTGTCCTCCTTGTCGATGATAAATACCCCCAGGCACCACATGAAACAAATGGGGTATCACACACGCACTGATGAAAAGCTGGCCCTTAGCATCGTGATCTATCCCCCAAGGGTTACTGAACCCATGAGCAACCACTTCAAATCGCTTTTTGATCGGGTGGTATTTCCATACGCCACCATTCACATCGACCCCTTTTTCCTCCAATAAACCTTCTGGAAAAGATTCTTGATGGCCATATAGCTTGGTGTTTTTATTGGGTTTTCTGATTTTGGAGGGGGTGGCAAAGCCCTCTAATCCATAGAGCCATCCATCTGGACCCCAATGCAAGCTGTTGATGGTTTCATGACGGTCTCTGATACCCCAACCGGTCAATAATATTTCTATTTCATCTTTGTCTGCTTTATCATCACCATCGGCATCTGGTACAAATAACAAATTGGGCGGAGCACCCAGGAACAATCCATCAAAGCCAACTGCGATGGCCGAAGGAAAAGCTATGCCTTCTAGGAATACTTTGACATCATCCACAACACCATCTTTATCAACGTCTTCTAAAATTAATATTCTACTATCTCCAGAATTCGAAAAGCCATGGCCCCTACTTTCATAATCTCTATTTTCAGCAATCCACATGCGACCTCGATCATCCCAACAAAAAGCCATGGGCTGGGTAATCATGGGCTCGGAAGCAAATACATTGACCTTAAAATCTTCATTTAACGTCATGGCAGCCACCGCTTCACTGGGATTTAAAAACTTTTCTTTGTAGGCTTCCTCTCGCGCCATATCCCATAGCTGTGTTGCATAAGGATACGCATTTCCACCCCATCGTACCCAATGTTCTGTAAGCTCAATACCATTGAGCGTGCCCGTAGAGATGACTAACCGATGCTGAATGAGCTCCGTCGTACCCTTGGCAATCTGCCAATCTCCATTGATCCCGCGACTTGGACCTACGCCAAATTGTTGATCCACGCGCCAAGCGGTCGGAGATCCTGCATTATTGGGATGATCCAAAATGGCCACATGTACCTTATCCTCTCTACCTTTTACCTGCATGGCTACATCCAACCATATGGATTTCTGACCTTCAGCGGCTTGATTTTTTTGTCTAGAAGCATTGATTACTTCGGCTGGCATCCCTTCCTGCCATGGCATACGTAAAAACATCCCTCCGTATCCAAACTCATTGATGACTACTTCCTCAACAGCATCACCGAACCACTCCTGGTCTATAATGTATTGCCCATCAACTATGTGCATGGACCACCTTTGCGTTTCAATCATGAGTTTATTTCCCTGATCATCCAACATGTTGTATACCGTTTGCCAAGAAATGTGATCTCCACTGGCTTTTAATACGGTGGCGGAATCCAATTGCCAATATTGCCCCCCTACATTATGAAAATAATCCCTTCCGACACCCTTTTTGATTAAATTGATTTTCTCAGGAGACCTAGCTAACTTATCTTGACCCTCCTTAGCCGGCAAGAAAGACCGATGGTAAAACCAGGTCGAAAGACTGTCCATTGGAACCAGTGAATTGTCTCCGTTGACTCTGGTGAAACCCCAGTATAATCCCGTTTGATGTTGATGGTGCAAGGGGCTATATTCCGTCAATACTCCTTTGCCATCCGGCGCAATGATTGGGTGGATGTAAGGTCGATGATTGGATCGCGCGTGCTGGGTTAAAATGGGTGATTGGCCCCCTTTTCGGTATATTTCAATGGTTCCTAATTCCTGATTTTCTATGATGTGAAGATTGATTTCACCTGCGGGCCCATAAACTGATTCCTTGTTGTTTTGACAAGAAAAAAGAACAACCATGACCACTAAAATCGAAAAATAATTATTTATCAAAGCTTTCATCATACTTATTATTTAATTCAAATGTTAACATCCAATCTCATTATTTCTCAAAAGAAGGCTTATGAGAGGTCAACCTTTAGGCTCGATGGTGAATTCTGGAAGTCTTACTCTTTCGCCTCCTTTCATCGCAGATTCATGAGCGCATATCCCTACACACGTCCAATTGGCACTTTTTACGGCATTGGGCCAAGGTTCACGATCTTCTGCCAATGCCGTGACAAACTCATGAACCATGTGGGGGTGTGACCCGCCATGTCCTCCCCCTTGCAGAAAAGAAAGATGCTCGTCATCTTGAATAGTTTTAGTAAAAGATCTGATTTCTGGGGGTAATAAATGCGCGAAATCAGGAATATTGATTCGTGAGGGGATTTCATTTTCAGGTTTTTTAGCCGTATGAATAACGTGTTCATCGCCCTCAACTAAGCCCCATTCGAATGATTGTTTTGTACCATAAACATCAAAAGATTCTGTATACTGTCGCGCCGTATCATATAAAAACCGCCATACTTGAGCTGAAAGGTCCATATCTTTGATTTTGATATGACAAGATTCAACCGCAAAAGGATTACCAGAGAGCTGCCTGATTTCTTCATTCACGCTACCCGAACCGAAGCATGAGACGTACTCGGCACAACCATTCACCAAACCCAATACTGGAGAAACCACATGGGTAGCATAGTGCATGGGTATCATTTTTTTCCAATAATCCGGCCAACCTTCCATATCTTGAAGATGTGATGCCTTCATAAACTGAATATCTCCAAGGTCACCACACTCGTACATTTCCTTGATGAAAAGAAACTCCCTACTATAGACCACTGTTTCGGCCATCATGTATTTGAGCCCTGTGGCTTTAACCAATGCGACGATTTCTTCACATTCAGAGATCACAGTGGCCATGGGAACCGTACAAATAACATGCTTGCCAGATTTCAATGCTTCAATAGACATCCAGCCATGGTCACCAATGGGTGAATTGATGTGAACAAAATCTACCAAGGGGTCCTTCAAAACCTCTTGATAATCATCGTACCGGTTTTTAATATTGAAATGATCCCCAATAACCTTGAGTTCAGACTTATCTCTACGGCAGATACCATGGAGATCGACCGCTGGATGCTGCTGATATATGGGAATAAATTCTACCCCAAAACCAAGACCAACCAGGACTACCCTACTATGCTTTCTCATACTTCAATAGTGTAACTAAAATTAATTAATTATAACCTTCTAGCAAAACTAATTAATAGGAAAATTTGAAGGTCATAAGATCCTTCAAAAACGTATGATAAGAAACCAATAAATGATTTGAATTCATAAAAAGTTATATCTCATAACCATCCAGAATAAGCGGACGTAAAAGAATGCTAGCCCCTTGTCATATTGGAAAGTACAATTACTAAATTATAAAATATTTCTAGAATGGTAGCCTATTTTAATCAAAATAGTTATCTGCGGAGTTATGAATAAGGTAACCAAACAAGCAGATTTCCCTAGATAATTAATAGATAATAATTACTCAAATCTTCTTATTTAGTCCCCTTGTAAGCTCGCCAAAAATGCAATAACATCCCGAAGCTCTCTTTTAGTCAGAATCTGTCCCATCGGAGGCATACTTGAAGGCGCATTAGTACGCGTTTGGATTCTTTCCAAAGGAATATCCATAGGTTCGGCTTCCGTTGTTTTTAAGATGAGCTCTTCATCATTTTCTCCCATTAAAATACCAGCCACCACTTGACCCCCTTTTAGGGTAAGAGTTACAACGCCATAACCTGGGGCCAGTCGCTTACTTGGCTCAACCAACGCTTCTAGCAATTGTTTACGCGTCAATAGACCTCCAATTTCACGTAAATTAGGTCCTACACCCACAGAACCTTTTTCCACACCATGACATCTCACACATTGCCCAGCACTGCCCTCATAAAAATAATTTCGCCCGTTTTCTATGCTCCCTCCATACATGACCTCATCAAAATCCGAAGACTTATCCGTTACTAAAGCGGCCAATTGAATACTTAGATATTCAGAATGCGTTCGTGCAATGGCTTCACTCAAGTCAAGGTGAAGGTTGGGATCTAAATTATTATTACCCATCCTTACTATTAATTTCTCGATCAGCCCTTGCGTAAGTAGCGTATCCAGCTGACCTAATACCTTAAATAATTTTTGCTTTTCTAAAACGGAACCCTCGCCGAGAACGGCTCTCATGGTATCATCAAATCTCTCCTTGGCGAGGGGCACTTCAGTCAAAAGTCCAATGGCCTCCGAACGCACTACAGATGATTTATCCCTCATTCCTAGCATCACCATTTGATCAAGATGCTCATAATCTAATTGACCAAGGGCCAATAGGGCCGTCGCGCGGACCTGTGCACCCTCATTGTTTTCTAATAACTCAACGATTTTCTGTGATGCCGCCCGCTCACCAACTTGAGCAAACATACCTACCAAAGCTACCTTCACCTGCATCTCATTTTCGATATCTAAGCGTGCTATCATTGACTTCAAATGACGCTTTAGCAATTCTCCATCTCTCTTTTGAGGGCCTCTGAAGCGTCCATCGACCCGATCCAATAAAGAAGGCTCAGCCCAATGGCTCAAGGCATTAATCGCCTCCACTTTCAGCACCAAAGGAATTTCATCGCTTTGAGCAAATTGAACCAGCCATGCCAGCGTTTCTGGACTTCCCAGTCTTGAAGCAGCATTGATCACCCTTCTTCCCAATGCTTCGGATTGTAATTGAGTATTTTTAAGTAATGAAGCCAAATCAGGTAATGCTTCTTCCACCGACCAATCGTCATTGATGGCCCTGGCAGCTTCCAGTACGATGTATTCATCCTCATCTGTTAAGAAATATTTTAAATCTGGATGCGACCATCTTCGCATGACCAATACTGCTGCCAATCTCAAAGATTTATTTGGACTGTCCACTAGATCAAGAATAGGTTGCTCTGCACCTATTCGGCTCAATGCCAATACAGCCGCATGTCTTAAATATACATCCTGATCTTTATTTTCAACGAGCATTTGAAGCAAATCACTCACGGCCGCTTGGTCTTTTATTCTGCCTAAAGCTTGGGCGGCATAAAACTGAACACGAGGATGTGCATTTCCCAATAAAGCGATGAATTGAGGTCCGGCAGCAGCGTATTTGACATCTCCCAATACCTTAGCCGTCTGTGCCATGATTTCAGCATCCTCATCGGATAAATATCTCATCAATACTGGACCGAGGTCACTGCCCTGAGCCATCAATTGACCCATACCCCAAATACCATGAATCCGCATCAATTGATGCTCTTGCTGAGCAATGGCTTTTGCTAAATTTTCAGAATCCCCTTTATCAACCAATGCAAATTGTGCTTTTTGACGAATCCGCATATCCGCATAATTCAATAATTCAAAGAGCTTGGAGGCATCGGCCTTTTGATAATCCATTTCCATCAGTGATTCGGTCTCAAGACGCTCAGCTTGAAGATCATTTTCGTCTTCTGTCACATCCAATCGCCACACACGGCCGTAATTTTTGGTTCCCCAGCCATTGATCCAATCCGCAAAATACAAGGCCCCATCAGGACCAAACCGAATACCTGTTGGGAGCAATCCACTGATCACATCGGTCTCTTTTTCCAACTCAAATGAAAATCCTTTGTGCTTCAAGGTAAATCCCCAAATATGAGACTTAGAGGGATTGCCAACAAATTCACTCACAAAAAAATGATTTTTCCATTTTTTACCTAAACCAGTGCCTGGATTGTAGGTAAACCCCGTTGGGCCATTGTGATAATTCATTATTGGGGGAAGCATATAGGCGGCCTGGCCCTCCCATCGAGGTTTGAACATAACCTCATCCATCCATACATTATAACCGTTGTTTTTGGGATCTGTATACTTGCCGTATTGCCAGTTAGACCTCCAACCGGTGTCTGAACCTTCTACGATATGAACCAGCCTTTCACTTTCACCTTCATGATCGCCATCATTGTCTTGACCAATGATATTTCCATATTCATCAAAGGCAAATTCATGGGTATTTCGCAACCCAGCAGCAAACACTTCAAAGTCTGATCCGTCCGGATTGGATCTTACCAAAACACCTTGATTGGGATAGAAATGATTTTTTCCTTCTTTATCTGTAAGATTGGCTCCAATATCACCTATCCCCCAATAAATTTTCCCATCGGGTCCTTCTATGGCACCCGACATCCCATGCCCACTGAAGCCAATGTGAACCGCAAAACCTGTATTGATGGATTCTTTCGATTCATAATAACCGTCCTGGTCTTTGTCTTTCAATCGCCACATGTCTGGACCAATACCCACAAACATGTCTTGGTCTCGAACCAACAAAGCACCTGCCACATCAGTGATTTCATTATGGAAATCATTCAATACACGGGTCGATACCTCGGCCATACCATCCCCATCAAGATCCTGCAATTTCCAAACTTCGTCTCGTTCTACTGCTAAATCTCTCCAATCATGAACCCCATCTGAATTGAGATCCTTTAACCAACTGTTTTCCTCACTTTTTTCAGTGGCAAATATGTCTTTTAATAAATTCCGACGTTCCTCAACCGATTTTAAGGCAATCGACCTGGTCATCCAATCTTCATGTCCCCTGATGTCAAATTCCGAGTTTTTCTGTCGATTGGTTCTTGTCAGAAATACATTACCCAAATCATCTATGGACATGGCGATGGGATCAGGTGCCAAAGAATCCGTAGCCCAAAGGTTTATGCGTAAGCCTTCTGCCAATTGAATGGGCGTGGTTTCAGTGACCTCCTTTGCTTTTGAAAAACTACTTGTAGGCGCCTCCCGAACAACTAATAAAGGCTCGTTCACCTGATCAATTTGATCTGTCTGGCAGGCAAGTAAAAAAAACAAAAAACAAATCTTTAGTCTATTTAAAAAAGTACGCATAAGTATTGTAAATTAAGATAAGCCCAAAATCACTTGCTTAAAACACTTTGGCCTAGTGATTAATGAAAAAAAGTGATTGAACAATTACAATTAAATCAAGGAAGATCTAAGACCCTACTAAAGTCTTACAACCAAACGAAATTAATGCGTATCCGCATATTATTCTAGAGATATTAAAAAAAAACTCATTTAGGATGATAAATTCGTTCCGCCTGATTGCGAACTAAATCAATGTCTAGGGTCATCCGCTTTCGCTCTTGATTCACAAACATATTCATTTGATCCGCATAATGGGGACTTTCGGGCCGGTTTGAGGCGCCATAGCTGTTGACCGTTTCAATAATGGGAAGTCCTTTACTCGGATAACGCACCAACATAATATAGGAATCTCCCGCCACTCCTTTTACTTTCCCTTCCTTATAAGGTCTGCTGTACATAGCTGCCAAGACATCTCCTAATCCTCGTATAGGTAATGTCTTATCTCCTCGAACTAAAAACTGATACTCCCCTAAGGTGACCTCAATTTTTCCAAAATTATTCAGTAATTTTTCATGAGCATAATGCAGCGATTCTATCATTTGCACCGCTTTCACCTCATCCACATCAATCCACTTTTTCTTGCCTATGAGATGAAAATAAAATTCATTGAAATGCGCCGCTCCTATTTCATTTAATTCACCACTGCGATTCCATTTTTGTAAGATACGAACAGTTGGAGCAGCCTTTCCAGCCAGTAATGGGTCCATACGGAATACTGGATTTACATTGATATTATAATAGAGGGAATCAGGCAGTGTCGCATCATATTTAATGGATAAAAAATTTTCCCATGTAATGGTAACATATTCCTCCATGAGTTGCATAAAGCGAATACTTCTATTGTTCTCATGCAATTGATAGCCCATGGTGGAATCAAAATCATCAAAACTCAAATTGTCCTGTGCAGCACTGGCACTGTAGGCCGAATTATTGGTATTGAACAAATAACCCGATGAGGGATTGGTCAACTGAGGCAAGTCTTCAAATTTATGATAGTCATTGGTGAGGGTTCTAAACGTGTTTCCAGGCAAGGTCTTTTTCCAATCAAATTTCGAATCCCGAAAAGGAATCTTGCCATTACTTACATAAAAGATATTGTCGTATCTATCCGCATACATGATGTTGAAACTTGGAATAGCTACCATTTCTAAAGCTTGTTTAAATTCATTTAAATTTTGTGCTTTATTCATATTGTACCACTGCTCTATGGCTCTTATTTCATCAAAAACTGACATTTTAAAGGCAAAATAACCCTTATCATTTTTGATGACTGGACCATATTTTGAATAATAAGCTACTTTCTTTACCCTAATTTTTAAACCCATAAAAATGCTGATTCGAAGCGCTATCTTCCGCTTTTCTAAGGTATGCCAAGTTGAATCCATCCGATATCTACGTTCATTTTGAGGATCCATTTCCAACTCGAATATGTCAATTTTATCGGGGTGGTTTACCGTATGTGCCCAACCTAAATATTCATTGGTTCCATGAAATATGACCGGCCCCCCAGGAAAGAGACCTCCCATTGCATTCCAGCCTTCCTCGCTCACCAAGTGGGCTTCATACCATGCGGCCGGACCTTCTAAAGGCTGGTGAGCATTGACCGCCAACATGACATGGTCACTTCCTGTTTTCTTTCGATTGAATGCAAAAGCATTAGAACCAATACCAATCAGCGCCCCATGGTCAATGTTGCCCTTAATCAATCCCCCAATGACCCCATCTGCACCATCCATAACTGCCAACTGAAGGACATACGCTTGAAACACATCTTGAACTGTGATGGGAAAAGATTTTTTAACAAAAACTTCTTGAGGATGATGTTGAGCATAAGCATTGAGGCCCGCCAGATAGCCCTTAACAATATTTAGAAAATCTGGAGAAACTTCATCCAGATGTTCCGCGACTATTTCTTTGGTTCGAAGCAAGCCCACCACATAATCGGCAATGGCACCGTCCTTCCCCAAATGTAAGCCCAACATACTTTTGGCTGCCAATAAAGTGGTTTGGATAGTTCCAAAATCATCTTCGGCATGTGCCCAGGCCAATCCATAGGATACCTGTGCGTCGGTAGGTGCATAAATGTGTGGTACCCCCCACTGATCTCGAATGATCTCAATTTGATCAGGATGCCACTGTGCTGAAATTTCTAGGGAAATAACCAATAATAACAGTAATGAAAGGAAATTTCTAATCATTAATATGGATTAATATCTTTTTCTAAGCGTTCCACTTTTTATTTTTTATTTGATACATTTATCTCATGTTGAATCTGATAAACTATTCAACTTGGTTAGAAAACACATTGAAAGCCCTTAAGAATATTTGATTAAGACTTCCTTTTCCATGTTATGCCTCGTTTATTTCTAAGCTTAGAATGAATATCAAAGGTTCAATTAGCTTCAACGGTCGTTTGACCCGGATCATCTACTTTAATAGATCCCGCAAAAGCACAAGTTGTTTTACTCGTTTCCAGCATAGCAGGCTGTCCCCCTATTTTAGTTTTTTCGGCTACAGGACTCCAAGGTGAAACGGGAAGAGGGATACATGTAGAAGGGACAAATACAGGAACTGGGCCTGCCATTTTCCAATTCAAAGGATTTGCAGGAGACAAGCACAATCCAAATGAAGGAACATTTAACGCCGGAATAAAATCCATCTTATTCGCAATAGGTTTAAACATTGCTGTTATAGTACTATTTAAAGGTAGCACCATCATGTCAACCGGCTTGTTTCCGAAGGAGCATTTTAACTTGGCGCCGAAAGCAACACATTTGGGCATAAATTATCCGATTTTATCTAAAAAAATAGTTATTAAACAAATTTAATAAAACAAGTTCAATATAAAATAATATGATCCTTATTTTACTTTAATTGGAATGTGTCAAAATACCGGAGTTAGAGTTAAGCTATAAAACCAAAATAATTAAAAAGTTTTTGCTTTTAATCTTTTATTAAAAATCAATAAGGATGAGACACCGAAGATTTTTTTTGCTATTTGAAAAATAGGTTGTGATCCCCTAGCTGATTAGAAATTTCATTAATTAACTTTGGATTGACTAAGTAATAATTCCGTTTTATAATGAAAATCACAACTAATTTGATAAAAATAATGTTTAGAAAATAACTTCGTTTAAATATTATAATTTTAATTAGATGAGATCCAAAACTTGAAACAAAAAAAGAAATTAGCCATTGCAGGTGCCTCGGGATTTATTGGTAGGTGGTTCATTGAAACCTACAAAGATGACTATCATATTATTGCCCTTTCACGAAAAAAAATAGCTCCTTCAAATTCGGATATCGAATGGAGAACGGTAGATTTATTTTCAATATCCAGTAGTATCGAAGCCCTTAAAGATGTAGATTATGCACTTTATCTTGTCCATTCCATGCAGCCTTCTACGCGGTTAAATCAGAGTAATTTTGAAGATACCGATCTGTTGCTAGCTGATAATTTCTCTAGAGCGGCTGAAGCCTGTTCGCTTTCTCATATTGTATATGTAGGCGGTATCCTGCCAAAAGACAATTTAAATATTTCAAAGCATTTACAATCGAGATATGAAGTAGAACGCGTCCTAGGGTCTCGGAAAACCCCAATTACTCCCATTCGTGCCGGCATCATCATTGGACCCGGAGGATCGTCATTCAATATTGTTAAAAAATTAGTAAAAAATTTACCTGTCATGGCTTGTCCAAGCTGGACAAAGTCCAACAACCAACCCATAGACCTAAGGGTAGCCCTAGCCTGCATTAATCATACGCTTGGTAATTCAAGTTTATATGGCCATCCACTCGAAATAGGAGGTGCCCAAATCGTTCAGTACATGGATCTGTTAAAATTAACAGCTAAAGAAATGAATAAAAAAAGATGGATCTTTTCCGTACCTTTTTTTTCATTGGGCATGTCGAAATTATGGGTAGGCTTGTTCAGTGGATCTAGCTCTAATTTTGTGTCTCCATTGATAGAAAGTCTGAGACATGACATGACGTTGAAAGATCAAGGTTTTCTATCCATTTTTCCAAAGTTTACCCTAACTGAAACCATCAAAAGAGCGCTTGATAAATCAGTGATTATCCCAATAATACCTCAGGGCATTGCCCCTGTGAAAGATAAAAATACGGTAAGAAGTGTTCAAAGGATTGCCAATCCAGGCAGAAAAACCTCGCTTTGGGCGGCCAAACAATATCCTGTTTGGTTGAGTGATATGTTTGGAAAAATTATTGATTCCAAAGAAGATGAAAAAATATTAAAATTTACTCTTTTAGGCATCCCGTTATTACAATTGGAGTTTATCGAAAACAGAAGCGATAAAAATCGGCAGCTTTTTTATATCACCGGTGGTTTGTTATCCAAAAGAAGCAATACCGGCTGGTTAGAGTTTAGATCTATTTTAGAGGGTGAATACATCATTACAGCCATTCATGAATTTGTTCCTCGATTACCTTGGATCATCTATAAATATACTCAGGCCAAAGCCCATTTGTATGTAATGAAACAATTTGAAAAATACCTCTCTTCATTTCAACTTCATACTGATAAATAAGTTAATCTTCTTTGTGATATCTTACGGCCTATCGCAATATGAAATTAATAAATGAAGATGAAACAGACGCAAAATTTCAAAAATCATACCATTTTCCTCAAAGGATTTCATGGCCTCCTCTCTATAGGAATATTGGGACTGGCCGGTGGAGGTGTAAGCTATTTACTTCAAGGAGATGCTAATGCCACTTATCCAGCTTCGCTCTTCATACTGATCTCTCTTTTGTTAACTGTGATCATGTGGTATCTCAGAATATTTCCTTTGAAAGCCCAGGACCGGGCCATTAGAGCTGAGGAAAACCTAAGACATTATGTGCTTACGGGTAAGCTATTACCACCCAATCTCAAAATTTCTCAAATTGTGGCTCTTCGCTTTGCCCCAGATGACGAGTTTTTACATCTGATCGAGCAAACGCTAGATAAAAATCTTACCCAAAAAGAAATAAAAAAAGAGATCAAAAATTGGAAATCGGATGAGTATAGGGTTTAGAGAAACTAGGATTTATAGCATCATGTAACTTCAGTATTCCTTTTTTCTACCACGAACATTGCAAAAACGGCAGCTATAAGCAGTGAGACCCCCCCCATCATCAAGGCAAATATGGCCTGTGAAGCAAATAGGTTTTTTACAATAGGTCCTCCAATGATCCCACTGATTATTTGAGGGACCACAATGAAGAAATTAAATATCCCCATATAAATTCCCATTTTGGTCAAGGGTATCGTTCCGGCCAACAAAGCATAAGGCATAGATAAAATACTCGCCCAGGCCATTCCGACAAAAGACATGGAGAGGATCAACATGATCGGATCTTGGACAAAATAGATCGATAATAATCCGAGTCCACCAGCCGTCAAAGCCATACTGTGTGCCTGTTTTTTCCCAATCTTTTTGGCTATTATGGGCAGAAACAATGCAAAACCAGCAGAAACCGCATTGTACACCCCAAAAATTATCCCAACCCAATTGCCTGCTTCATTGAAAAGAGACGAACTACTATCCTCAATATCAGTACCATAGATATGTTGAGCAATGGCGGGTGTTGAATAAACCCACATACAAAACAAGCCAAACCAACTAAAAAATTGGACCCATCCGAGCTGTTTCATAGTTTCAGGCATTTGTTTGAAACTGGTAAAGATGTTCATCAAACCCTCTTGCGTTTCTACGACTTCTTGAGAGTTAAAAGACTGTAATTCAGTGGGACTGTATTCTTTGGTCTTGATAACGGTCCACAGGATAGCACCCACCAAGACCACTGCTCCAAAATAAAAACTATAAATAACATTGTCAGGCACCTCACCGGGCAACGCCGATTGTGAAACGCCAAAAAAGTTAACCAAGATGTAAGGCAACCAGGAGCCCACCACCGCACCAATACCTATCAACGTAGCTTGAACAGAAAAACCCGTCGTATTTTGTTCTTCCGGAAGCATGTCTCCTACCAATGCCCGAAAAGGTTCCATGGCAATATTAAAAGAAGCGTCCATAATCATCAACATACCCGCACCTATCATGAGCGGTGGAAGGGCTACGGCCAAGGCGCCCGCATTAGGCATGATGCACAAGGCGATTGCAGCTAGCAATGCTCCTGTCAAAAAGAAAGGTTTTCGACGTCCAAAGCGCGTCCAAGTTTGATCACTGTAATGACCTATGATGGGCTGTACGATGAGACCTGTAATCGGAGCCGCGAGCCAAAACCATGATAAACTTTCAATGTCAGCACCAAAGTTCTGTAAAATCCTACTTGCGTTCGCATTTTGGAGTGCAAACCCAAATTGAATGCCCATAAACCCCATGCTCATGTTCCATATTTGCGCGGTAGATAATTTTGGTTTTTTCATATGGCAATGGTATTAATTAGTTTATCATTTTAATTTTTTTTTCAATTTTAAAGATTTAGGCATTACATGTATCCAAACCTTGATCGCAATAAACATTGTGTACTGCTTTTAAATGAAAGAAAACCCTCAGTTTTGAAAATTTAGCAAAATGTCTGCTTTAATATTCCCCAAAATATAGAATTATTTATAAAAACCCCCTATTATTTAATTCAATAGAATCGATGAAATTTTTAGAATTTATCAGGTAAATTTGCCGATTGTTAATTATAAATAAAACCTTAAGCCTATGCAATTCAGACCTGGTGTTTTAACTGGAACCGAAGTAACCGAACTTCTTAATCACGCAAACGACAATAAATTTGCCTTACCTGCCGTCAATGTGACCGGTTCTAATACCATCAATGCGGTACTCGAAACAGCCAAAGCAGTCCAATCGCCAGTAATGATTCAATTTTCAAATGGAGGCGCACAGTTTCATGCCGGAAAAGGGTTATCCAATAAGGATGAAGCTTCAGCGATTGCAGGTGCCATCGCAGGTGCGCACCACGTCCACCACATGGCTGAAAAATATGGGGTTTCGGTCGTACTGCATACCGATCATGCAGCTAAAAAATTACTCCCTTGGATTGATGGATTACTTGATGCCAGTGAATTGCATTTTGAAAAAACGGGTGCCCCTCTATACAGTTCGCACATGTTAGACCTTTCTGAAGAATCGCTCGAGGAGAATATGGAAATCTCCACGAAATATTTTACCCGAATGTCTAAAATGGACATGACTTTAGAAATAGAATTGGGCGTAACCGGTGGTGAAGAGGATGGAGTAGACAATACCGATATTGACAACTCTAAACTTTATACTCAACCAGAGGAGGTAGCTTACTCATATGAGAAGTTAAAAGCCATCAGTAACCACTTTACAGTTGCCGCTGCTTTTGGCAACGTTCATGGCGTTTACAAGCCCGGAAATGTAAAGCTTACCCCAACCATTCTTAAAAATTCTCAAGAATTCATTCAAGAAAAGTTTGGTACTGGAGCCAATCCTGTAAACTTCGTGTTTCATGGCGGATCTGGATCCACTACCGAAGAGATAAGGGAGGCCATATCTTACGGAGCCATCAAAATGAACATTGACACCGATATGCAATGGGCCTATTGGGAAGGTGTAAAAAATTACTATAAAGAATTTGAAGGATTCCTTCAAGGTCAAATAGGAAATCCTATCAGTGCCGATGAACCTAATAAAAAATATTATGATCCCAGAAAATGGCTCAGAGAAGGTGAAAAAACATTTGTGAAAAGGCTCAGCGAAGCCTTTGAAGATTTGAATTGTATCAAAAAGAATGTATAAATAGGATGAGCTAAGGTTTCAGGTTTACCCTGAGCTCTGTAGCTCCCAATAAAAAAAGGCACTGAACGTGATGTTTAGTGCCTTTTTTTATGTGACAAACTTTGATTTCCCAATATAAATTATTCAAATAATTTAAGGCATTAATCAACATCAATTTTTGTATTCTTTATAGCTTTGTCAGCTTTAAGATTCATTTATCCATTAGACGCTTAACATCATGAAAAACATAAACCAAGTTTCAATCATTGGCGCAGGTACCATGGGTAATGGGATTGCACACATCTTTGCTCAATATGGCTTTAACGTAGCGCTTATTGATATTGATGAGAAGCGTCTGAAAAATGGCCTTAAAAATGTTGAAAAAAATATTGATCGGCAAATACTTAAAGACCAACTTAAAGATTCAGAAAAGGCCTTAATCCTATCTAGAATAGCCCCTTTCAATAACCTCAAGGATGGAGTAGCCTTGGCCGATTTGGTGATTGAAGCCGCTACGGAAAATTATGAAGTCAAAAAAAATATTTTTCAAGAGATAGATGATTCTGCGCCAAAAGACGCCATTTTAGCTACCAACACCTCCTCCATATCCATTACTAAAATAGCGGCAGTCACCCAAAGGCCAGCCCAGGTCATCGGGATGCACTTTATGAATCCTGTTCCCATCATGAAATTGGTTGAAGTCATCAAGGGCTACGGGACCTCGCAAGCGACCGTCTCGACGATTAAAAAAACGGTCACTGATCTAGAAAAAATAGCGGTTGAAGTCAAAGACTATCCTGGATTTACAGCCAATCGCATACTGCTACCCATGATCAATGAAGCCATATTTACCCTTTTTGAAGGAGTAGCCGGGGTTTCCGAAATAGACGCTGTGATGAAACTAGGTATGGCACATCCTATGGGGCCTTTACAACTTGCCGATTTTATTGGACTTGATGTCTGTCTCTCTGTTATGAGAGTACTTCAGGAAGGAATTGGTGATGATAAGTATCGACCATGCCCGCTTTTGGTAAATATGGTTGCCGCGGGTCATTTAGGTAAAAAGACAGGTGAAGGCTTTTATAAATACGAGCACCATTCAAAAGATTTTACGGTCAGTAAACAATTTGAATAAAATAAGGAAAAAAAAGAAACCAAGCGTAGAAATTATGCGTTGTGATGGCAGGTTAAAAAATTCAAATCAAAATAATTATCAATGAAAAAAATTCAAATCCTTTGGCTATCTACTTTATTTATGATGTCATGCAGCGGAGGCAATGAGAAAAAAGCAACTTCAGTCACTAAAACAACTGAAGAGATTATAAGCACCGAAATCCCAAAAATAGTTAAAATCAGCATTGAAGGGGATGACATGATGCGTTATAACCTTGACAAAATCGAAGTGAATGCTGGGCAAACGGTAGAACTCACCTTAACCCATACAGGACAAATGTCAGCCCTCAGTATGGGTCATAATTGGATATTGCTTTCTTTGGGTACGGACAAAGCTGCCTTTGGAATGGCGGCAATGAGTGCCAAAGAACAAGGTTATGTGCCCCAGGATATGAAAGAAAATGTTCTTGCCGCTACCAAGGTAATCGGAGGTGGCGAAAGTACTACCATCACATTTGATGCCCCCGCACCAGGCTACTATGAGTTTATTTGTTCTTTTCCAGGTCATTATGGCCTGATGAATGGCAGTTTCATAGTGCTCCCTCAAATGATTTATTGATCTTTTCTTTACTTATCTTTAAGTCATGAAAAGATCAATATTATTATCCCTCTGTGCCTTTAGCCTTTTATTGGCTTGCCAAGATACCCATCCAACAACAGATATGCAGACCCAAGAGATTGCTCCCCCTATTGCAGAAAGAAAAGATTCTTTGTTAGAAGCACATGGAAACACCCGTGTGGATCCTTATTTTTGGATGCGGCTCACTGACCAGCAAAAAATAGCTACTGATCCTGATATCCAAACAAAAAAGGTCGTTCAATACCTTGAAGATGAAAACACCTATACCAGCGAGATCATGAAACCCACAGACAGCTTGCAACAAAAGCTATTTGAAGAAATGACTGGGAGAATTCAAAAAGATGATGCCTCTGTACCCTATCTCAAAAATGGTTTTTGGTATTATACCCGTTTTGAAGAAGCCCAAGAATATCCCATTTATTGTCGCAAGAAAGGCAGCCTAGATGCCGCAGAATCTATCATACTAAATGTCAATCAATTGGCCCAAGGATATAACTACTATGCGGTTGGCGGGCTTCGCATTAGTAAAGACAACAATATATTGGCCTACGCTGTTGATACCCTCAGCCGAAGGGTGTACACCTATAAATTTTTAAATCTTGAGACGGGTATATTATTGGAGGATGAAATAACCAATACAGAGCCTGGAGGTGCTTGGTCCAATGACAATCTCACCTTTTATTATACAACGAAAAATGATGTTACGCTCTTGTCTGAGAAAATTTGGAGGCATCAGTTGAAAACAGATCAGAAAGAAGATGTCATGATGTATCATGAGCAGGACCCTTCTTTTTATATCAGTGTTAAAAAATCAAAATCAGATGATTATATTGTGATCTCTTGTCAAAGTACGCTGATCAAAGATTATCACATCCTTTCCGCCCATGAACCCACGGGTACCTTCCGTCAATTTACTCCGAGAAATGGACCACACGAATATTCGATTGAGCATTTTGAAGACAAGTTCTACGTCCTTACCAATTGGGAAGCACAGAATTTTAGGTTGATGGAAACTTCTCAAGAGGCTACCGATCTTAAAAATTGGTCTGCGTTGATCCCAAACAATCCAGATACCTTGTTAAGTTCCATTCAAGTATTTAGTGAACATTTGGTGATTTCTCAAAGATCCAATGCACTTACTTCCCTCAAGGTGATCCATCAAAAAACAGGAAATCATCATGAGGTTTCTTTTGATGAACCCGCCTATGTTGTTTACCCCACCACCAATACTGAATTCAATACGACAAAACTTAGATTCATTTATGCTTCGCTGACCACGCCCAATACGACTTTTGAGTATGATATGAATGAGCGGAGCAAAACAATTCTCAAGGAGACCCAAGTCATGGGGGGACATGAGCCTTCCAAATACACGACAGAAAGATTGTTTGCAGAAGGAAGAGATGGTACTCAGATACCTATTTCACTGGTTTATAAAAAAGGATTGGTCAAAAGTGACCAAAACCCTTTACTCCTTTATGCCTACGGCTCTTATGGGAATTCTACCGACCCTTGGTTTAACTCTATAAGACTCAGTTTATTGGATAGAGGTTTTATATATGCCATTGCCCACGTCAGGGGTGGCCAGGAAATGGGTCGAAAATGGTATGAAGAAGGTAGGATGTTCAAAAAGAAAAACACATTTCATGATTTCATTGATTGTGCCTCTTATTTATCTAATGAGGGTTATACCTCAGCTGAACACCTCTATGCACAAGGAGGAAGTGCAGGTGGCTTGTTGATGGGTGCCGTTATCAATATGGCGCCCGAGCAATTTAATGGAGTGATTGCCGCGGTACCCTTCGTTGATGTAATTTCGACCATGATGGATGAGTCGATTCCCCTTACCACTGCCGAGTTCAATGAATGGGGCAATCCTAAAAATCTTGAATCTTATGAATATATGCATTCTTATTCGCCCTATGATCAAGTGCGGGCACAAGCTTATCCCAACCTACTGGTAACTACGGGTTATTTCGACTCACAGGTACAATATTGGGAACCTGCCAAGTGGGTTGCCAAGCTTCGTACCTATAAAACCGACGAAAATTTATTGTTACTCCAAACCAATATGGACGCAGGGCATGGCGGTGCCTCAGGAAGATACCGCAGGTATGAGAACGTGGCCTTGCAATATGCTTTTTTGCTTTCCTTGGAAGATATCAATGAATAATGTCTGTCCAAATACAAGGATCAATCCAGATATACCTCATAACCCGATAACCAGTAAATAGTCAATATGTCCACTACATTCAAATATTTCACTTGTTTAATTATTGTTTTATGTTCTTGTTATCCAGCTCCCAAGGTAACGGGCTTCGATCAAGACCAGTGGGATGAGGATCTCGTTGAGTGCCGTAATTATCGCGCGGCGCAAGGCGCACCCCTCTTGATCAATCAAAAAGATATCGTACTGGGATCCAATCAAAATGAAATCATTGCCCTTTTGGGCAGTCCCACGAAACAGCGCTTAGATAAAAGAAATAGAAAATTCTTTTTTTATCAATTGAATTGTGAAAATACCATTGAATTAAGTATTCGTTTCAATGCAATTGGGGCCGCCAAAGAAATCATGATTATCAATTAACAGAGCCCTTCAAAGCAGGCTACCCAGTCATTGCATGGTTGAAGCATCGCCCTATTCAAACCTTAGGGAATCGATGGGATCAAGTTTGGAGGCTTTGTGGGCAGGTATATAGCCCGACATAAGCCCGACAATCATGCTGGTAACCACACCAAAGAGGACCCAAACCCAAGGAATAATGAAGGAATTGGACCCAATAAGCTTAGCAATTAAATTACCAATCCCTATGCCCATGATAATCCCTCCAATGCCTCCCATTTGACAAATCACTAAGGCTTCAATCAAGAATTGCTGTCTAATTTTATTTGGTGTAGCTCCCAGAGCCTTTCTCAGGCCAATTTCACGCGTTCGCTCAGTCACTGAAACCAACATAATATTCATCAATCCAATGGAGGCACCCAATAAAGTAATAAATCCTATGGTAAAACCTCCCAATTTTAAGTATCCGGATATTTCATCTAACCTTTCAGCAATAGATTGATTGGCTTTAATTTCAAATGAATTTTGATCAATAGGTCGATCTCCTCGGATGGAACGCATCAGTCCTGTAGCCAATCCTATCGATTCATCGGCTTCGTAAAACTCATCTATGGCTACGGTGGCTAAAAAACGTAAATTTCGCTCTGAGCCTATGACGCGAGCGGCATTCAAGGGAACAATCACGCGCCGATCGAAATTACCTCTACTTGAAGCCGATCCTTTAGATTTCAATGTCCCAATCACCCGACAGCTGACTCCAAAAAAATTGATCTTTTTACCAATAGGACTTTCATTATCATCGAATAAAAGCGTTCTTATCTCACTAGTAATAATAGCCACAAGAGCACCACTTTGTATTTCATTGGAGGAAAAGTTTCTACCCTCACTGAGATCATATCCATCAATGGATAAAAAATACTCATCCGTTCCTCGAATCATTACGTTAGGATTGGAAACCTTAGAACCTCGTTTGACCTCGGCATTTCCTGAAAGCACACTACTCAAGCTTACTATTCCTGATTTTTCAAACTTATTTTTAAACTTTTGAAACTCTTCAAATTTGATTTTAGTAAATATTTTTGATTTTTTTCCTCCGGTAGAACCCCTTAATCTTTTATCAGTGATCGTATAAGTTTTGGAGCCTAGATTAGAAAAGCTATCCTCCACCGATCCTTTTATCGCATCAATCGCTGTGAGAATACCTACCAAAGAAGTAATACCAATGGCGATAATAGAAGCCGTTAAAATCGTACGTAATTTATTTGCTTTGATCGCGTTAAGACCCTCCCCTATATTTTCTAAAATATTCATAATATTAACAACAAACAGATATCATGTGCTAAATTTGATCACTACTCTTTGGTATACGTAATATGGACACTCGCGTTTAGAATATTGACAAAACTCTTATGAAAAATCTATTTTTCCCCTTTTTGATAGGGGTTTTCTTGAGCTTAAATGTAAAAGGCGCTTATCTCTTAATGCCCATGGATGCCTCACAAACAGACCACCTCAAAGCTTATGGCATCACTTATTGGGCCCTTACCAAAGAAGTGCCCGTTGATTGGCTCTTAAACTATCGCGGAGGCAGTTTTTTAGTCCCTCACAGCCCACTCATACAAAATGAATGTCTGATAAGAAATGTAAGTTTTGAAGTTATTTCGGATGCACAAGTAAATCAATTATTTGAAGAAATCGCTTCGCCCTCCTCGAATATGGACGTGATGAAGCTTGAACAATATCCCAAAATTGCGGTCTATTCTCCCAAAAGCAAACAACCCTGGGATGATGCGGTCACGCTGGTTTTATCCTATGCTGAAATTCCCTATGAAATCATTTTTGATGACGAAATTATGTACAATGAGTTGATAAGATATGATTGGCTACATCTGCATCACGAAGATTTTACAGGTCAATATGGGAGGTTTTATAAAAACTATAAGCACATGCCTTGGTATCAGCAACAACAAAATGAATTTGAAGCAAGTGCTCAAAAACATGGCTATGGAAAAGTTTCATTGTTGAAATTAGCCATCGCCAAACGAATCAAGTCTTATGTGGCCAGCGGCGGCTTCTTATTTGCCATGTGCTCAGCAACGGATACGTATGACATTGCCCTTGCCGCTGAAGGATTGGATATTTGTGAAAAAATGTACGATGGTGATCCCATGGATCCTACGGCCCAGTCAAAATTAGATTTTGAAAGAACTTTTGCTTTTGAAAATTTTCAATTGGTGAGAAATCCTTACGAATATGAGTTTTCAAACATTGATAATTCACCCCAAAGTAGAGGCTTGAATGAGCAAAATGATTATTTCACCTTGTTTCAATTTTCAGCAAAATGGGACCCAATACCTACCATGCTCACTCAAAATCATGAAAAAATCATTCACAGTTTTATGGGGCAGACTACAGGATTCAAAAAAGATTTAATCAAAGGAGATGTGTTGGTTTTGGGTGAAACCAAGCAATTGGATGAGGCGCGCTACATTCATGGGGTGATAGAAAAAGGGTTTTTTACCTTCTATGGAGGCCACGATCCAGAAGATTATCAACATTATGTCAACGAAGAGCCTACGGATTTGAATCTGCATCCAAATTCGGCAGGTTATCGCTTGATATTAAACAATATTTTATTCCCAGCAGCCAAGAAAAAGAAACAAAAAACCTGAGTTTTTTTTGGATATTATCATTAAAAAAAAACAAAAATTATTGCCTATTATTTTATCCCATTAATGAAATCGATCCGAACGAATCTCTAAATTTTCCATAATCAGTGCCTCTTCATATAAAAACTCTTTCCATCTGATTTCAACTTTGGCAGGGTCCCAGTAAACTTTGGCCAATTCAATGAAATTTCTATAATGTCCTGCCTCAGAGATCATCAATTCATGGTAGAAGCTCGTTAATTCTGGATCTGTCAAGTGTTGAGATAACAGCTTAAAGCGCTCGGCACTTCGTGCCTCAATCAATGCGTTCATGAGTAATTTTTCAACCAACTGTTGGTCTCTGCTTCCCCCTTTTTTGAGCACGGTCATCAACTCCGAAACGTAAAAATCTTTTCTGGGAAATCCCAGCTCATAGCCCCGTTTGCGTAAAAGCGCGATGACCCGCTCGAAATGTGACCATTCCTCAGCAACTACGGGGGTTAAACGATCTACTAAAGCCGTTTTTTCAGGATATTGTAGAATCAAAGAAATACAGGAGGAAGCCGCTTTTTGTTCGCAAAAGGCATGATCGACCAAAATATGCTCGATATTTTTTTCCGCTATGTTTACCCATCTCGGATCTGAAGGCAACGCTAGGCGCAATGTTGTTTTTTCCATCAATCAATCAAAAAATAACCATTTAAAACCAAAATCCAGTACCCGCTGCTGTCCAGGGTATTTTGGCGTAACGAAATATCCACCGTCATTTGGCTGACTCACATGGGTCGATTTAATAAAGAGAAAAACTTTTTCAATCCGCATGTTCCAAAAAAGGTTGGCTGGATAACTGTATCCTTTAAATATTTTCTCATCATTTTGCAGATAAAACTGTTGGGTTACTGGATCATAGGCATTGGCATAATAAGCTGATTTGTGATGAACATCAATACCAATTTGTACGGGGATCGTATGGTTAAACCAACTTCCCTCCCAATAAGCTTTCATATTCAGGAAAGTGGTAGGTATTCTAAAGGCATCGCTTTGGCCACCTGAAACTTCGGTAAAGATGACCTCATTTTTAAAACGAAAACCATAACCGAGGGTTTTATTGGTAGGAAGAAAAAGATTGATTTCACCCCCCAGCTGACTGATCAGATTGGCATCAGCGGCAACATTTGGCATTTTATCTTGGCCAAAATAAACATAGTTGCTATAGGTGGTTAACGATATTTTAGGAATGAATTGAAATTGCCACCATTTCAAAGACAGGGATCCATTGATTTGATTGGAAAATACATTGTCGAAATCATGATCCCAATCATAATGATTGCCAAAAAAGCGTTGCTTTAATAAAGAGGGCTGATAAAGCATACTTTTATACTCTAAATTAATTAATTCACTCTTCAATGAACCCTTAAAATTATATTCACCCGTTTGCATGAGTTCTGCTGATCCTTGTATTTCGAAAATCTCTTTCCATCTAAAATCAACCCTACCCCCTAGATAATTTTCCACTTTTCTAGACATGGGATTAAAATACAGTGCTTCATGATTGACCACTCTGTTTTTGATATAAAAACGATAAAAAATAGAAGACAGTTTCCCAATCAAACCTACCTCATTGGAGAGGGTACGAAAACTGGACTTCTGATAAGTGCTGTCCTGATCAATCAAAAACTGATCATAATAATCCTTGTAATCACCTCCTCCTCCGTTGTTCTCATTAAAATCACTGAATAAGTTTACTTGCTTCCCTTGATCAAATTGATGATACAATTGGAAGTTTTTAAATAAATCATATTGCTGGTACAAATGAAAAGTTAGTCTTGAATCCTTCACTTTGGCATTTTCTAGAAAAATAGAATTATTTTCATACTGAAATTTATCTTCTTTATCTATCAAAGAATCTACCTCATCAAAGTACAAACCTCCCGTTTCATCCACGTCATTGTTGAAGGACATCAGATTAAATAAGACTTGATAAGGCTTATTGGGATGCCTATAACTAGAATGTACATTCAAAACCGTATTGATCACATTTCTATCGTTTATCGTTTCGGTTCCGATTTGTTTATCAGCTGTACTTCGGTAATACTCAAAGCCAAAATTCCAATCAGGTTGAATGTTTTGTGTAAAACTAAAGTTGGCCAAGGACCTGTTTTTTCCACCAAATACTACATTTAATTTCATGAAAGGTGACTTGGTATCATAATATTGAATAGCTGCGGGCTGCGTAGTCAAAGGATCAAAAGCATGGTAACCAGCATGGGCACCAATGGCATTGGGCAAGTCATAAAATACAGGAAATAACGCCGTACCTATATTTCCCAAATTTTGCAGTTTATAATCTGACCTCCCATAAGCGGTAAATCGGTCTAAATTTCCGATAAGGGTATCAATAAAAACCAATCTCTTGTCATTGGATTTCAAGTTTTCCTCCAGAATTATGTTCAAAGTTGAGGGGCCATAAACCAAAACAGTAGAATCATCTAAGATTTGTGAAAAACTAGAGGAAGGTAACCCTATGAGGAGGGCAACCATTAAAATTGACCTTAAAAATACAATTCTCAACATCAATACTTTGGATATTTTTTCATAGTATCGTCGACTAATTTGAAAAAGGTCGACTGACCTTTGATAAATTTAATTTCAATGGGCAAATAAAAACAACTTTTAGCTATTAGATTTTTAAAATCACCCAGTTTGATGAAATCTTTTTCAGTGGTCACGAGCATGGCCTCATGATGCGCCATAACCTCGACAATTTTATTGATCTCATCAGTCTTATAATCATGATGGTCTGCAAATTCATAAAACTCAACTACCTCAAAATTTGATTTTAAGTAGGATTCAAATACCTGATTATCCGCAATTCCTCCAATCCCGATCACTTTTTGTTTGGCCTTTGCTGTTCCAAATGAAATGAGAGGTGCATACGCTATGTGGGTAAAAAAAATAGGTGCGTCGGGATTATACGCTCGTGTCTTTGCGATCATCTGCTGCTGTTCATGGTCACTCATATCAAGAGGAGCTTTGGTGAAGCAGATGATATCCGCTCGACGTGCCCCTCGACGTGCTTCCCTCAACCGACCAGTTGGTAACAAAAAATCGTCAAAAAAAGGACGTTTACATGTCGAAAGCAATATTGATAGGCTGGGCTCAACAGTTCGGTGCTGATACGCATCATCAAGTAAAATCACATCAATGGTGTCATTATGTGCCAAAAGATAAGGGATGCCAATGGCTCGAGCTTCGGCTACAGCTACTGAAATTTGATCCCCATATTTTTTCTGATAGATCATCGGCTCATCACCCAAGGTTGCGGCCGTATCTGAAGAACTACCCAATCTAAACCCATGCGTTTTTCTCCCATAACCCCTACTCAATGTAGCAATTTCCCTGTTTTCACTCAAAAAATGTTGAATCAAAAAATCGATCATGGGCGACTTACCCGTTCCTCCCACCTCAAGATTTCCAACACCAATGACATTTGCTTCAAATTTTATTGAAGTTCTCTGTTTAATGTTATATAAATGATTGCGAAATCTTGTAATAAGATCGTATATTAACGCAAAAGGAAATAAAATAAGTTGCCACCAAGCCATAAAACATATCAAATGAGGGTCAAAGATATTACGAAAAGCTTACAAGAATGGGCTCCACTGCCTTTTCAAGAATCTTATGACAACTCGGGTCTCATCGTTGGTGATGAAGAAATGCCCATTAAGGGCTGTCTGATCTCTCTCGACCTCACCGAATCAGTCATAGAGGAAGCATTAGAGAACCAATGCAATATGATCATCTCTCACCATCCCATCGTATTTAAGGGCGTTAAAAAACTGTCTGGAAATCATTGGGTAAATAGGTGTTTGATTAAAGCCATAAAAAATGATTTGGCTATATATGCCATCCATACAAATTTAGATAATGTCATGCATGGAGTTAATGGCATGATTGCCCAAAGACTTAAATTAACACACAGACAAGTTCTTCGTCCCATGGTGCGCACGCTATACAAGCTGGTAACCTTTGTCCCCATTGAACACAAATCCAAGATACTCAGTGCACTACATCAAGCGGGAGCGGGTCATATCGGCAATTATAAAGAATGCAGTTTTAATGTCACAGGAGAAGGTGTTTTTAAGCCTGCAGCAGGTGCAAACCCTACCTTGGGTAGCTTAGATAAACTTGAATCTGTAAAAGAAAGTAGAATTGAAATGATTTTACCCCGTCATAAAAAAGATATCGTCTTATCTGCGCTCAGGTCCGCACATCCTTATGAGGAAGTTGCCTACTATTTAACTTCATTAGAAAATAACCAAGAAAATTTAGGGGCTGGTTTAATAGGTCAATTATTAAATCCTATGCCGATCATAGATTTTCTTGATCATCTCAAGTCCTCAATGGACCTAAAACATATTCGACATACACCCTTAATAGGAAAAACTGTGGAAAAAATTGCTGTTTGTGGTGGCTCAGGGGGCTTTTTGCTTAATGATGCTTGTGCATTGGGGGCCGATATTTTCATCAGCGCCGACTTTAAATATCATGACTTTTTTGAAGCCGATGGTCGGATAACCATTGCCGATATTGGACATTATGAAAGCGAAGTATTCACAAAGCAATTGTTATGTGATTTTTTAAATGAAAAATTCACTAATATTGCAGTTCGTTTATCTGAGGTAAATACAAATCCAATAAATTATTTTTAATTCTGCATGGAACATTCGGTAGCAAAAAAATTAGAGGCATTATCTAAATTACAAAAAATTGACATCGATCTAGATGAATTAATCAAGATCAGAGGTGCACTTCCTGAAGAAGTAATGGATCTTGAAGATGAGATAACAGGTTATCAAACAAGAGTTGAAAAACAAAATCAAGACTTGAATGATGTCGAAAGCCTGATTGAAAACAACAAAACGGCCATCAAAGATGCTGAGAGATTCATAAAAAAATATGAAGAACAGCAGATGAATGTTCGAAACAATCGAGAATATGATGCCATTACTAAAGAAATGGAATTACAGCATCTTGAAATCCAAATTCTTGAAAAGAAGATCAAAGAGGCGTATGGTAAAATTGAACTGAAGAACACAGAGATAGAAGAAACCAAGCATCGTCTAGAAGAAAGAGAAAAGGATCTTGTCGCCAAGAAAAAAGAACTTTCAACCATTACTGCTGAATCAGAAGAGGATGAAAAAAAATATCTGAAGTCAAGGGAATCTTTGGCGAAAAAAGCTGATGCACGGCTACTCGTATCTTATGAGCGTACCAGAAAAAATATGCGAAATGGACTCGCTGTAGTACCGGTGAATCGAGATGCTTGCGGAGGATGTTTTAACATCGTCCCTGCTCAAAAGCAAGCTGAAGTTAGAGAAAAGAAAAAAATCATTATTTGCGAGCATTGCGGTAGAATCTTAGCAGATGTAATCGAAGTCATTGAGCCTGAAGTAGTGCCCAAAAGAAGAACGAAGCGAGCCACTACTAAGAAGGCGGCGGCTAAGAAGGAGTAGTTAATTTATTATAAAAGTATTAAAGGGGTAGTTCATGATCAATGAACCCCCAATTCTGGATACTTCCCAGTTATTGTTTTATAGTATCCCTTCATCATTTCGATGTCTTTTACCACATCCCCAGTGGGCATGAATGGCTCTTTGAGCTCAACGAGTTTTCGTTTAAAATCAAAACCGGCCATGACAATGGGTACCTTTGCTTTCAACGCAATAAAATAGAATCCTGTCTTCCACTCTTTTTGATAAGTTCTGGTTCCTTCCGGAGCAATGACCATCACAAATTCTTCATTTTTTTGAAACAGTTCAGCGACATTATCCACAACATTTGACTTGGTGGTACGATTTACGGGGTGCCCCCCACAGTAACGCATTACTTGTCCAACAACGGGAAGGTCAAATAGAGATTTTTTCCCCAAAAACTGACCTTCTAATCTGACAATATTTTTTGCAGCAATACCCACTAAAAAATCCCATCCACTCGTATGAGGAGCCACAGTAATCATATACTTTTTGATCTTAGGAGGATTTCCCACTACTTTCCATCCCAAAATCCAAAAGCAAAATTTAAAAAAATTCCGTTTAATTTCGAACATAACTATTTATTAAAAATTCAGATTTCCCCTTCCTCAACTGCTGTAAGGCATAATCATACCCTATCTCAAATATTGTATCTAGCCTCTTAAAATTAAAAACATGATAGCTGGATAATTCAGGAGGCTCCCAAAATAAATCTATTTTTTTTATTTTAAGTCGATCTCTAGAAGAAATGGCCAAGAGCCAAGAACGCTCGAGTTGCTTTTTCCAATTTACTCTGGTCCGTATTATGCCTATGGGATTGCAATGCAGACCGATCACATAATTGCATTTTTTTTTCAAAGGCTCAATCGGTAAGTTATTTAATAAACCTCCATCAACATAAGCAGTACCCTTAATTTTTACAGGACTAAAAACTACAGGAATACTACAAGATGCTATCAAGGTTCTCCATAATTTCCCTTTTTTAAAATATTTAATTTTCCCTTTCTTCAAATCAGTAGCAACTACCACCAATGGGGTATGAAGAGATGAAAAATCATCTATGGGGAGATGAATACTTAGAAAGTCAATGACTTTCTCTAAGTTTAAAAGGGCCTGCCAATTCAAAGCTGGTCTAAAAAAGCTAAAGTAATTGAGGTTATTGAGAATTTTCAAAATTTCTTTGGGCATGATACCTTGACAATACAACGCACCGATGATTGCGCCCGCACTGCTTCCAGCAATCCGACTGAAAGAAAACCCTTGTTCAATAAGCGCTTGCATCATACCTAAATGAGCAACACTGCGACACCCTCCTCCAGACAGGGCCAGACCGATGCTGTTTCCTTCACGAGATCTGACCATTGTTCAAGGCATTAGCTATAAACGCCCATGGATCCAAACTTATCCATTCTGTCGGCAATACGCTCTTCCGAAGATTTCTTTTTTAATGTTTCAAGGTTACTCATTAGAGCTTTCTTCAAGAAAACAGCACTCTCCTGCAGGTTGGTATGCGCACCCCCTAATGGCTCTTTTATGATTCCGTCGATGAGCTTAAGTTTTAACATGTCTTTTGCCGTAGGTTTCAATACATCTGCCGCTTGTTCCTTATAATCCCAACTTCTCCACAATATAGTTGAACAGTTTTCGGGAGAAATTACAGAATACCAAGCATTTTCCATCATGAGTACTTTGTCTCCAATAGCAATCCCCAAGGCACCCCCAGATGCCCCCTCTCCAATAACTACACAAATTACAGGGACTTTGAGGGTAAACATTTCTTTCAAGTTTTTAGCTATGGCTTCACCCTGACCTCTTTCTTCAGCTTCTATACCCGGAAAGGCTCCCGGTGTATCGATCAGTGTAACAATCGGTTTGTTGAACTTTTCAGCCAGCTTCATAAGGCGAAGGGCCTTTCTATACCCCTCAGGGTTTGCCATCCCAAAGTTTCTTTCTTGTCGCTGCTTGGTATTTCTGCCTTTTTGCTGGCCAATGATCATGATGGTTTCACCGTCAATCTCCGCAAAGCCCCCCACAACCGCCCGATCATCTCCCACATTACGATCACCATGCAACTCAATGAACTCAGAAGTGATTTCATAAATATAATCCAGTGTGTAGGGTCTATCCGGATGTCTTGAAAGTTGTATTCGCTGCCATCTGGTCAAATTTTTAAAAGTATCATTCTTCAACGAAATAATATTTTCCTCAAGTTTCTTAATCGCTAGAGAAACATCGACATCACTTTCAACAGCAAGTTGTTTCATGTCATTGAGTTTCGATTCTAATTCTGAAATGGGTTTTTCAAAGTCAAGCAACATATAATTATATTATTTTAAGCCTTAAATTTAGTTTAAACTATGGGATTTTATCACTTCGATACAAAGATCGCAAAATTTCAAAATAATATGGCTTTGCTTATTGTAAAAGATGTGATAAGAGTATAAGTTTGCAACTCAAATGGTTTGGTAGTTCAGTTGGTTAGAATGCCTGCCTGTCACGCAGGAGGTCGCCGGTTCGAGCCCGGTCCAGACCGCATTGATTTAAAAAGTCTTCAACATAGTTGAGGACTTTTTTTATAGTTTAAATCGATATTATCTCATCTATTGTGATTTGGACCAAACAGGCTTTTCATAAACTGAAATGAGACATTTTACCGCTACATTGAGGTGCTTCTCTTTCTTTATGATTGAATAGACAACCTATTAGTTGTTAGAATTGAATTAATTTGACAGGTTAATAAATTTACATCTCGAATAACCTTTATTTGCATGTGAAATGCATTTATCAGAAATTATGGACGAGATCAGCCTTATTTAATGACTAAATCAAACCTACTCACCTCCATTGATCAAATGATCCTACGCTTCTGGAGGCACATGACGATCCCCTTACTATTAATAATATTGTTTTTAAGCTTGTATCCCTTGCCTCAGCTACCCAAGATGGGTGAAGGAGCCGATAAACTTTACCATTTTATTGCCTATCTATCCTTAGCACTCCCCCTTGCTTATGCGCACCCCAAATACACCCGCTTGTATTTGCTTTTTATGATTTTGCTCAGTGGCTCCATTGAACTGATTCAACCCTATGTCAATCGATCTGGAGAATGGTTCGACTTCCTTGCCAATACGCTTGGAATTTTTTCGGGATTTGCGATAGGAAGGCTCAGTAGGCGATTCATTAAAAATAGAACTAGGGTATCGTGAGGAGGCATGAAGTTTTTATCGGCATTCACTTTAGCTTGCTGAAAAATTAAGGATTTTTGCAATCACTCCTTCATCCTGTAATATCTTAAAATGCCCGGTCCCTCGTACTATTTCAAGCGCTGAATTTGACCAGTTTTCATGGACATGCATGGCCTGACTCAAAGGGAGTTGTCGGTCATCTTGGTCATGCAGAATATAAGCTTTTCTTACTTTTACCTCCTTGACAAACTCACTGACATTTAATCTCCCAACATCTAAATTATAATCTTGCTCAATTTTAATAATCAGTTTATCAACAATCCCTTTAGATAAGCCAAAATCATGGGCCACGGCTTCGATTCGCTCAAGAAACTTGTCGGGGCAGGTAATCAGCACATATTTATCAAGTTGCAAATGACTATTCTGAGCTAATGAATACGTAGTGGCTACCGCACCAAATGAATGGCTTATCGCAATGGCTGGCTGAACACGCGCAATCATTTCACCTACTAAGTCGATGAAATCAAATAGACTTGTTTCTACTTTATCGCTTAATCCATGACTTGGTGCGTCAAAACCATAAACGGTATAACCCGCTTTTATTAAATGTTGAATCAACATGGAGAAATGAGTGACTCGTCCCTCCCAGCCATGGATTACAAGAATTTTTTTTGGTCCCCCAGACCATTTATACATTTTTATATTGCCCTTTTTAAAGGTATAATCAGTAACGAGAGCAGCCTCTAAAATATCTTTCTCATGTGCTCGATAAGGATAAAATTTGGGATGGGTCAATTGCTGATACGCTTTTTTTACAAAAAAATCAGGGAAGATAAAGGAAAGTAGGGTGATCATACTTTTCATCATAAGCGGCAATGCTATGTAAATTTTTAAAATATAACCGCATTCCTTCTTGTTTTTTGTTTAATTTAAAGATTGGGAGGGTTTATTGTCTTCATCCATTCTCTCTAAAAAACAACTGCAATGAAAATTACAAGAAAACGAGCACTTAAAAACTTATCAGGTTTGGCTACATTAGGTTTCATGGGTTTACCTACTGTTTCTTCGGGCAGTAACGAAATCGAACCCCTTTCTCAAAGAATCAATCACTCGGTATGTGAGTGGTGCTTTAATCAATTTGAATTAGAAGAACTTTGTGAATTTGCCAAAAACATTGGTATCAGTTCAATTGATTTACTGACCGCTGAGCAGTGGGCTACGGCACAAAAATATGACCTGACATGTGCCATGGCTTATGGCAGTCAAATGGGTATTATCAATGGGTTCAGTGATCCTCAAAATCATAAAAACCTTTTAAAAGAGTATAAAGCATCCTTTCCAAAAGCGGCTGATGCAGGTTTAAAAAATATCATTTGCTTTTCAGGTAATCGCAATGGTCTTTCGGATGCAGCCGGTTTGGAGATCTGTGCAAAAGGACTGGATCCAGTCGTGAAATTAGCAGAAAAAAATAATATTGTTTTAACTATGGAATTGCTCAATTCAAAGGTAGATCACCAAGATTACCTCTGTGACCATACCGAATGGGGGGTCGCTTTGGCTGATAAATTAGGCAGCCCCAACTTCAAACTCTTGTACGATATTTATCACATGCAGATTATGGAAGGCGACGTCATCGCTACCATCCAAAAACGCAAGGACTACATCAGTCATTATCATACCGCAGGCGTACCCGGAAGAAACGAAATAGATGAAACCCAAGAGCTGTATTATCCGGCCATTATGAAGGCCATTGCGGATACTGGATTTACTGGTCATGTGGCACAAGAATTTATACCCAAACAACAGGATGCCTTGGCCTCCCTTAAAAAAGGTATTGAAATTTGTGATATTTAAGGGTATGACACCTGTACCCACTAGAATTTCTAACTTACGTAAAGCTGGTTTTCTTTTATTGGTCATGGGACTCTTTGCCAGTTGTGTTCCGTACTCTTCAAAATATTATGACATAGGTCAAATCAAAACACCTTATGGTGAGATGTTATTTTGGCTTTATGAAGAAACCCCCAAGCATAAAAAAAGTTTTCTCTCGCTTGCCAAAAAACAATATTGGGATACCCTTACCTTTAATCGAGTAATAAAAAACTTTGTTATCCAAGGTGGCTGTCCAGATACGCCCGATGGATTTAAAGCTTCACCCTATTTAATAGCTCCCGAATTTCAACCCAACATTCGCCATATTTATGGAGCCGTAGGTGCAGGAAGAGATAATAATCCATCAAAACTATCTGCCAGTTGTCAGTTATACATCGTTCATGATCGAAATGGCATCCCTCGCCTCGATGACAACTATATGATTTTTGGGCAACTCTTTAAAGGTTTTGACGTCCTGGACCGTATCGCTGAAATGCCAACGGATACGCTGGACCAACCCTTAACTCGCATTTCAATGGAAGTGAATAGTATTCAATTATCCAAACAGGAACTCATTGAACTAGGAGTTCCATGGGTCAACTGATGAAAGTTAGAACCTCTGAAAAGCGGGGTACTCCTCATCATAAATATATTTAGGTCTGAGTACTGAAAATCTTATTTCAACTTCATATAACCAGTGCAATTGTATTAATTTTATGTTTTTAGTTTGAGTCATCATGACTTAATCCTCTAGCCTTTTAAAAATGAATCTGTGCGTCTCTCTGAATTGATAAAGGAATATTGTTTAAATGAACTCAAAGACGAAAAAACCAAAAGCTGGTTGGATCAGAAACTTCATTCAATCAAGACTGACCAAGACTTTTTTATTTCATTTGCCCTGATAAATAAAAAAATTCCTCGAGGTCATCTTCAGCTAAGCCTATCACAACTTCAAATCATTCAGTTAAAATATCCTGAATTTAACATCGAAAATTGGACATTAGATCAGCTCTGCCGTTTCTCACTTTTGATGTATTATCCTCTTTTAAGCGTAGAGAGCCTGACTAAGCTGATCTCCGTGGCAGACACCAGAGAGCAAATCAGCATTTTTAAATCCATCCCTTACTTAGAAAATGCTAGTCATTTTGCTCCCATCGTTGTAAATGGAATTAGAACCAATATAGTAGATGTTTTCGATGCCATTACACTTAAAAATCCTTATCCTGCCAGTTATTTCAGTCAAGATGAATGGAACCAAATGATCCTTAAAGCCGTTTTTATGGAGCGCCCCATTTACCAAATTAAAGATATAGATCAAAGGAAAAATGAAAAGCTGGCTCATATACTATTTGATTATGCCCGAGAACGCTGGGCCGCATCACGACGGGTAACACCAGAATTATGGCGCATGATATCGGGTTACATAACTGAGAAACTATTTGTGGAAATGATTAAAAAAATGGCTGAAGGTAACGCCCAAGATCAAAAGGCCATGCTCAAGTTAATTCAAGAAAGTAACTTAGATGCCGCCCAACAATGGCTGAATTCGCAGTCAACACAAATAGAACCTATCAGTTGGGATCAAATCGGATCCGATTTCTGGCATAACAATCAAGCCTTACAAAATGCATCAAAAGCTTAATAATAAAGAGATATGAAATTTATTGATCCCCACATTCACATGACTTCTCGTACGACCAATGACTATGAAGCCATGTCAAAAGCAGGTATAGTGGCCATCATTGAACCCGCCTTCTGGTTAGGTCAACCTCGCACTGAAGTGGGCTCTTTTAAGGATTACTTCAGTAGTATTGTCGGTTGGGAAGCCTTCAGAGCTTCTCAATTTGGCATCAAACATTACTGTACTATTGGGTTGAACTCCAAGGAGGCCAATAATGAAAGTTTGGCTGAAGAGGTCATGGAATTATTACCACTCTTCGCGCTTAAGGACAATGTCGTTGCCATTGGTGAGATTGGATATGATGATCAAACGGCCGCTGAAGATAAATATTTTAGAGTTCAAATTGAATTGGCAAAAGAACTGGAACTACCCATACTGGTGCACACCCCTCACAGAGATAAGAAAAGAGGTACCCTGAGAAGTATGGATGTATTGGAAGAGCATGGCATTGATCCTTCGACCGTAATCATCGATCATAATAATGAAGAAACCGTTGAATCAGTGCTTGAAAGAGGTTATTGGACTGCTTTTACCATTTATCCCAATACCAAAATGGGCAGTGAACGGATGGTAGCCGTCGTCGAAAAATATGGCTCCAATAAAATATTTATAGACAGCTCTGCTGATTGGGGTGTCAGTGATCCTTTGTCTGTTCCCAAAACAGCTCAGCTCATGTTAGACAAGGGTATTACAAGTGAAATTGTTCAGGCCGTCTGCTATCAAAATGCCCTTGAAGCTTATGCTCAAAGCGGAAATATGAAAGAAAGCGATTGGTCTGACGGCGTGCATTTCGATCAATCAATCTTATATGGGGGTAATAGTGTTTTGAGGGGCCAGCCTCCCAAAAAATCAGATGACTCCAATATTATAGAAAACTAGGCTCTAAATGAACTTACACCCCTATTTGATGCTCATAAGGCCTGCAAACATTGTTACTGCTATGTCAGATATTTTGGCAGGAGCAGCCATTGCTGGGTATTTTTTTGAGCTGAATACCCCCTCTCTTTTGAACCTTATTTTCCTTCTACTTTCTACCTCATGCCTTTACGCTGGAGGTATTGTCTTCAATGATATTTTTGATCTAGATATTGATCGAACTGAAAGACCAGAAAGACCGCTTCCTAGGGGTCAAGTTTCCCTGAAAAATGCTCGGTTTTTTGGCATTACCTTATTACTTACTGGGATATTACTCAGCTTCTTAAGTCATGTTGAAAGCGGTTTCATTGCCATTTTTATCGCTCTCTCAGCCCTTCTTTATGACCGGTACACAAAAGATTTCTTAGTCATTGGCCCCCTCAATATGGGCATTTGTCGTGGGTTAAATTTGATGCTCGGTATGAGTATTTTATCGATCAGCACCCACCCGCATTTGATATGGATTTGCTTGATTCCTGTTATTTTCATAGCTGCCATTACCCTGATGAGCAAGGGCGAAGTCTTGGGAAACAATACGTCAGCCTTGGTCATGGCTTTGGCTTTGGATGTGGCGGTTACGGGCCTGCTGGTAGGTATTGGGATACTCGGTTGGATGGATATTTGGATGTCTGGTCCTTTCATCGTTTTATGGATAGGAATGAATGGAAAAGCCAAACTCAAAGCGATCGTTAAAAACAATCCTAAATTTATAAAAGTAGCCGTTAAAATGGGTGTTCTTTCTCTTATCCCACTCAATGCTTCTTATGTTGCCGGCTTTGGGCATTGGGGTCTGGGCTTAGGTACATTACTCTTATTACCTATCTCCCTAGGCTTGGCCAAAAGATTTTCTGTCACTTGAGCCGTTCGCAGGTTTTTCGGCCTTCCTTTTGTCTTGATATTGTCTAAAGAATGATTTTGATCTACCTTTGAAAGAGGGACAATTACAGACTTTAAAAAATATTAATCTTAATAAAGAAGAGCTTTGAGTTGTCCCTTTTTTTCAAAGATGAATTATGCAAGTGAATAAAATCTCTAAGGAAAACCTTGAATTACAAAAGAATAAGACCATTATTGAACAGGATTTTTCTATTAATTACCGATATAATATTTTGTTTACAAGAGAAGTCTTTCATCTCTCCAATACCCTCCTATTTGATCTGTTTCAACCATCGGCTATTGGCGGAAAAATCAAACTAGGTTTTGTGATCGATCAAGGACTTCTAGACCATTGGCCTAATTTGCCTCAAGCCATAGAAAGCTATATCCATGCTTTTCCCTCTTTACAGTTAGTCGCTCAACCTCTGGTAATCACAGGTGGAGAGCCGGCAAAGAACTCACTGGAGACCCTAGATGAAGTGCTCAACTACATTCATGAAAAAAATATTGACCGCCATGCCTATTTGATTGCCATGGGAGGAGGTGCTATTTTAGATATGGTTGGATTCGCAGCAGCTATAGGCCATCGAGGCATCAGACATATTCGAATGCCTACGACCGTTCTTTCCCAAAATGATTCTGGGGTAGGCGTTAAAAATGGCATCAACTATTTTGGAAAGAAAAACTTTTTAGGAACCTTCTCTCCTCCTATTGCCGTGATCAATGATTTTAATTTTTTAGGTACTCTTGATGACCGGGATTGGCGGTCGGGTATGTCAGAAGCGGTCAAAGTTGCACTCATTAAAGACGCCACTTTTTTTTATTGGTTGGAAGATCATGCTTTGGCCCTCAGTCGTCGAGATAACGAAACGATGGAAAAATTGATTTTTGACTGCGCTGCATTGCATGTAGATCATATTTCATTGCAGGGAGATCCCTTTGAAATGGGTTCCTCAAGACCCCTCGATTTTGGACATTGGGCCGCCCATAAGTTAGAGCAATTGACTGAATTCGAAGTAAAACATGGCGAGGCAGTCGCTATTGGCATCGCATTGGATTTGGCCTATGCCGTTGCTATGAACATTTGTGACCAGGAAATTTTTGAACGCGTCTATCAAGTACTCACTACACTTGGCTTCAAGCTATTTCATCCGCTGCTGCTCAATCCAGAAAAAAAGCAAATTAATCCTGAGATACTCGAGGGTTTAGAAGAGTTTAGAGCCCATCTTGGCGGCAGGTTGACCATCACATTAATTAATGAAATTGGCACTAAATTTGATGTTCACGAAATGGATGTGAATGGACTCAACAGCGCCGTTTTATTATTAGATCAAAAATATAGTCTACATGAAAATTGAGCATCATCAGGCACATTTAACCTACTGCAGCAACATTCATCCTGGTGAATCTTGGGATGAAACCTTTCACAATCTCAAAACTTATACGACCCAAGTACGCAAGGGCTTAACGGAATCCCCCTTTGGCATCGGACTTCGGTTATCCCATTTGGCCGCCTTAGAATTGATTAAGGAAACCCAATTAAATGCTTTCCAGGCATGGTTAAGGGAAGAAAACATGTATGTTTTTACCATCAATGGTTTTCCATATGGTGGTTTTCACCATCAAAAAGTAAAAGATGCAGTCCATCAGCCAGATTGGAGTACTTCTGATCGGTTGGCATATACGCAAAGACTTTTTCTGATCTTATCTAAATTATTGCCAGAAGGAATGGATGGTGGCGTATCGACGTCTCCTATTTCATATAGGCACTGGCATCGAACAGAAAAAGAGCTCAATCGTGTGAAATCCGCAGCTTGTGAACAGTTCACAGAACTAATCTGTTATTTAAAAAAATTAAAAGATGCAACCGGTAAAAACTTACATCTAGACCTAGAGCCCGAGCCGGATGGTGTAATAGAAACCAGTAAAGAATTTGTTTCTTTTTTCAATGACTATTTATTGGTCAAAGCCCTTCCAGAAATTAGCAATCGCCTAGGGGTTACTGAAAAAGAAGCGGATCAGATCATTAGAACGCATTTTCAAATGTGCTACGATGTTTGCCATTTTGCCGTAGGCTTTGAAAAGCCTGTAGAAGCTTTGTCACGGATCAAAAATGCAGATATTAATATTGGAAGAATACAAATTAGTGCGGCGCTGGGTTCAGGGAATATTCGTAATCAATCCGACCCAAGTTGGGTACCCATAGAGTTATTGCCTTTTGACGAGCCTACCTATTTACATCAAGCGGTAGTTAAACGAAGCGATGGAAAATTGATGCGATACACAGATTTAGGTTCCGCCCTATCTTCCCTTGATGAGTATGCCTATGATGAAATAAGAACACACTTCCATGTCCCTGTATTTACAGAAACCTACGGTAAACTTTATTCCACACAAGAAGACATCATTGAAACCTTACGCCTTTGGTTGAAGGACCCTTTCACTCAGCATCTAGAGGTAGAAACCTATACCTGGGATGTATTACCCAAAAATATGCAAACAGATAGGGTCAATAGTATTATTCGAGAGTTAAACTGGGTAAAAAAAACCTTAAATAAACATGCCGAAGTTGAATAAAACGGCCATCATCAATGTAGTTGGCCTCTCTAAAAGAATCATTGGATCTAAAACTCCCTTTTTAAAGCAATGGGTGGAAGGTAAAAACCTTTCTTATATTGATCCCGTACTGCCCGCAGTGACCTGTTCAGCTCAGACTACCTACCTCACGGGGAAATGGCCCAGTGAACATGGCATCGTCGCTAATGGATGGTTTTTTAAAGAGCAGCAAGAAATCAAACTCTGGGCGCAATCCAATAAACTGGTTCAATCCCCAAGTATTTGGGAAAATGCCAAAGCAAGGGATCCAAACTTTACCTGTGCCAATATGTTTTGGTGGTACAATATGTACTCAAAGGTTGACTATTCTGTGACCCCCAGACCCCAATACCGTGCCGATGGATTGAAGGTACCCGATTGTTATTCCTTTCCACCCAATTTACGTCAGAAACTGCAACAAGAGCTGGGGACTTTTCCCCTTTTTGATTTTTGGGGTCCAAAAACCACCATAAAGTCCAGCGAATGGATCGCTAAAGCCTCTTTAAAAGTTCATGAATGGCACAATCCTGATTTAATACTTATCTATCTACCCCATCTTGATTATGTCCTCCAAAAATTCGGACATGACCCCAAGTATGTTGACCAAGATTTGGCCGAAATCGATAGGGTCTGTGCAAAGCTTATTACAGCTCTTGAAAACAAAGGGGTACACGTAAATATACTTTCAGAATACGGCATTACAGATGTACATCATCCCATACATATCAATCGCTTACTCAGGTCAATGGACCTCATAGAAGTTCGAAAGGAAAATGGACTTGAGATACTAGATGCGGGTGCATCAAAGGCTTTTGCTATGGCTGATCATCAAGTCGCCCATGTCTATATAAATGATAAAAGTAAAACAAAGGAAATTGAAAATAATTTAAGAGCCCATCCTGATATTGAACTCGTATTAAATGCTGACCAGCAACCAGCATATCACATCAACCATGATCGCAGTGGTGATCTGGTCATCGTGGCAAAAGAAAAATGTTGGTTTACCTATTATTATTGGGAGGACGACAAGAAAGCTCCTGATTTTGCTCGGACTGTGGCCATTCATAACAAACCTGGATATGATCCCGTAGAAATGTTTTTTGATCCAAAAAAAAAGTTGATCATGCCTAGAATCCTCTTAAAGCTTCTTGGAAAAAAATTAGGATTCAGAACGCTGATGGATTTCATTCCTTTAGATGCGAGCCTAGTTAAAGGATCCCACGGGCGTATTCAATTAAAAGATGCAGATAAAGCCGTATACATTGGTCATAAAGGCATAGAAAGCAACTTAAGTCCTACCGCCATTCATGACGTCATTTTAAGTCAGATATTTAGCTGAAATATTTTTTAAAAACTCACTTTCAAGGTACTTTTTTAATTTCAATGGCCTTGAATCCTTGAGCCATAAAGGCATCATTCAAACGATTCAAATCTTCTGATAAGAGGGTATCTAATTGAGTCAGTAATTGAGTCAATGCTCCCTTCAGTTCATCAAATACCACATAAGCCGCATCCGTGGGTCTTGCCTGCCCATTTTCCACACTTCTTCTCAAGGAAGCCAATCGGTTATTCAATTTAATGGGGAAGTTCAGGGGATCTTGATTACTCTGATTTTTTACCTGATACAAGGTCTCTTCAATCCCTCGTGTTTTTTCAATGATCTCTTGGACTGAGGTATTTAATGCACTCAGCTCCTGATGCTTCATCAAAGCCTCCAATTGATTACGAAGGGATCTGATTTGAATAACCGCCTCATTTGCAGAACTTGTTTGGTTTCTAATTTGAATGGCTAAATCAAATTGAAGTTGGAGGTCGGAAGGCGTAATTTCTTCTAAATTAGGATCTATTTTAATTTCAAAAGTTTCTGTTTTTTGTACTGCCCCAACCCGAATTTTTACCTGATAATTTCCTAAGGGCGCCAAGGGACCTCTTTGAGGTCGAGCACTCCAAATAATCATCCCATCAAAAGAGATAGCCCCGGGATAACGTAAATCCCAAGTAAACGTATTCAATCCTTTTGCAGTTGTTGGCACAGTACTCCCTCCTCGCATCCATCTTGAAATATTTGGATCTGGAACATACTCAGGGGTATATCCCGAAAAGGAATGAATCAGCATCCCATTCGGATCCAAAAGATCTATATGAACCGAATCTACTTGTTCTTTCAAATAATATTGAATTTTGGCTGGATAAATGCCTCTAATAGGATCACTAGGTGGGTACAAAAGAACCTCATCCGCTGGATTCACGGCTGCCGCACTTCGAAAAGGAATGATGTCGTCCAAAATCCAAAAACCTCTTCCATGTGATCCCAAAACCACATCATTATCCCTTAACACCAAATCTCTAATGGGTGTATCGGGAAGATTGAGTTGTAAAGACTGCCACATTGCCCCATCATTAAAAGATACATAGACCCCATGTTCCGTCGCCAAATACAGTAATCCCGCTTTGACCAAGTCTTCTCTAATCGCTCTAGCAAAATGGCCAGGTTCGATGCCTATCGTTATTTTTGTCCACGTCTTACCAAAGTCATTGGTTTTAAAAACATAGGGTTCGCGGTCGTCGGTCTGATAACGATTGGCAGCCAGATATAAAGTCCCTGGTTTAAACTTACTCTCCTCAATGATACTTACTCTAGAAAATTTCGGTAATTCTTTAGGAGTAATATCCACCCATTTCTTACCTCCATTCCTTGTGATATGGACTTTTCCGTCGTCAGAACCTGCCCAGATAGTATTGACGTCATGATTAGAGGGTGCTAGGGCAAATACCGTCGCATATATTTCAGGACCATTCATGTCTTTGGTGATGACACCTCCAGTAACTCCCAAAGTTGCTGGATCCGCATAGGTCAAATCTGGACTAATTTTCTCCCATGTTTGCCCGTCATTGGTTGTTTTCCAAACATGCTGAGAGCAGGTATACATGATCTGATCATCCAATGGGGAAAACATAATAGGAAAGGTCCATTGCCAACGTTCAGGTAAGGCACTCGAAGGCTCTCCAGAAAAAAAACGTGGATAAACCTGTATGTCCCTGTTTTGACCTGTTTTTCTGTTATATCTAGTTAATAATGCCCCTTGACTACCCGCATAAAAAACATCTGGATTTGTTGGACTTTGTGTAATCCATCCACTTTCACCCCCACCGACAGGATAGTACCAGCCATGATTGGGTCCTCTTGCTTGCCTATGGCTCCATCCATCAGATGGCATGGCTAGCGTACTATTATCTTGCTGTGCTCCAGCAACATGATAAGGTACATCACTGGTCGTCATTACGTGGTAAAATTGAGTGGTAGGATAATCTTCTTCCGTCCATGACTTTCCTCCATTTAATGAGACCGTTCCTCCACCGTCATTTGAGCTGATCATGCGCAACGGATTATTGGGGTCGATCCATAGATCATGATTATCACCATGGGGTACTTTGATTTCCTCGTCAAAGGTGACACCTCCATCTGTTGATTTCCAAAATTGGACATTGAGACCATACACAGTCTCTCGATCTAATGGATCGGCATAAATTCTTGAATAATAAAAAGCCCTTTGTCTTAATTTTCTCTCACTATTTACGCGTAGCCAGGTCCATCCTCCATCATCAGATCTGAAAATACCCCCTTCGTTTGCTTCGACAACCGCCCATATACGATTGGGATCAGCTGGAGAAACGGTCACCCCGATTTTACCTATCGGACCTTCAGGCATGCCTGGATTTTTGGTAAGTTCTATCCAAGTATCTCCACCATCAAGTGATTTAAAAAGTTTACTGTCCGGGCCTCCTCCCCACATTTTCCATGCTTTGCGGTATACCTGCCAAGTTGAAGCATAAAGTATTTTAGGATTAGTACGATCAATAATCAGGTCTGCTGCACCTGCGCGATCACTTACATAAAGTACTTTTTGCCAATGATTCCCACCGTCAACTGACCGAAAAACACCTCTTTGCTCATTCTCCCCATAGGGGTGACCTAAGGCCGCTACATAAACGATATCCGGATTGGTAGGGTGCACCCTAATTCTCGATATGGCCTGTGTTTCTTTAAGTCCAAGGTCTCTCCAATTTTTGCCCCCATCGATGGACTTATAAACACCCTCTCCTTGTGTAATACTTCCCCTTAGCTGCGTTTCACCACCTCCAATATAAACAATGTCAGGGTTGGTTTCCGCCACAGCAACTGCCCCAATACTTGATGACTTGATCTGACCATCGGTAACAGGAAACCAATCATTACCTCCATCGATCGTTTTCCATAGTCCCCCACCTGTCGCTCCAAAATAATATTCATTGACCCGACCCGGGCTCCCGATTGAACTGAGAGATCTTCCTCCTCTATTTGGACCGAGATTTCGCCATTTATAGCCTTCATAAAATGAGGGGTCGACGGGTTGATTAACCCTTTGAGCCATGGCACTAAACTGATTAAAAAAATGAGCTAATATCAGTAGAACCAAATAAATAAAAGACCTTAATAATTGCATAACGATAAATTTTAGTAATAAGTTAACTTAAAAAAAATTAAAAAAAGGTGACACAACCATTTTATTACATTAACCTAATTACTTAATATTTTTTTCATTAATTTTAATTTTATGTAACAATTGTTACATAAAATTAAAAAAAATTCAATATATTATAATTTATATTTGGAGAATGACTCCACCAATTTATCTTTAACAGTAAACGCCCTCACTTATACCATTAAGTCAGGGTGTTTTTGGTTGAATTTCAGACAGGGCTCTAAGATCAATAAAAATGAATTGCTATTTTACGTGAACCCTCTTAATAGTTCCTCATTTTTGGAAGAAAGTGATGTCATATAACCTTTGTTCAACAAGATGAGGGTATAAAAAAAGCAAAAAATTATTTTTTTTATTTAGCGTAAAAGCATCTTATCTCGAAGAGAGGGAATTCTTTTTTCAATATTTTGCTATAAAAAAAAAGATCCTGATTCATAATAAATCCTAGGGTAAAAGCTCTGTGTTTTCGTACACAGGTTAACAAGTCTATACTAATGAAAGCGAACTGACCTTTTTGTGTTTAATTTAGCTGTTACTGGGAATAGAGGTTCCTAAATACGTTAAAAGTAATTTGTTCTGATTATATTTTTCCTATCAAACCGTATACCAAGATTATGCTTATTAGCCGTTTCAGGAATCCAACTGACAACCCATACTTTGATATAATGTATTACTGGAATGCTCATCACTTGTTCTAAGCTATTATTGGGCAGTGATGAATATTCAATGATAAGTTTGGACGAAATCAATCCGTTTTTATCCACTAATATTAAATTCTATATCCCGTAAGATCCCTTTCTAAATCTCACATAGCAATACTGAAAATGAAAAAATATGATCAAAATAAATCACTCCTATCAATTCACCTATTTTGAAATGATTAGTCTTTGAGAACTCATTAAATTATTTTTTGATCTTATTAAATAAATTCCTTCTGATAATCCAGTCAAATCTACTTGTTGAATATCACTACGAAAATCTAGAACCTTCTTCCCAGATAAATTGAACATCTCGAATAGATCAATTTCCTTAGTATTAGAACTTTTTATATACAAGGTACCTTTAACCGGATTTGGATAAAAAGTAAAAGGTATGGATTGCTCCAATATATCCATATTTAGTGTCTCTTCTTCCGCATAGGTCCAATTAAACTGTACTGCCACTGTATTATTATTACCTGCAGCATCCGTAAAAGCATTTGCCAACACATCAATAGTGACAGCTCCATTTGCAGAAGGAGTTAAAACAGCAGTATATACCAAAGAGTTGGTAGCGGAAAAGCTACTAATTGTGCCACCCGTCATGGTGATATCATCGGCTGTGAAGTCCACAGTTCCCTCACTACTCGTAAAGGTTAAGGTTAAGGTAGCATCATCAGAAGTCGTACCTTCAGCAACGACACCCTCAGTATTCGCAGCAGTAATTTCCATAGTAGGCAAAGTCCCATCATAAGTCCAATTAAACTGGGGTGATGCCGTATTGCTATTACCTACAGTATCGGTGAAAGCACCTGCTAATACATCTATGGTAATCAACCCTTCAACTGATGGAGAAAATATAGCTGTGTAAACCGTACCACTGCTTCTAGCAAAACTACTCATAGTTCCTCCAGTCACGGTGACATCATCGGCTGTGAAGTCCACAGTTCCTTCACTGCTCGCAAAGGTTAAAGTAAGGGTAGTGTCATTAGATGCCGCACCGTTTTCAACCGCAGCCACACTATTAGCTGCCGTGATTTCCAAAGTGGGTCGGATTCCATCATAGGTCCAGTTAAACTGGGAAGCTGCTAAATTACTATCTCCTGTAGCATTTGTAAAAGTACCTGCTGCTACATCAATGGTGGTAACCCCATCTGCTGACGGAGTAAAAGTAGCCGTATAGACCGAAGTACTTGTGGATCCAAGGCTGCTAATCGTGCCTCCAGTCACAGCAATATCCTCAGCAGTAAAATCTGTAGTCCCTTGACTACTGGTAAAAATTAGTGCTAAGGATGCATCATTTGATACCGAACCATCAGCTACGGCACCTGTACTGTTTGCAGCAGTAATAGTCATCCTCAATGGGGGGCAATCATTCCACATTACCGTACCTTCCCCATACATCTGACTTTCTGTTTGACCCGTCACCTGTAGGCTTCTGAAATAATGATTGGTCGTAAAAACTGTACCCGCTTCGGCCAAAACATTACAGGGAGTCGATACATCATCAAAACCTTCATAATCCGTACCAGAAACAAAAGCTACCCCTGTCAAAAAAATAAATTTATAATCACCCCTTCCCAGACTAATGGTATCAGTCCAAATACCATCTTCATCGGCATCTGTCATAAGATTGCAGTTCTTGCAATAACTGTCCCATTCACCATAGATATAAGGTGGCGTTTGTGCGCTCGGATAATTGGTAAGATCAAGTGAGAAAATCACATTGACAGGGTCATAACTCTCGTCTCCACCACTCACAGTAAAATTAACCATACCGCTTACTTCTGTAATTTCAGTAATTTCAATGCCTGATGCGGATGAATCATAAGTTTTCGAATTAGGCAAGGTAATATCTGTGAATGAGGTATTTTCGGCGCTTCCTGGAAAAAGATCTCCATCATCAGAAGCGCCATCTTCGGTATACAAATGACCCAACCCATCAGCTTGTTCCAAATCTACTAATCTATGACTTTCATCAGCATTATCGGAATTGTCACTTACTCTCTGGTTATCATCAATATGCCAAATGGCTAAGCCACTACCCTTTATAAAAGCATCTTGACCACTTTGCTGCCTATTTTCGAGTAAAAAATATTCTCCAGGAACTGCCGTATTGACTTTATAAACAACCGTACTCGTTGTTGATGCTGCCAAAGCATAGGAACCGCTTGATATCTTTTCTGGTGTGACCCACCCCAAAGTAACTCGACTCCAAGCAGACATAAATCCAGGAACTTTTTCATCACCCAACCAGCTTGCACCAGCCATCAATCCCCAACTGCCTACACCTGCCGAACTGTAATCGATATCATACAAATCTGGCAAACCTAAACCATGACCAAATTCATGACAGAAAACACCTATTCCAACCATCCCTCCTGCGCCACTATTAGACCCGATACGCCTTTCTGGATTTACCATATAATCATTAATGATGATCCCATCATAAGTCCTGTAATAATCACTACCTAATGAAGATCGGTGACTCCAAATATAATCTTCTAGGCTCCCCTCTTCAGCACCTTGCCCTGCATGAACCAAAATGATCCCATCGATGTTGCCGTCCTTATCATTGTCATAGATAGAAAAATCAATACCGGCAACCTCTGCTGCGTCGACGGCCTCACGAGCTAAAGCTCGCGCCCTCTCGTAACCGTTTTTTTTGCCATAATATTCATAAGCACTGTCCGCTCTGTACCATCCCACCACATCTGCATTTACATCGAGCTTATTGCTTGATGCTTTTAGATAGTAATCTCTAAAACTGCCCGTGCCATCGTAATTTTCTTGATTCATGAAGTTTTCGAATTCTACAACGGTATGTGTCGCTTCTAGGTCGGGATAATCAATCAATAAAACCAATACTTTATGAGTCCCTTGCGTTGGAAAGGCCAAATCAATTTCTGGATCGTTATCTGCAGATGTATCCATGATACGTGCATTTGATAACTCTTTGGCAGTAATGGTTGATCTGAGGTGCTTATCCTGCTTATCAAGAAAGTTTTGCTTATCTAGATTTTGACCATTCTCTACAACTAAGAATCCAGAGGAAACTAATTGTCCGTTATTTTTTTGTGCGTATTCATAAACCCCATCTATATTTTTTACTATACTGTACCCATCCAAAGTTTCGGTCCAAGAGTTCTTCATACTGCCCTTACCTATAATACTAATTTTAGTACCGTCAGGTTGGGTGATCTCAATCGCATAGGGTGAAGCGGGACAATCTGAAACAGAAATTTGTGCCTTAGTTTCAGACATAAATACAAAAAAAAGTAGCGCGAAAGTTGTGAGGAAGGTTTTCATAAAAGCAGTTTTGAGGAGAGAAAAGCAGTTTTAATGAGTTAAATTAGAAAAAATCTGTCAATTAATCGTAAAATACTAACATTATCGGTATCCTTTTCAATTATGCTTATTTTATGTTAAAACTTACAACCATCAAAGGATTAGATATGATTTAGAAAATAAATAACTTTATACCGGTATCCATTCATATAATTATTGGCTTGAAATAAAATGATTATCTCTAGATTAGTCACCCATGATTCATCCTTTTAAAAGTTAAAATTATTTTACTATGAAAAAGCACTTCATACATTTCCTTTGTTTTTTATTGATTTTATCACCTATTTTGGCTCAAAAAATCAGCAAAGATAAAAAAGCGATCATCCTCGCCTTAGATCAAAAAGAAGCTTTTTATCAAAAGACCGCGTTAACCATATGGAATTATGCTGAGATTGGTTATCAAGAATATAAAAGCTCTCAACTCCTCCAAGATATACTTAAAAATGAAGGTTTCACCCTCGAGGTGGGTGTAGCAGGGCTACCTACAGGGTTTGTGGCTTCCTATGGTTCAGGAAAACCGGTCATCAGTATGTTGGCTGAATTTGACGCGCTTCCTGGAGTATCTCAAGAAGCCGTTCCTTTTAGAAAAGAAAGAGCAGATGGCCATTTATCAGGGCATGCTTGTGGTCATCATCTGTTCGGTACAGGTATTGTTTCTGCAGCCGTAGAAGTAAAAAATTGGATGCAAAATAACAAAATAAAGGGTACACTTCGCATACATGGCACCCCTGCTGAAGAAGGTGGATCTGGCAAAGTTTACATGGCCCGTGAAGGTTTATTTGATGATGTAGATATGTCGATGTATTGGCATGCCGGAAATCAAAACTCTGTTCGAGTGGCATCCAACCTCGCCATTGCCTCTGTTAAGTATCGATTTAAAGGCATATCGACACATGCTGCAGGAGCACCAGAGCGAGGAAGAAGCGCTTTAGATGGAGTAGAAGTCATGAATTATATGATGAATATGATGCGTGAACACATACCCTCAGCTAGTCGAATACATTATGTCATTACAAAGGGCGGAGAAGCTCCTAATGTTGTACCTGCCCATGCTGAAGTCTATTATTTCTTTAGACATCCTGACATGCGTGTGGTAAAAGACCTTTTAGATAGATCTATAAAGGCAGCTGAGGGTGCTGCAATGGGTACAGGCACTTCTATGAGTTATGAAATGACTGGAGGCTCCTTCAATATTCTGCCTAATAAAATATTATCAGAAGTCGTCCATGCTAATCTGGAGATGGTGGGCGGCGTGGACTATACGGAAGAAGAGCATCTTTTTGCTGAAACACTAATGAATACCTTCAATTCTGAGGGCCTCTCTCCGGAAATGGCTGCTTCAGTAGCGCCCTTTTCCATTTCAGAAATTGCCGGAAATTATTCTACCGATGCGGGTGATGTAAGCTGGATTGTCCCGCTCGTAAGTATGTCTGCAGCGACTTGGCCCCCCGGCACACCCGGACATAGCTGGCAAGCCGTAGCGGCAGGCGGAACTTCTATGGGTATCAAAGGAATGACGGTAGCATCCAAAACTATGGCCATGACGGCTATAGACCTCTTCGAAAATCCAGCGATCATTGAAAAAGCTAAATTGGAATTATATAAAAGGCGAGGTAATCAATTTAAATATGAGCCCATGATTGGTGATCGCGCACCAGCATTAGATTATGCTGGGAAACATTAAAAAAACCGATCTCCGCTTTTAACTATAGGTCTTCTGTAAGAGAAACCTTCAGATAGCCACGTACAAGAGAACTATTTAAATGCAGTACACCAAAATGAATTCTATCAAAAATAATACCTTTTAAAGGCCTCTATCGCTTCATATTCTGCTAAGCCCAATTGATGATATCTATTGGCTGTTTCTTGATTTCGATCAGCTGCACGCTGCCAAAATTCTCTTTCGTCACTTCCTGGAAAAACAGCCGTATCTTTTTGTGATTGATGCTTGAAAATGGCTTTCTTTTTTCTGAGCACCTCACTCGGACTTAAAGGAACGGCCATTTCTATTTCTTCCACCGACCATTCTTGCCACGCTCCTCTATACAACCATAACCAACAATTACTCATAAAAGATGATTTCTTAAGCGATTCTATGGACTTAAAAATAGCATCTAAGCAAACTCGGTGAGTTCCATGAGGATCTGAAAGATCTCCCGCAGCATATATTTGATCTGGTTTAATGGCTGTGATCAACTCCGTTATGATCTCAATATCCGCATCACCAATTGGGTTTTTTTCTATGGCCCCAGTTTCATAAAAGGGCATGTCAAGGAAATGGACATGCTCATCTGGAATGCCCACGTATCTACAAGCGGCTTTCGCTTCTCCCCTACGAATCAATGATTTAATATTTTGTACAATATCAGTATCAATTTCTCCAGACTTTTTATTACTTATGGCTTGAAGAACTTTTTTATACAAGGAGTTAGTCTTTGCCGGTTGATCCTCATAATTGTTCTTTAGATCTACATAAAAATCTGCAAACCGAACAACTTCTTCATCAAAGACGGCAATATTTCCAGAGGTTTGATAGGCGACATGAACCTCATGTCCTTGATCAACCAAGCGTAAAAATGTTCCTCCCATAGAAATGACATCATCATCGGGATGTGGACTGAAAATAATGATCTTCTTTTTGGCAGGAAGCGCTCTTTCAGGTCTGTAAGTGTCATCCACGTCTGGTTTACCCCCGGGCCAACCCGTTATCGTATGCTGGAGCTTATTAAATATCTTAATGTTAATATTATATGCCGTATCGTTTTCTATAATCAAATCACCCATCCCATGATCACTGTAATCTCGAGCGGTCAATTTCAAAATAGGCTTTGTTAACTTTTCACACAACCAGATCACCGCTCGTTTCGTTAATTCAGGGTTCCAATCTATAACACCCAGAGTCCATGGGATTTTTCTTCGCGATAATTCAGATCCTGCTGCTGCATCTAAAATAAAGGATGTATTGGGGTGAAATTGTAAATAGCTTGCGGGAACGTTGTCTGATGGTGAGTTTTCAATCGCTTGAGCTACAATGCCAGCCTTGGTCTCGCCCCAAGCCATAATGATGATACGCCGGGCTTTCATAATAGTCCCTACGCCCATGGTTATAGCTTTAATGGGTACATTTTCTTCACCAAAAAAATCACTGGCCGCATCCATTCGAGTAATCGAATCTAAGTTTACCAATCGCGTCATCGATTGAGATGAAGATCCTGGTTCGTTAAACCCGATATGACCCGTCCGTCCAATACCCAAAATTTGAATATCCAAACCACCATACTTATCTATTTCCTCCTCATAACTGAAGCAAAAATCACCGACTGATGTTTTGCTCAGTGTACCCTCCGGTATGTGAATATTTTCAGGTTTTATATCAATATGATCAAAAAGCTGTTCATGCATGAACTTCACATAGCTCTGCAAAGCATTGGGATCCATAGGATAATATTCATCCAAATTAAAAGTAATCACATTTTCAAAACTCAAACCTTCTTCTTTATGCAGCCTAACTAACTCTTTGTAAACACTTTTAGGAGAAGACCCTGTCGCCAATCCCAATACACAAAACTCATCCAGAGATTGCTTTTCTCTTATCATATCAGCTATTTCAACCGCTATGGCTGTAGAGGCGGAAAATGAAGTTTCATACAGCTGTGTATGAATTTTCTCTTTTTTGGTGAAAGGTGAAGCCTCCCATTTTTCTTTGGTTAAAACCTTGTTATTCATTTTTTTCAGATAAAGGTGAATCCATTTTTTTTTAATTTAGGCTTCATTTAATTGCCATATCAACACAGAGGCGCCTAAAATAGCCCCCTCATGATCATCAAATTTCGATTTTTCAATCGTTATCTGATCGGGATAAACATTCAATAGATGATGATAGAAGGATTGACGTGTGGGTGCCAATAGCAGCTGATCTGCATGCGTAACCCCTCCCGCCAAATAAATATGCTGAGGATTGAATAAAGCCACCATATTGGCCAATGCCTTACCAAGGATTTCACCCGTTAAGATCAAGGCTCTTTTGGCAATTTCGTCCCCAGACAATGCCAATTCAGTAATCATTTTAGCATTTAAATGTGACATGGGTAAATCTAATAATGAACCTTTGTAACTATTAAATTCAGCTATTAATGAGGTCACTGTCCGAATCATGCCCGTTGCAGAGACATAAGTCTCAAGACATCCCTTTCTACCACAAGGACAAGATCTTCCAGAATCCTTTACTATTACATGCCCTAATTCTCCAGCAAAACCTTCCTTGCCCTTCAACAAACTCCCATTACAACAGATGCCTGCTCCGACACCCGTGCCCAGGGTTACCACAAAAAAATCTGACAACAAAGCATCATCAAAATGCTGATGGGCAAGAACTAAGAGATTGGCGTCATTGGTTAGCTTGACCGGAACCGAAAATGCCTGACTCAGTATTTGGATGATATCTAAAGAACCGTCCCAGTTAAGATTGGCAGCATAGGTTATGGTTTGGTTTTGCTCGTTGACACTTGGTGCTCCCATTCCTATCCCCAAAAATCCTTCCGTATCATCGCTGATAATAGTTTTGATCACGCCTATCAAATGTTCAAGAAAAGTAGTAGCATTCCCATAGTCAGCGGTTTTCAACATCTGATTTTTTAGGACTTCTCCCGATGCACTTATTTGACCAATCCGAGTATGGGTTCCTCCCACATCAATACCTATCACATATTTATTCAACATTTATTTTCTTATTTGAGCATGATAGATTTTGTTAACGAATATTTCATGGTTCGCATAGTTATAAAATCTTATTAAAAATAAGTCAAAAAATAAAAACTTAATTAAATAAATTATACCAACAACAATATTTATATTACCAACTGCAAATGTTTAGTTTAACAATTTATTTTAACGATTTGTATATGATAAATGGCATAATAATTGGAAATGATGAAATAAAAAGGACCTACCTCATCCATTTGATCGATCAATATTCAGATTTAGATATTATAGAAAACACAGATTCATTAAAAAATTTACAAAATAGCATCCAAAACTATTCCATTGATTTCATTTTTCTATTTGATGATTTTGATGAGATTGACGTATTTGACTTAGTCAATTGCTGGCATTCAGAAATCGGAGTTATTATGATTTCAAAGACACCAGAATTAGCGGCGAAATGCTATGCATATCGCAACATCATAGACTTCTTGACACTCCCTCTTGACGCCGCAAGGTTCATGAAATCAGTTGCTAAAATTTATTCTACTCAGCCATTGAAATCGACCTTAACAGCCGAGGCATCTCAGGAAGATCACCTATTTGTAAAGACAAACAAAAAGCTTAAGCGAATCAACTATAGTGATATATTGTTTATAGAGGGATTAAAGGATTATATTTTAATAAGGACTTTGTATGAAGAATATGTTGTCCATGCAAATATTGGAAATTTTACCAACCATTTACCCCGAGATAGATTTATGAGAATACACAAGAGCTATACCATAGCTATAGGTCATATTAAAACGGTCACCTCAAATGAAATGGAGATTGGGCCTCATCTTATCCCTATAGGTCGTTCCTATCAAGAGAAAACTTTATCCCTATTAAATATAAAAAAAATAAAAGATGTTCAATAACAACGGTGTCATCAACCTATAATTACAAATCGTAGTCCATAAAAAAAGCCATTTAAATTAATTGAATGGCTTTTCTATACTTTTCTTTCAGAATTATTTTTTGGCTGTTTCGACGATCGCCTTGAAAGCTTCTTCATTGTTCATGGCCAAATCAGCAAGTACCTTTCTATTGATTTCGATACTCTTCTTCTTAAGTAATCCCATAAATTTAGAATAACTCAAGTCATATTGTCTTGCACCTGCATTGATACGCTGTATCCACAAGGCTCTAAACTCTCTCTTTTTAACTTTTCTATCTCGATAAGCATATTGCCATCCTCTTTCAATGGCGTTCTTTGCTACCGTCCAGACATTTTTCCTTCTGCCAAAATAACCTTTGGCATACTTCATCATTTTTGTTCTTCTTGCCTTTGAGGCTACATGATTAACTGATCTCATTTTATCTATTTATTTTTAACAATTGGTGGTAACGTACACTTAAAACCAATCATTGGGTTATACATTTGAACCTATCAGATATGCAACATTAATTTTACGTTGTTTTCATCTGCTTTATGAACCAAACCTGCTTGTGTAAGATTGCGTTTTTGCTTGGTTTCTTTTTTAGTCAAAATATGACTCTTAAAAGCGTGCTTACGTTTGATTTTTCCTGAACCGGTCAGTTTAAATCTCTTTTTTGCACTTGAATTTGTTTTTACTTTAGGCATTATTTAATCGTTTACTTCTGCTTAGGTGATAACATTAAAAACATTCTTTTTCCCTCTAACTTAGGGAATTGTTCAACTTTTGCTGATTCTTCAAGAGATTGGGCGAATTTCAATAAGAGTATTTCACCCCGCTCTTTAAAAACAATTGACCTTCCCACAAAGTGAACATAGGCTTTAACCTTTGACCCCTCATGTAAAAACTTTTTAGCATGATTTAGCTTAAAACCAAAATCATGATCGTCCGTGTTAGGTCCAAATCTAATTTCCTTAATCACCGTTTTCTGGGCCTTAGATTTGATTTCTTTTTGCTTCTTTTTTTGCTCGTACTTAAACTTAGAATAATCAGTTATTTTACAAACAGGAGGGTCCGCTTTAGGTGATATTTCAACTAAATCTAAACTTTGCTCCTTGGCTAAATTTAGAGCAACATTTAACGGGTAAACATCTACTTTGACATTTTCTCCTACTACTCTCACCATTGATGCTGATATTTTATCGTTGACCTTGTAAGGTTCTTCAGCACGACCTCTATAAGGTCTTTTTGTTATTTGTCTACTAATTGCTTTGTTTTTACTGGTTGAACATCTAAAAAATGAATCGCAAATATCATCAAATTAAATATGTATTAAAAAACTTCTACTCAAAAAAGCAGAAAATTTATCAAAAAATGGCTTTTGAAGGAGGAATAAAAACTAAAGGTTTGCAGTAACTCTCAAGATTTTAAATAGTCTTTAGATTTCTATCTTCTTTTTAAACATCTCTAAAAACTCATTTAAACTAAAAGATCCTAAATCTCCTGCTCCATGAGCTCTCACTGACAGGGTATTTTCTGCGGACTCCTTGTCTCCCACAATGAGCATGAAAGGTATTTTCTTCACCTCAGCATCCCTGATTTTTTTTCCTATCTTTTCGTCTCGTCGATCTGTAAAGCCTTTTAGATCGTGTTCTTGCAACTGTAGAAATACTTTTTCCGCATAATCATGATACTTTTCAGAAATAGGTAGCATAGCGAACTGCTCAGGCGCTAACCAAAGGGGCAAATTTCCCGCTGTATTTTCAATGAGAATGGCAATAAATCTTTCGAGTGAACCGAAGGGGGCTCTATGAATCATTACAGGACGATGCTTCTGGTTATCCGCACCAACATATTCCAATTCAAAGCGCTCTGGCAACGTATAATCAACTTGTATGGTTCCTAATTGCCACTTTCTACCAATGGCATCTTTAACCATAAAATCTAATTTTGGACCATAAAACGCAGCTTCTCCGGTTTCTATCACGGTATCAAGTCCTTTTTCTTTGGCTACATCCTGTATCGCCGTTTCGGCAATATTCCAATTCTCATCTGTCCCGATGTATTTCTCTGGAGTTGATAGGTCCCTTAAAGATACTTGCGCAGTAAATTCAGGAAAACCCAAGGCCTTCAAGACGTACAAGGTTAAATCGATGACCTTTGAAAACTCTTCTTTTACTTGATCTGGTCTACAAAAAATATGAGCATCATCCTGTGTAAAGCCTCGAACCCTAGTCAGACCATGGAGCTCACCACTTTGCTCATACCGATACACGGTTCCAAACTCAGCATAACGTACAGGAAGCTCTTTGTATGACCTCGGCTGAGACTTGTAAATCTCGCAGTGGTGAGGACAATTCATAGGCTTCAACAAAAACTCTTCATCCTCAGAAGGCGTAAGAATGGGTTGAAAAGAGTCCTTACCATACTTTTCATAATGACCTGATGTGATGTAGAGCTCTTTCGTACCGATGTGAGGAGTGATCACCGGATCGTATCCAGCTTTCGCCTGCGCCTTTTTGAGAAAACTCTCTAACCTTTCACGCAAGACGGCACCCTTGGGTAACCAAAGCGGAAGTCCCTTGCCTACTTTTTGGGAGAACGTAAAAAAACCTAACTCTTGCCCAATTTTCCTATGGTCTCTTTTTTTCGCTTCTTCTAAAAGGGCTAAATATTCCTTGAGTTCTTTTTGCTTGGGAAATGAGATACCATAGAGTCTGGTAAGTTGTTTCCTTTTTTCATCTCCGCGCCAATACGCCCCCGCAATATTTAAAATTTTAACCGCCTTAATAAAACCTGTATTAGGAATGTGAGGGCCCTTACATAAATCCGTAAAATCACCTTGGGTGTAAAAAGTAATCTCACCATCTTTTAAATTTTCAATCAGTTCAAGTTTGTACTCATCGCCTTTTGCTTCAAAATAGTCAACCGCATCCTGTTTTGAAATTGATTTTCTTAAAAATTCATTTTTCTGACGGGCCAATTCCAACATTTTTTCTTCAATAAGAAATAATTGCTCCCCATCAAAAACCATTTCACCGAAATCAACATCATAATAAAAGCCACTGTCGATGGCAGGTCCGATACCTAATTTCACTCCTGGGTACAAGGATTCCAAAGCCTCGGCCATCAAATGAGCGGAAGAATGCCACATCGTCGCTTTTCCATCAAGGTCCTTCCAAGTCAATAATTCAAGAGACGCATCGCTATTGATTAACGTCGAAGCGTCCACAGTGGTGCCATTCACTTTGGCCGCTAAAACATTACGAGCCAAACCTTCACTGATCTCAAGAGCAACATCCATGGGCGTAACTGGACCAGGATATTCTTTCTCGCTTCCATCCGGTAATGTAATTATGATAGGTTGTGTACTCATGAATTTTTTTTAAATTGATGCTTTTTCTTTTGAATTAACCCTGCTTCAAACGCCAGTAATATTTTGGCAAATATGCAATGATTTAAATTTTAAATAATTTTTTTTCGGCATTAATTATTCTTCACTCATAAGCGCATTGTTTTGTTTTTTAAGTGATTTGACCTTATTCAAGTTAAAAACGGCACGTAACTTTCTAGAAACCTTCAAATAATACTTCACCCAAACGCTGAGAATTACAGGAATTAATTGCCTCCCTATGGGTAACTGATTTGAGCGAATACGTTTTGCTTGGAAGTAAAAATGGAAACATTCCCTCTCAATTCTTAATCAAATGAATTTTAGTAAGGCATAGTGGAGCACCAAACGAGATAAAAAGGTGAAAAGACTTAATTCTGAAAAGTAATCTTCGAAAGACTTAGATCTTCCCTTTCAGCTCACCTTTCAATCCTATCACATTTTTTTGAATATCTAAAACAATGTCTGTCAACTTATCGATCGAAATTTCTTTGGAAGCATCGGGATCTGGAAAATCTATGCTAATGAAAGCCCTCGCTTCCCAAATCTCTTCTACATCTTCAGGGGCAATTTCATAGGCAGAATAAGCCTGATTATCAGAGACCAAGTATAATTTACCTCGATCATTCAAATAATTAAATATTCGTTTATATACAATGCCCTCATTCAGGGTAATGAGCACATAGGTTTTTCCATTTTTAATGTCAGTAACAGAATCAATATACTTCCCGACAACAATACTGCCTGGGGTTAAGGGAAGCATTGAATCACCCACAATTTCAAAGGCCCTATAAGTCGCATTTTTTGCCAACATAGGCAATTGGAATTTGGGCAATTCTGAGATGAATTCGGGATCTGAAAACCCATTCAAGTAGCCTGCTGAAGCTTTCTGGTGAATTAATTCAATATTTTCATTCTCTTGCTTATCCATCGTAATGGATAAAATCTTAATTTTTTCCTTTTGAAATTTAATTGACTTTAAGGTTGTTTGATCTCCGACAATAAGGCCATCCACAGTCACGTTCAATACTTTGGATATTTTAGACAAATTTTGCAATCGAGGCTCTGCCCTACCTTCTTCATAAGCCCCCACTAAAGAACGCTTGATCCCTAATTCCTGCGCAAACTGCTCTTGGGTGTACCCCGCTTTTTTTCTTAAAAATTTTAGATTTTCGGCTATGGACATGTCATATGGGTCTAAGTGTATGCTTAAAAATGTTACTGATCAAATATGATGAAATTTAAATCTAAATCTGAAGATTTACCTATGGAATAAAGATGCGTCTGTCTAAAATCCTTTTGACCTTGAATAAGGGATAATTTATTTCTTATTCTCAAAACAACTTCTTTCAAGGTACAGGCCGCATCTACCAAAACGTAGCCATAAAAAGGTTTGTTTTGTTTTAGACGTGCAAAAAACTTCACTTGAAAATTACCTGAAATTAACCTCTTAGATTCTATTTTGAGATCATAATGATCGTTCATTATTAAAGACGTCCCTACATCATCTACTTCCATTGATCTTATTTTTTTACTATTATTATTAGCAATAATAGTAAAAATATTAGTAAAAACCAGTGATTTTATAAAAACATTTATTTGTCGCTCCTCAGGCTTCAAAGGAAATATTTTCATTAATAATACGCCAAAATTAAAATTCAAAATCTCCTATTCACTTAATTTGCAATTATAAACGCGCATTCATGAGAAAAACAGCCATCGTCATAGGAACGGGTATCGCAGGTCTTGCATCAATTTTAAGACTGTTACAAAAAGGTTATCGGGTGAAAGCTTTTGAAACCAATGACTATGTGGGTGGCAAAATCACTAGTTTTCACAACAAAGGTTATCGATGGGACATGGGGCCTTCGCTATTTACCATGCCGCAATACGTCAATGAATTATTTGAATTGTTTGGAGAAAACCCCCAAGACCATTTTAATTATACTAGAAAGAAGGTCCTCTGTAATTATTTTTGGGAAGATGGTACCACCTTTTCCGCAAAATCGGATCCATCATTGTTTGTCAATGAAGTCAGTCAGGTTTTTAAGGTTGATCCTATGATTATTACAGAATATTTGAAAAAGTCTAAACTCAAATATGACCTTACGGCACCCATATTTCTTGAAAAATCACTGCATCGTTGGGCTACTTATTTTTCCTTTACTACGATCAAGGCTTTATTTAATAGTGTTCACCTAAATTTATTTGAGTCTCTTAATCAACTTAACCAACGAACATTAAAAAATAAGAAACTGATCCAGTTTTTTAATCGATTTGCGACTTACAATGGCTCTTCACCTTATAAAACCCCTGGCATTATGTCCATGATTCCCCATTTAGAAATGGGCTTAGGTACCTATTTTCCTAAGGGAGGTATGCATGAGATCAGTCAAAGCCTCTATCGTTTGTGCCAATCGAAAGGAGCCGAATTTCAGTTATCCAATGCGGTAACAGAAATTCTTCATGACGGAAGCAAAATCACGGGTGTTGTGGCAGGGTCACAGAAACATGAAGGTGATTTGATTGTGTGCAACATGGATATTTACGCCACCTATCAACGGCTACTTAAAGATGTTATCAAACCCAAAAAGACCCTTGCTCAAGAGCGCTCAAGCTCAGCCTTAATATTTTATTGGGGCATCAAAAAGACCTTTGAACCCCTCGATCTTCATAATATTTTGTTCAGCGAATCCTATGAAGAAGAATTCAAGCATATTTTTGAAAGGAAAACCCTCATTGATGATCCTACCATTTACATCAACATCTCAAGTAAGGAAGAAAAAAAAGATGCGCCCGAAGGCTGTGAGAACTGGTTTGTAATGATTAATTGCCCAGGCAATTTCAACCAAGACTGGGAGCAAATAAAAAAGGAAGCCCGCCAAAATATTATTAAGAAAATAAATCGAACACTCAACGTACATATTGAAGATTATATTGAAGCCGAAGAAATTCTAGATCCCATCAAAATAGAATCAAAAACAAGTTCACATCAAGGTGCCCTTTATGGTGCTTCAAGTAATAATAAATTTGCTGCCTTTTTACGACATCCCAATTTCTCAAAGCAATTAAAAAATTTGTATTTCTGCGGGGGATCTGTACATCCCGGGGGAGGTATTCCTTTGTCCTTATTATCTGCTAAAATTGTAGGTGAACAGATTACTAGCCTCAAATGAACCTGATCCAAAAACGTATGCCTTCAAGGAGTACCCTTTTTATATGTGTCCTTTACATTATTCATTTCTCAGCTCTCATGGGTATATATTTAGGATATATTCAATGGTTCCTTAGTAAAACATGGGCCATACTTTTCTTAATATTTTTGGTTCTATGGGATGGTCTACCCAAAAAAAGCATCAAAATATCTTGGCCCATACCGGCCGTTTTTTTTATTGGATTTATGGCCGAATGGTTAGGTGTTAAGTTTGGTTTTTTATTTGGGGATTATAGTTATGGTGCTAATTTGGGGATGAAGCTAGATGATGTTCCCATAATAATGGGGATTAATTGGGTCATTTTATCTTTAGCATCACGCGGGATTATTCAAAGATTTTTTAAAGTTCCTGTCATGAAAATATTAGTTTCTTCGGTACTCATGGTTAGTCTTGATATTCTAATAGAATCCCTCGCACCACAACTTGACTATTGGTCTTTTGATACGATGGTCGCACCGCTCAGCAATTATATTGGATGGCTTATTTATTCAATACTGATTCAAAGCCTGTTGGAACTTGTCCAATTCAAGGGACATTTTAAAATTTCCCTACATATTTTAATCATTCAATTGCTCTTTTTTGGAAGCCTTTATTTCCTTTTTTAATTCTTTAAATATATTAATTCCTGATTTAAGAAAAAGCAAAAAAAAAGCCGCTTGCACCCCTACAAACGACTTTCAAATAAACAACATTAACTTAATAAATTGCTGTAGGAGAAGGAATCGAACCTCCACGAAGTGGTTAGACACATACGAGCTCCATATGTGCTTTATCCCGAACCTTCACCCCCGAGATAGGAGGGCATGTCTGCCAGTTTCATCATCCTACAATAAATTTCTTTTTGACCTTGATCAATAAAGAAATGCAATTCAAAATTAAGTATTATTTGCGTTATATTAAAAATAATTTAATAAATTTGGATAATATTTATAGACAAGTCAGATATATAGTCATAATTTTACATAATTAACAAAAAACAACTTTAAGATGAGTAAAAATTACGAAATTGATAACGTAGATCTCAAAATACTTAATATTTTGATGGAAGATGCCAAAATACCCTACACAGAAGTAGCAAAAAGAGTCTTTGTGTCAGGGGGTACTGTACACGTTAGAATGAAAAAACTAGAGGAGATGGGGATTGTGACTGGCACAACACTTAAAATGGATTACTCAAAATTGGGATTTGATGTAACCTGCTTTATGGGCATTTATCTACTTAAAAGTTCTCTTTACGATTCCGTAGTGAATAACTTAAAAGAAATTCCAGAGATCGTGAAAGTTCACTATACAACAGGTAACTACAATATTTTCATAAAAATACATTGCAAGGACACCCGGCACCTTAAAGATGTCTTACATGATAAGATTCAAAAAGTTGAAGGAATCGAACGTACGGAAACATTTATAAGTTTGGAGGAAAGCCTGAACAGGCATTTGTCTTTTTCTTGAGGATAAATCATACTCCCTAAAAAAGATATGCCATCGATTTTAGTTTTTAGGACAAACGGAAAGTAATGAGCTTATTCTGAGACATATCATAATTATAGTTAATAAATGATATTTTTTTCTCCTTATTTAGAATGTGTATGAATAAGTGATTAAATTTGCAACCTAAATGAGAAGAAGGATAGATGAGTACAGATGATCAGATTTTAGAAGAATTTACCTCCAAAGAATATGAGCATGGTTGGTCTGTTGATTTTGAAGCAGATGAAGCTCCGATGGGCCTCAATGAGGATATTGTAAAATTTATATCACACAAAAAAAATGAGCCCGAATGGCTGCTTAACTGGAGACTCAAGTCCTTTCGGCATTGGTCCCAGTTGGAAGAGCCTAAATGGTCCAATGTTCATTATCCTAAAATAGATTACCAAGCTTTAAAATATTATTCAGCCCCAAAAAAAGGCGGTAAAATAAAAAGTTTGGATGAACTTGATCCTGAAATGATCAAAACATTTGAGCGACTAGGTATATCATTGAACGAACAAAAACGTTTATCAGGAATCGCAGTGGACGCTGTAATTGATTCGGTGTCTGTAGCTACCACGTTCAAAGAAACACTCTCGGAATTAGGGATTATTTTTTGCTCATTCAGTGAAGCCGTACTTGAACATCCGGAACTCATTAAAAAATATTTAGGTTCAGTAGTCCCTGCGGCCGATAATTATTACGCGGCGCTCAACTCTGCTGTGTTTTCGGATGGCTCTTTTTGTTACATCCCCAAAGGCGTTAGATGCCCCATGGAGCTTTCTACGTATTTTAGAATCAATGCGGCCAATACAGGGCAATTTGAAAGAACGCTGATTGTTGCTGAGGACGATAGCTATGTGAGCTACCTCGAGGGATGTACCGCGCCGATGCGAGATGAAAACCAACTGCATGCGGCCGTAGTAGAAATTTATGCAGCAAAGAATGCTGAGGTAAAATATTCTACTGTTCAAAACTGGTATCCAGGAAATAAAGAAGGTGTAGGTGGTATTTACAATTTTGTCACCAAAAGAGGAATTTGTGCTGGAGATCATGCCAAAATTTCTTGGACTCAAGTTGAAACAGGCTCTGCTGTCACATGGAAATACCCCTCTTGTATCTTGAAGGGTGATTATTCCGTAGGAGAATTTTATTCCGTTGCGGTGACCAACAATTATCAGCAAGCCGATACGGGAACTAAAATGATTCATTTGGGAAAGCATACCAAATCAAGAATCGTATCCAAAGGGATTTCGGCAGGAAAGTCTCAAAACTCTTACAGAGGTCACGTAAATATTTCAAAAAGAGCGACCCATTCAAGAAATTTTTCTCAGTGCGATTCATTACTAATGGGAAATCAATGTGGTGCGCATACCTTTCCTTACATTGATGTTGAAAATAGTAGTTCTCAAATTGAACATGAGGCTACTACCTCTAAAATTGGTGAAGATCAAATCTTTTACTGTAAGCAAAGAGGACTTGACGAAGAAAGCTCTGTTGCCTTAATCGTGAACGGATTTGCCAAGGAAGTAATGAATAACCTACCCATGGAATTTGCTGTGGAAGCACAGAAATTATTGGCACTTACCCTTGAGGGGAGTGTAGGATAAAAATAAATAGCAAGTCAGTAGAACAAATCAAATGATATCCATAAAAAATCTCCATGCAAATATCGAGGGTAAAGAGATCCTCAAAGGCATTAACTTAGAAGTCGAAGCCGGGGAAGTACATGCAATAATGGGTCCTAATGGGTCTGGGAAAAGCACCTTGGCCTCCGTATTAGCGGGGAGAGATGGTTATGAAATCACGGAGGGCAGTATTGTTTTTGAAAACAAAAACCTCCTTGATTTAGAAGCTGAAGAACGGGCAAGGGAGGGTATCTTTTTAGCCTTTCAATATCCCGTTGAAATCCCGGGCGTCAGTACTACAAACTTCTTAAAAACTGCGATGAATCAAATTCGTCAACATCGAGGTGAAAAAATTCTAGATGCGGTTGCTTTTCTGAAACTGATGAAGGCTAAAATGAAACTTGTTGAAATCGATCAAGCACTACTCAGTCGATCATTGAATGAAGGTTTTTCTGGAGGCGAGAAAAAAAGAAATGAAATTTTTCAAATGGCTATGCTAGAACCCAAACTAGCCATCCTTGATGAAACAGATTCAGGACTAGATATTGATGCCTTGAGGATTGTGGCACATGGTGTCAATAGTTTGAAATCAAAAGATAATGCAAGTATTCTCATTACCCATTACCAACGACTCCTTGACTATATTGTACCTGATTTTGTTCATGTCTTGTTCAACGGAAAAATTGTAAAAACCGGAGACAAATCCTTGGCAGTGGAACTGGAGGAAAAAGGTTATGATTGGATCAAAGCTGAACATGGTTCGCTAGAGACCATTTAATTTTATAATGGATATATCTGTGATCAATAGTATACAAGACCAATTTAATAAAAATGAAGCGACCTATCTGTCTTCTTCATTGTCCCATAGAAAATCTGCGCTAGATTTTGCATTACTTCATGATTTTCCCGGTCGAAAAGATGAAGAATATAAGTATACCCCCATCAATCGAATTTTGAAAAAAAATTTCGATTTTGAAAAAATCGTAACCTTAAAGACAACTGCGCTCCATTTTGAAGATCATTTTTACAAATTAAAAGGTAATCATTTGGTCTTTCTCAATGGGAACTACCTACCTGCCCGATCGGAACTACTCAATGATGTTTGCTGTCAATCAGCAACAGATTCAGACCAAAGCTTCAAGGACGTCTTTGATGCACTCAATGTGGCATTTTGTGAAGATACTTTAAAAATTGAGGTGAGTGAAAACTATCGACCTCAACCCTTTTTCATTTATTATTTTTACGATAGTGAGCAAGGCCAAGTATTTGGTAATCCAAACATTCAGATCACTGCGCATTCAAATACACACATTCAGATTCTCGAAAAAACCATCAGCACAGGAATTCATCCCGTTTTTATCAATAAAAAGGTGTCGGTAGATGTAAAAGCCAATGCTGAAGTAAACATAACGAAAATTCAAAATTACAAGAAACATGTTTTTCAGGTTTATAATCTCGAAGTAAACCAAGACACCCAAAGCAAGTTTAACAGTAATGTTTATTCCTTTGCAGGAGGATTAATTAGAAATAACCTCAGCATAAACCAATTGGGAGAGCATTGTGAATCGCACATGCATGGACTTTATCTCATTACTGGCCATACCCATGTTGACAATCACACGGCAGTGAATCATACTCAGCCCCACTCCTACAGTAATGAACTTTACAAAGGCATACTAGATGAAAATTCGCGGGCAGTTTTCAATGGAAAGATTTTTGTCCGACCTGAAGCACAAAAGACCAATGCTTTTCAGTCTAATCAAAATATAAACCTCTCTGATGAGGCAAGTATTTATACCAAACCTCAACTTGAAATTTGGGCAGATGATGTCAAATGTTCACACGGATGCACTGTCGGACAAATGGATGAAGAGGCACTTTTTTACTTAAGAGCCCGAGGCATTGGAAAAAACCAAGCCAAAGCCTTGATTCTCATCGCTTTCGCGAAACAATCTTTAGAATATATCCCTTTTGAATTCGTAAAGGAAGAAATTGATACACTCATCAGAAAACGATTGATTGGATGACATTGACTTTGAAAGACCAACTTGACCTAACCGCAATCAGAAAGCAATTTCCCGTTTTGGATCAATCGGTGAATGGTAACCCACTGATTTATTTTGATAATGCGGCCACGACACAGAAACCCCTTGCCGTTATCTCTGAGATCAGTAGATATTATACTGAGGACAACGCAAATATCCATAGAGGAATTCACACTCTGGCTGAGCGGGCAACGGCAGCTTATGAAAATACCAGAAAATCGATTGCCCAGTTTATCAATGCCAACGAGTCTGAGGAAATCATCTTTACCAAAGGCACTACAGACAGCATCAATTTGGTGGCGCATTCCCTAGGTGGGTCTCTACTAAAACCAGGTGATGAAGTATTGATATCTTGTATGGAACATCATTCTAATATTGTTCCATGGCAAATCATTTGTGAGAAGACCAAAGCTGTTTTGAAAATTATCCCTATCAATGATAAGGGAGAACTCATCTTTGAAGAGTTTTTGAATCTACTCTCAGAGCGTACCAAGATTGTATCAATGGTGCATATTTCTAATACATTAGGAACCATTAATCCTGTGAAAAAAGTCATTGCAGCAGCGCATAAATGGGGCGCAAAAGTGCTGATAGATGGTGCCCAAGCAACACCGCACAATAAGATTGACGTCAAATCATTAAATTGCGATTTTTATGCTTTTTCTGGACATAAAATGTATGGACCGACCGGAGTTGGTGTCCTTTACGGGAAAAGATCTCTATTAGAGGCCATACCACCCTATCAAGGAGGAGGTGAGATGATTAAAGAGGTAAGTTTCACGCAAACAACCTACAACGAAATTCCCTACAAATTTGAAGCAGGTACTCCTAATATCGCAGGTGTCACAGGTCTCAATAAAGCCATTGAATTCGTACAAAGTATTGGTTTAGACCAAATCAGCCATCATGAAAATGCGCTTTTGTTGAGAGCCACTACTCAGCTGAGTGAAATTGAAGGGTTTCAACCTATGGGTACCGCTTCGGAAAAGGCTTCTGTAATTTCGTTTAATATTGAGGGAGTACATCCATTTGATTTGGGTGTCTTATTAGATGCCAAAGGTATTGCCATTCGAACGGGACATCATTGTACGCAACCTCTAATGGACAGATTTAAAGTAGAAGGTACTGCGCGGGCCTCTTTTGCAATTTATAATACTTTTGAAGAAGTGGATCAGTTTGTATCAGCATTGAGTAACCTCATCAAAAAACTAAGATAAATGAATATCAAGGTTCGCCAGGAAGAGATAATTGAAGAATTTGGATTGCTTGAGGGTGATTTGGAAATGTCCATCAATTACCTCATTGAACTGGGGGATCAATTGGCGCCCTTTCCCAAAAATAACAAAAATGATGATTTTATTGTCAAAGGATGTCAGTCAAAAGTTTGGTTATTTGCACAAGAAGAAGATCAACGAGTAATTTTTCATGCCGATTCAAATACCGTAGTTACCAAAGGACTCGTCAGCTTATTGGTGAGGGTGCTTTCGGGTCATCGTGCAGAGGAAATATTAAATGAGGACATTTATTTTCCTGATAAGATAGGAATGGGTAGATTTATAGGTAGTCAAAGGTCAAATGGATTTTCAGCCATGATTAAACAAATGAAATTGTATGCCTTAGCCATCAACATAAAAGACAAAAAATGAGTGAACCTGTGAATAAAAAAGAGAATACAGATGCGCAAAATGCTCTTAAAGAAAAAATAGTTGATGCCATCAAATTGGTATATGACCCTGAAATTCCTGTGGATGTCTACGAATTAGGATTGATCTATGAAATCAATATTTTTCCCGTGAATAATGTCCATGTCCTCATGACTTTAACCTCCCCAGCATGCCCGAGCGCTGAAGAAATACCTGGGGAAATTGAAATGAGAATAAAAGAAGTAGAAGAAGTTAATGACGTCAATGTTGAGGTAACTTTTGAACCTCCTTACGTTGCAGAGATGATGTCCGAGGCGGCACAACTTGAATTAGGATTTTTGTAAATCAATATAAACTGAGAATAATATGTATCCAGAACATTTAGTAGCGCCCATGCGCGAAGAACTTACCAGTATCGGCTTTAATGAGTTAAAAACGGCTGAGGCCGTAGATGCGTTTATGACAGAACATAAAGGCACTTCCTTGGTGATGATCAACTCTGTGTGTGGTTGTGCAGCCGGCGCCGCCAGACCCGGTGTAGCCATGTCACTTGATGCCAGCACCAAGAAACCAGCAGAACTCACTACCGTATTTGCCGGTGCTGATATTGAAGCGGTTGCTAAAATGAGAGAGTACACCCTTCCCTACCCACCCTCGTCTCCAGCTATTGCCTTGTTTAAAGATGGTGAGTTAGTACATATGATCGAACGACACCATATAGAAGGAAGACCTGCGAAAATGATTGCAGAACATTTAGAGCAGGTTTACGAAGAATTTTGTTAGGATAAACTGCTTTTCAAAGAGATCCCGAGAGTATAGCCTAGGATCTCTTTTAATATACCTTGCTTACATATTTCATCATCCTTTTGCAAGCACATTTGTAGCTACTCCCCGCACTCTCAATGGAAAAGACATCGTTTGATCAACTCTTTATGGAATTGGCGGTCAATTTGGCCAGCAAATCACATTGTATCAAACGACATGTAGGGGCAGTACTGACCAAAGACACACGAATCATTTCTATTGGTTACAATGGGCCTCCAGCAGGCACCCACAACTGCGATGAAAAATGGCCTGAAAGTGGTTGTGAAAGTGATTCAAAGGGAGGTTGCTCTTTGGCTATACATGCTGAACAAAATGCCTTACTTTATGCTGTTAAGAACAACAGCTCGATAGAAGGAGCAACTTTATACGTTACTTTATCCCCTTGTCTGGCTTGCGCACGCATTATTTTGACCATGGGAGTTAAAAAAGTAATTTATTACAAATCCTATGCCGCATACAAGGGAATAGACAAGGACGAAGGCGTTGATTTTCTTCTTCAATTTGGAGTAGAAGTAGCAGCCTATAAAGGGGATATCAACCCCGTCCAAGATACTTTGGTTTAATAGCCATCCATATCACCTCCTCTATCACCTTCTCCACGATTTCCACCTCTCTTCTTCTTTTGATTGAGTCTATAAGTGAAGGACAAAGTGGCTTGACGGCGGCGGCGTTGATATTCATATTCGGTATAATAATTCTCAAGATCGGTAATACCTCTGTATTTTCTGGTATTAAATAAATCTCGAATGCTTAAAGAAAAGGTCCCATTTTTGTCCAATACATCTTTGGAGAAACCCAAGTCTAAGGACATCATTGACAAACGCTTCCCTTGGGTCGTATTTTCAGGTGCGCGGTACATCATATTGACCTGCGCATCAAAAAGATTCTTAAATTTTAAGTTATTACTCAATCTGGTTGAAAAGCTGTAAGCCTCAGCACTGAGTATTCTTGGAGCGGCATTCTCAACTAAAAGCGTTCCTTCTGTATTGGAATAGAAAAAATTAGCATTACCATTTAAATTCCACCATCTTGAGATCTCCAAAGAACCATTCATTTCTATACCCATAGAATTTCTCAAACCCAAATTTTCAGGTTTGGTAATGGTCACATTGTTTAAGCCGAGTGTATCGACAACTGAAGTGATCCGTTGTTCAATATTGGTACTGTGACGGTGATAAGCCCCGAAATAAAATGAGGATTTATCAAAATTTTGTAAGTATCCCAACTCATAAGAATCTGCATAACTAGGTTTTAGGTTGGGATTCCCTACCCAAAAATTTCGTGAATCAGAAATGGAAAAGAAGGGATTTAAACTCCACAACCGAGGCCTTTGTATTCTCCGACTGTAACTGGCTTGTAATTTATGCTTGTTGGCTAGATTATAGGTAATAAAGGCACTGGGAAAAAAATTGGCATAATTTTGATTGTTCTTCTGATTAGTATTCAACAACTCTGTACTCACATCACTGATTTCATATCTGGTCCCAATTTGATAAGATAACTTCTCAAATTCATTGTTGAAAATGGCATAAAAAGCATAGATGTTTTCATCATAATTGAAATCATTAGATAAATCCGTGTTCTCTATATATAACTCGCCATCATCACTGTTCTGAACGATATAATTATTGAATATCTCTCTAAAGGTCAATCTTGAGCCCAATTCAAACGAACCAACATCACCCAATGGATGAAAATAATCTGTTTGAAACATCATCCTTTTTTCACCTTCGGAGTTTCCCGAACTCATGTAACCTGATGTTTTAAAATCAGTTTCTTCGATGCCTCTGAAGTCCTCTACTACACTGGACCCTCCTACTTCGCTGTTGTCTTGACTCTGGAAGTCCAACGTTAATTTGTGACCTTTACGTTGAAAGTTCTTTTCTAAATTTAAACCGTACTCTAAGTTCTGATCGTCTTCCACCTGCTGATCATCCCTCAGTAATTGACTGAAATTATCCAGCTGATCGTAATCATTGTAGGTCATTTTAGTGAAATTATCTTCATCCGAGAAACGAAAAAGATAATAAGCGGTCAATGTGGTTGATTTATTGATGAAAAAATCCGCACCAAATCTCGAACTGTAATTTAGACCCCCGCGTGCCATGTCTCTGTCGACATTGGTTCTGTAGCTGGTATCTGGATAATTAAATTTTTGGTTGGAAAAAGCTGTTCCTGGAGCATTGCGATAGCTCCCACCGAAATTGGTAAATAAGTTCACCCATTTTCGACGCAAATTAATACTTACCGAACCCCCATGATTGTCCGGATAACCTGTATTCACAGAAAAACTTCCGTTGAGTCCTTTGGCTCGTTCTTTCTTTAAAATAATATTGATGATGCCTGCTTGACCCTCAGCGTCATAACGTGCCGAAGGATTGGTAATGATTTCTACGCGTTCAATTAAATTTCCTTGAAGTTGTCTCAGCGCATCTGAACTGGACAGCCCAACCAGACCTGAAGGCTTGCCATCAATGAGTATCTTCACATTGTTACTCCCTCGCAAACCCACATTGCCATCTACGTCGACGGCTACTGAGGGCAAATTATCTAAAATGTCGGCAGCACTACCTCCGAGATTACTTAAATCTTTCCCGACATTGTAGACTTTCTTATCTAACTGCAATTCCATTTGGGTTCTTTCACTCTGCACCACAACTTCATCCAACTGTTTGGTATCTTGATCCAAGATCAATTGGCCTAGATTTATTTTGTTGGGATCATTGCTGGATATGGTTACCTGCATCGTTTTAGACTTATAAGTTAAAAACTGAATTTGCAATTCATATGCTCCTGGAGCCAGCTCAAGATCAAATCCCCCTTTTTGATCGGAAAGCGCTCCTCCAACTAAACTTGAATCCGAAGATTGAAACACACTCACAGTGGCAAACTCAACAGCCTCTTGTGTATCTCCATCTATAATAAAACCAGCAATGACTTTTTTTATCTTGGGTGCACGCTGATTTTGAGCCATTAATTGGAACCCGAAAATCATTAATATTAGGGTGCAGAGATAGTTTATCATTTTATTCATTTTTATAATTAAAATACAAGTCTAAGATTGAAATCTGATAAAATTCTGAGGCCTCTCGTTTGGCAAAAAATATTGATAAAAAAAAAGATAACGAATAAGGGTACTTAGAAATTCAGTTTTAATATATGTCTGCCATCTTCCACTTGATAACTTATGCAGTACTTGTAATTTTCTACTATTTTTTGTACGATGGAAAGTCCTAAGCCTAGAGAATTTACATGTTGATTTGATTTTTTGAAACGTTCAAAAAAGTCTGCAGGATTAACATCAGTTGGTAGTCCTGAGTTCCATATAATGAAAGTATTTGCACTCAGTGTCAAATTAATCTTCCCGGATTCAATGTTATGCCTTATGGCATTGCTTATTAAATTGGTTAACATAATTTGAACCAGTACGCGATCACCGGAAATCTCAATATCCCGAGCTAGGTCCATGCTCAACGTGATTTTTTTCAAAATCAATAACTCCTCGTATTCTTTTAAAAGCGCTCTCAGTATCACGCTAAGGTTTAATTTTTCAGTGTTATTAAATTCATGATTTTCTATTTTAGTCAATAATGACAACGAAGTGGTCATTTTACTCAACCGAGACAAAGTAGTTTGCATCTCGATCAGACTGTTCATTTGACTTTGACTCAAATTATTTTCTTCGAGCATATTCTCTAGTTTCCCCTGAATAATGGCAATGGGTGTTTGAAATTCATGGGAAGAGTTTTCCGTAAACTCTTTTAACAACTGATAATCGGAAATTATTTTGCTCGTCATCTCCAGTAAAAAATGATTGATTTTATTGAATTCTTTGACTTTACTGATCGTGAATTGAATAGGTTCTTTTTGGGTGATTGAAAAATTTTGGATATTAGTTAAAAGTATTCGAAAAGGTGCCAGCATATAATAAGAGATAAACAAAGCAATCATTACGGTCGAAAAAAGTAAAATCAAAAAGGTGATCAGCATACTTTTTGTGACGCTCTTTATAATATCATCAGACTCTACAATTAAATCAAATTGGATAATGTGATATCGTTGTCCAGCAATTTCCACAACAGATTCCAACTTAATTTGATTTTCCATTTTACCAAAATGCTCATGCTGAACCAGTGTATCTGAAAATATGGGGCCATATAAGGATATATCCTTGTTTACTGGTTCAAGAATGGTTTTATTCCTTGTAAACCCATTGGCAGGTGGACTCATTTCTAGATATTTAAGTAATCTTTTGTATCGGGATTTCAAAAATCTTTTTTCTTCTGATTGAATCTCCTTTTTTACTACCTGGTAAGAAATGAATCCACCTCCGACAAAGACTACGGCAGCCACCAATACAAAAGCGAGCGTAAAACGTGTAATTAAATTCATGATTCCATCATTTTATAACCGCCACCATAAACCGTTGAAATATAATCCTGACCTCCCGCATCTTTTATTTTTTTTCTAAGATTTTTAATATGCTGATAGACAAAATCAAAAGAATCTGCCATATCCATATAATCTCCCCAAAGATGCTCAGCAATGGCTTGTTTGGTCAATAATCTATTTTTATTTACCATAAAATATCGTAGTAACTCAAATTCCTTAGTGGTCAGATCTAAAACAATATTATTGACCTCCACTTCTTTGGCCTCCACTTTAATCATTATTTCTTTAAAAATTAAATTAACCGCCCCTTTTTGATGTCTCCTTCTATAGATCGCTTTCATTCTGGAATTAAGTTCCGCCATGTGAAAGGGTTTGGGCAAATAATCATCTGCTCCCATATCCAATCCCTTGAGTCGATCATCTAAGGCATTTTTAGCAGACATGATGAGTACTCCCGTAGCTGACCATTTTGATTTAAGCTGCTCCAGCAAAGTCAACCCATCTCCATCTGGAAGTGTTAAATCTAGCAAGACGATGTCATAGGAAAATCCATAGAGTTTCTCTAACGCTTGCTTAAGGTCAGTAACTTGTTCGCAAACAAAACCTGAGCGCTCCAAATAAGTGGTAATGATGGTGGTAAGCGCTGCGTTATCCTCAACGATGAGTACTTTCATAAATATAAATATAGCCTCTCTTTTTGAAGAGAATTTGAATTTGTCCAATTTGTCCAAAAATCTCCTCTTAATAAAGAAGCCATATCTAGTAAGCGATTGTAAAAAAATCAAACTTATATTTATATTATCAATTAGATTCTTAACCATAGAATCTATAGTAACTTTGAAAAGCAAAAAATCTACTTAAAAGACATTTTTTTTTAAACCATCACGCTCTCCACAAAAAATCACAACATGCTTAAGTGGTATTTGCTTCTTTTCCTTACTTCCTTGAATTTCTCTGCGACATCACAATATGTGATCCAAGGAAAAATTACCGATACAGAAACAGGAGATCCTATTCCCTATGCAGCCGTCCTTATAAAAGGTACAATTGTGGGTATTTCGACGGATTTTGAAGGCAATTATAAAATAAAAAGTTCGGTGATTGCCGACAGTATCAACGTCACCTATTTGGGTTACGATTCGTTTAATAAGAAACTATCCCAAGAATATAATCAAACCATAAATATTCAGCTCAAACCTTCAGATTTTGAATTTGAAGGTTTCATTTTTGAAGCAGGTGAAAATCCCGCTTTTGCTATTATTGAAAAGGCCGCAAATTTTAAAAATTCCTTTGATAAAAGACAGCTAACTTCTTACGAAACCAAAAATTATACGAAAATTGAAATTGATATCGATCACATCTCCGAGGGCTTCTCAAATCGCAAATCGATGCAGAAAGTTACCTCAACTTTGGATTCTATAAAGCAACTTACCAATGATGAAGGAGATAAAATATTGCCTATATTTTTTTCTGAGACGTTATCTAAATATTATTACCGTAATTCCCCTGAACTCAAGAAAGAAGTCGTACAAAATACACGTTTAAGCGGTGTAGGTATCACTGATGGTTCAACTATTTCTCAAATAACAGGTTCTGCCTTTCAAGGATATAATTTCAATACCAACTGGATCAGTATTCTAGAAAAAGAATTTGTTTCGCCCATCGCAGAGGGTTGGAGAAATTTTTATGATTTTGATCTTTTAGATTCTGTGATCATCGATAATGAACAGCACTATGTCCTTAAAGTTTATCCACTAAGAACGCAGGATTTAGCCTTTTCAGGCACCCTATGGATCAATAGCCAAAACTATGCGCTCCAACAACTTGACTTGACCATCTCGAAAGATGCGAATTTGAATTTTATAGAACGCATCAAGATCCAACAAGAACTGAAAGCGACCCCTTCTGGTCCTATGATTCCCATAAAAACACGGGTTCAAATTAAAATAGGGCAAATTACTCCTAAAAGCGCGGGTCTTTTGGCTAAATTTTATACCTCAGTAGACAGTATCTATGTTGGAGCTCCGAAACCCTCCTCTTTTTTTACTCAAAACGTGGTACTGTCAAACAACTTTAAAAAAGGAGATGATCTTTTTTGGAAAAATAATCGGGCTGATCCATTATCGATTGAAGAGATCGCAGTGCTGAAGATGGTAGATACCTTAAAAAACATCCCTATCATCAAGCGCTACACTGAAGGATTGAAGTTTATAGGCTCAGGTTATTTACCCATTGGTAAAATAGATTTTGGACCTTGGCCTGGATTTTTTAACATAAATGACATCGAAGGCGTGCGAATGGGTATGGGGGTCAAGACCAATATCAAATTTAGCAACAAATGGTTACTCCAAGGTTACTTGGCCTACGGCTTTAAAGATCAAAATATTAAGTATCGAGGCTCGGTAACCCGGATCATTGATCGAAACAGATGGACGACCGCAAGTCTGTCGGTACAACGTGAAATTGATCAAGTAGGCCTAGAAATGGAGAATCTTCAAGAAAACAATGTTTTTCTAGCTGCCAGTAGATTTGGTACTTTACGTAGTCCCTACCTTATCAATAATCAAAAGTTAAGCCTACAACGTGCTTTTTTTAAAGGATTTTTGGTCAGCGCAGAGCTGCGAACGAACCAATATGATACCATAAGCAATGGATATGATTTACAATCAACCTTCAATACCAGTGAGGTCAAATTAGGCGTACGTTACGGAAAAGATGAAATCATCATCATCGACAACAACCGACGAATCTCTTTTGGCCCTTCAAAATGGCCCATTGTAGCACTCACTTATGCCAAAGGGTTTCATTGGGCATTAGGTGATTTCAGATATGACAAATTAAACTTCTATCTGTATCAAAAAATAAACCTCAGCCTATTGGGTGTTTCTCGTTATGAATTAGATGCAGGTAAAATATTCGGTGCAGTTCCCTATGCCCTGCTTAAAAACCATTTGGGAAATGAAATGATTTTTTATACCTCCGCTGCTTTCAACACCATGAATTTTAATGAATTTACCTCAAATCAATACCTCAGCCTTCGCTATCGACATTTCTTTGAGGGTTTTGTCTTGAATAAAATCCCACTTATCAAGCAATTAAAATGGCGTTTGGTAGCCAATGCTAATCTCCTTTATGGAAACCTAAAAGAACAAAACCTCATCGAACATGATCCCACCATTCATGACGATGACTATCTGGCAAACCTCAATCCATTCCATCCGAACATACCTTACATCGAATTAGGTTATGGCGTTGAAAATGTATTTAAATTTTTTCGTGTGGATTTCTTTCACAGAATGAATTACTTGGACCTACCCGCTGCCAAACCTTTTCACGTACAAATTTCTGCGCAAATCATTCTTTAAATCAGAAAACATTTACCTCTCTGGCCAGCTCAATCCCAAATTTTTTCTGAATGGATGACTGAATTTGTTCGGATAATTTCAAAATCTCTATGCCCTTTCCCTCCCCATAGTTCACCAGTACCAACGGTTGACGCTCATGTACGCCAATTTGATCCATACGTTTACCCTTCCAACCACATTGCTCAATAAGCCAGGCTGCAGGTATCTTGATGCTCCCTGAATCTACAGGATAATGCGGTAAATCCTCATAAATTAAGCTCAAAGCATCGTACAAAGGTTTTTCTATGATGGGATTTTTAAAAAAACTGCCTGCATTTCCAATTTTGATAGGGTCTGGGAGTTTTATTTGTCGGATATGAATGACGGACTCACTGATATTCCGAATATTTAATTCCAATTCTTCTTCATCTATCCTTTGTTGAATGCCTCCATAGGATACATTAAAGATTGGCTGGGTAGTCAACTTGAATGTAACCGATATAATCACAAATTGATCCTTACCGCGCCCTTTAAAAAAACTGTGTCGATAATCAAATTGACATTGCTCCTTATTGAACGATCTGATTTTTCCTGACTTGATTTCATAGGCTTCCAATGATTCAAATACATCTTTGAGCTCAACACCGTAGGCTCCTATATTTTGAATGGGTGCAGCTCCGACCGTCCCTGGGATCAATGATAAATTTTCAACACCCCCAAAATCATGATCTAAGCACCAGAGCACAAACTGATGCCAAGCCTCACCTGCACCGACTTTTACCCGTACTTCATGACCTTTCTGGTCCAATACCTCGATCCCTCTGATATTGATTTTAAGGATCGCCTTCCGCTGATTCTTTGTGAACAATATATTGGAGCCCCCTCCTAATACTAATTTGGGCAAGGCCCTAAATTCAGAGGATTGATAGGCCGCCCTTAATTGCTCATCACTTTCAATCTCAAGCAAAAACTGAGCCCTGGCATCAATACCAAAAGTATTGTAACTTTTTAATGAGATATTTTTCTTTACAAACATCTTTTATGCGAGATCTTCCTTTACCAAAATTTATATTATTTTCTTTCAAACAAAACTTTACCCCCCACGATGGTCATCGCAACCTGCGTTTTTAATATCTCATTTTCTTCTATGGCCATAATATCTTGATCTAAGATGGTGAAATCTGCTAATTTTCCCACTTCTATCGAACCCTTTATATCTTCTTCAAATGCTCCATAGGCCGCATCGATGGTATAAGATTTCAATGCCTGTCTTCTGGACATTTTTTGAGAAGGTTCATACCCCCCTTCTGGCGTCCCTTTCAATGTCATCCGAGATACGGCAGCATAAAAAGAAGCCAATGGATTGATGGGCTCCACTGGGGCATCAGATCCATTAACGATTGGGGTCCCTTGTTCCAGTAGTTTTTGCCAAACATAGGCACCCTCATCGATTCTCTCTTGACCCAAACGATCGATCGCCCAGGGTCGATCAGAGGCCATATGAATGCTTTGCATGGCGGGGATCACTCCAAGTTCCTTGAACCTGATCAAGTCTTGTGAACTAATGTGTTGGGCATGCTCAATCCTGTATCTACTGTTGACCTTTTTTTCGGGATAAATCTCAAAGGCTCGGGCATACATATCTAGAACCTCCCGATTTCCTCTGTCTCCGATAGCATGCGTACAGACTTGAAAACCCGCCTGAGTAGCTGCTAAAGTTAGTTTATCTAGTGCTTCCATATCACGAACATTGTGACCGAATTTACCCGGTGCGTCGCTGTATGCCTTGAGTAACCAAGCTCCTCTAGAGCCTAACGCGCCATCTGCATAGAGCTTCACAGATCTAATGGTGAGTCGATGTAAGGAATCCATAAAAATCCCCTTGGCAAAATAATCCGACAAAAGATCTTCATCATCTCCGCTCAACATGACATAGAGTCTGATCTTGAGCTCATCTCGACGTAACAGCTTATGATATAACTCCACCCCAGAAGCCCCCGATCCCGCTTCATGAAAACTGGTAATACCATTGGCTAAAATATGATCTATGGACTGCTTTAAAGAAGTTTCTAACCACTGCGCACTGGGCTTAGGTATGCGTGTGCGTGCATTGGTGTGTGCTGTTTCATTGAAAATTCCCGTCGGTTGTCCATCAAATCCTTTAAAAATCTCTCCCCCATCTGGATCAGCGGTCTGGCCGTCGACCCCTAAGATTTCCATTGCTTTTGCATTCGCTAATCCAAGATGACCGCTGGCATGTGTCAAATAGACCGGGTGATTGGGTACTAAATCGTTCAGTAAATCATTTGAAGGAAATCCTTTGAAGCTACGTTCAGCTTCATTGTTCCATTTGTCTTGGTGCCATCCTCGACCAATGATCCAATCGCCGTCGGGTAGAGTCTTGGCCTTTGCAGCTACGATGTTCGCTATTTCAGTGTAACTTGTGGTGCCCATTAAGTCTAAATTCATCAAATTAGCCCCTATCCCCATAATGTGAGCGTGACCTTCGATAAATCCAGGAAACATCGTTTTCCCTTTGAGGTCGATCCACTGAGTCTCTTCACCTGAGAATTTAATTACCTCCTTATAGCTACCCACTTTCCATATTTTACCTTCTTTAACTGCTACGGCCTCCACTTGGGCATCGTTTACATCCACAGAATAAATGGGTCCATTGTGTATCACCAAGTCGGCCTTTTCTTTTTCTTGACAACTCAATGAAAAAACCATTAGAATAAGGGAAATCAAATAAATGTTTTTCATGCTGTGGTTATAATTCATTCAAATTTAAGGCGTTTTATACAATCTATTAAGTTTTTTAATACCTTCTCATTATTTCTCCTAATAAGTTGAAACCAGAATACATTTTTTTTTAATTTAATCACTATATTTGCGCTCCATTCAGAAGAATGGGTATGGATCAATTGAACCATATATTTTCAACAAAAATTACATGTATCTCCCTTATCATGTAAGTGTATTTAAAAAGGGTTAATTATTATGCCAAAGAAAGAAGAGAAAGATCAAAAAGAGGTTGCTAAGACAGAAGAAAAAGTGGACACGACCAAGAAAGTGAAAGCTGCGAAGGTAAAAGAAGAGAAAGTCGAAGCGAAAGCAGCACCTAAACCTAAAAAAGAAGCGACGGAAAAGAAACCTGACGCTTTAAAAGAGGAAAAGAAAAAAACTCCTACAAAAGCTAAAAAAGTGACTCCCAAAGAAGTGGAGAAAGTTGAAGCAGCACCTGAAGCACCTAAGCCAGTAGCAAAAGCACCCAAAGAGAAGTCAGTAGCAAAAGCACCCAAAGAGAAGTCAGTAGCAAAAGCACCCAAAGAGGAGCCTGTGGCAAAAGAGTCCAAAGAAGAGCCTGCAGAAAAAGCACCCAAAGCTGAAGAAAAAGAAGTTTTCGTTTCCGAAGAAGTAGCGGACCTAACGCCCGAGGCCAAGACAGAAAAAAAAGAAGTCAAAATCAAAAAACCTGCACCCGTTCAACAAACATGGGAGGAATTTGAGGATGAAAACAAATCTGAATATTCAGATAAAGAAAGAGCAGATCTCGAGTCATTGTACGGAGAAACTGTAAATACAATCACCGAAAAGCAAGTCATCGAAGGACACGTAGTCGCATTGACCAATCGTGAAGTTATCGTCAATATTGGTTTTAAATCTGATGGAATCGTATCAAGATCAGAATTTAGAGATGTTGACGAATTAAAGCCTGGCGATATTGTTGAAGTATATATCGAAGAACAAGAAAATGCTATTGGGCAACTGGTTCTCTCACGAAGAAAAGCAAAAATTGTCAAGGCTTGGGATAATATCCAAAAAGCACTTGATGAGGATATCGTCATCGACGGTATGGTCAAAAGACGTACCAAAGGAGGTCTTATTGTGGACGTTTACGGTGTAGAAGCCTTCCTTCCAGGGTCTCAAATTGATGTCAAGCCTATAAGGGATTTTGATGTTTTTGTAGGTAATAAAATGGAGGTCAAAGTCGTTAAAATTAATTATTCAAACGACAACGTAGTAGTCTCTCATAAAGTACTTATCGAAAAAGATCTTGAAAAGCAAAAAATTGAGATCCTAAGTAACCTTGAGAAAGGCCAAGTATTGGAAGGAGTCATCAAAAACATGACCAACTTCGGTGTTTTCATCGATCTTGGAGGTGTTGACGGATTATTGCACATCACAGACATCTCATGGGGAAGAATCAATCACCCTGAAGATGTATTGAAGTTAGATGAAAAAGTAAACATCGTTGTCCTTGATTTTGATGATGAGAAGAAGCGAATTTCACTTGGAATGAAGCAATTGACTCCTCATCCATGGGATTCATTGGCTGCCGACATCGAAATCGGATCTAAAATCAAAGGTAAGATTGTCAACGTTGCAGATTATGGTTCTTTTCTTGAAATCATACCTGGCGTAGAAGGATTAATTCACGTAAGTGAAATGTCTTGGTCTCAACACCTAAGAAATCCACAGGACTTCATGAAAATTGGAGACGAAAAGGATGCTGTTGTTTTGACCATTGATCGCAATGAGCGAAAAATGTCATTAGGCATCAAGCAGTTGTCTGAAGATCCATGGACAAAGCAAGATGCTTTGGTCAAATATGCGGTAGGAACCCAGCACAAAGGTATTGTGAGGAACTTAACCAACTTCGGACTATTTATAGAACTAGAGGAAGGCATTGATGGACTCGTTCACGTTTCTGATCTGAGTTGGACCAAAAAAGTAAAGCACCCTTCCGAATTTGTGAAAATAGGTGACGAACTTGAAGTGATTGTCATGGAGCTTGATACCACCAATAGAAAACTGGCATTGAGTCACAAGCATCTCGAAGATAATCCATGGGACAACTTTGAATCTGTATTTACGCGGGGTTCTATTCACAAATGTACTATTTTGAGTAAAGGTGAGCGAAATGCGATCCTAGAACTTCCTTACGGATTAGAAGGAACTTGTAATAGCAGAAACTTAACCAAAGAAGATGGTTCAGAAGGAGCTGAAGGAGAGACGTTAGATTTCCGAGTCATTGAATTTGCAAAAGATGATAAGAGAATTATGTTGACCCATACAGGTTCATGGAAAGAAGCAGATCATATTTCCAACGAAACGCCAAAGCCGAAAGCGCCAAAGGGAAAGAAAACGGATAAAAAGAAAGCTGATTCAAGTAATTCTACCCTTGGAGATATTGAAGCTTTGTCATCTTTGAAAGAAAAAATGGAAGATGGAGCAAAAGCTGAAATAAAGAAGGCTGTAGCTAAACGGGCGGCGAGCAAAAAAGAGAAACCTGAAGATGAGAAATCATAAGAAGGTCTGAATCATTTTGAATGACATTAGTGGGGAACTGCTGGTCATTCAAAATGATTAATTTAGTAACTAAGGTTCCGTGGCCGAGTGGCTAGGCAGAGGTCTGCAAAACCTTTTACGGCGGTTCGAATCCGTTCGGAACCTCAAAAAAACCCATCGTTAGATGGGTTTTTTTGTTTTAATCTTTTGTTATTGGTAATGCCAGTTCTTCAAGGAAAAATGCGGATAAATCATGCCGACCATTCAATCTTGCTTTTTTATATATCGATCGAGCCTGCTGTCTCGCCGTTGCTTCGCTTACTCCGCGTATATAGGCCACTTCCTTATGGCTTAAGCCTTTCAATAAAAATAAACCAATTTCCTTTTCTGTTGGGGTCAATTTCCAGCGTTCAAACTGTTTATTTATCGAAACACCTAAGCCCTGTAGTAATGCCTGAGTTTCATTTTTCCATTCCTTTGTTTCTTTTCTATTCTTTTGTAGTTCCAGCGACATTTCTTCTACTAATCGTCGTGAGATTCTGGCTTCTTTAAATAAACGAAGAGAAATAGCGAGGGCACTCAGAATTGCAATTATGAAGACAAAACCTTCTATAATTATATGTATCAGTTCAGTGCCTTCCTGAATATCTGCAACGATATCTACTGCCGCCAAAACCCCAATAAAGACAAAAGCAGTAAGCAGAATTAACCTAAAACGGCTACCAAACAATAATTCATTGATATCTAACATATTGATTTAATTACCTTTCACAAATAGCGGATAGTTAATTTTCAAACCAGAGCGCATATTTACATTGTACCGATATTACCGCTAAGTTAATTTGTTAAATGAATTCAGGAACGAGATTATGACGATAAAATTACAACGACACAAAGTTTGGGATCGAACGACGAGAGTGTTTCATTGGGTTAATGCCATCTCAGTATTGTCGTTGATTATTGTTGGTCTACTTATCTTGAATACAAAGCTCTTCGGCATTGAAGGAGAGGCCAAGGTTTTATTAAAGACGGTACATGCTAGCATTGGCTATGTGTTTGTTGTTAACCTTCTCTGGCGAATTATCTGGGCCTTTGTCGGTGATTACCATGCACGCTGGCGTCAAATTCTGCCAACAGGGAAAAATTATTTACCTGCGTTAAAAACCTATACGGTCAACTTTTTTTCT